>OBVQ01000649.1_pt1 | contig 12457 bp, 10 predicted proteins | sample 1476181 | NCBI WGS metagenome assembly OBVQ01 (sample SAMEA2580020, study PRJEB22360) | human gut metagenome | reverse complement strand
CCGCCATACGCCGCGTTAATTCTATGCAATATGATGTCTATACCCAGACGGAGGTCAGTAATGGCAAACCATCGAGGCGGTTCCGGCAATTTTGCAGAAGACCGCGAAAGAGCATCAGAAGCAGGTAAAAAAGGTGGACAGCACAGCGGGGGTAATTTCAAGAATGACCCGCAGCGCGCATCTGAAGCAGGTAAAAAAGGTGGCAAGAGCAGTCACGGCAAAAGCGACAACTAGCCGGGCTAATCAATGACGAATGCATTTTTTTCTTAAGCTCGTCAAAAAGCCATCACCGCCGGTAACCCCGGCGGTTTTCTGTTTATGGCTCCTGATGAATAACTTCTGGCGGTGGAACGTCAACCAACCTTCTGCTTAATAACGCATTGAGTAAAATCGCGCCAAAGGTTGCTGTACCGATCCCTCCCAACGTAAAACCGCCCAGCGTGAGAGCAAAATCACCCGCGCCCAGCACTAAGGTTACTGCGACCATAATCAAATTACCGTTCTGGCTTAAATCGATACGGTTTTGTACCCAGATCCTTGCGCCTGCGACGGCAATCAGCCCGAACACAACAATTGATGCACCACCAATCACCGCGGCCGGAATGGTATGGATCAGCGCGCCAAATTTCGGCGAAAAGCCCAACAGCATGGCGATGACGGCAGCAGCAACAAACACCAGCGTCGAGTAGACTTTGGTCACGGCCATCACACCGATATTTTCAGCATAGGTGGTGACGCCGCTACCGCCGACAGAGCCGGAAAGCATCGTTGCCAGACCATCACCGACGAATGCCCGTCCCATATACGGATCCATATTGCGTCCGGTCATCCCGGCGACCGCCTTGAGATGGCCTAAGTTTTCCGCCACCAGAATCACCGCCACGGGCGCAATCAGCATCATTGCCTGACCATTAAAAGCAGGAGTGGAAAAATGTGGCAAACCGAACCAGGCAGCATGGCTGACGAGAGTAAAATCGACGGCTTTTCCCAGCCCTAAAACGTTGGTCATCACGCCATACAGCAGACAGGCGACAATTAATCCTACGAGAATCAATAACCGCTGGATCATGCCACGGGTAAATACCGCTACCAGCCCAATACACAGCACCGTCATTACCGCCATCCAGCTATCAAAGGCCGAAGCCGATACACTTTTCACTGCGATAGGCGCTAAGTTCAGGCCAATCGCCATCACCACCGCACCCGTCACCACCGGCGGCATTAGCCGTTCAATCCAGCGCGTACCGATTTTCATCACCACCAGGCCAATGACGGTATAAACCAGCCCACAGGCGATAATCCCGCCCAGCGCGATGCTGATATTCGGGTTAATGCCCTGACCGTTAAAGCCCGTCGCGGCAATCACCACGCCGACAAAAGCCGCGCTGGAGCCGAGATAACTGGGGACGCGCCCGCCGGTAATAAAGAAAAACAGTAACGTGCCGATCCCCGACATCAAAATGGAAAGATTGGGATCCAGCCCCATCAGAATAGGCATTAACACCGTCGCGCCAAACATCGCCACCGCGTGTTGAACGCCCATTATTGCCGTCTGAGCAAACGGCAATCGTTCATCCGGCGCGACCACGCCGCTCTCTGTAGAGGTCGATTTTAACTGCCAGTGAGGAAAACCGAACATTGCCATCAGCTGTCTCCTTAAGGAGGTTAACAAGCAGGGCGCATCAGCGCGTGATAACTGCGATCAAACCACACCAGCCCGTAGGGGGTGGCGTGACGATGAATCGCTTCGATGGCGCAAAACAGAATGTCGTGGGTGCCGACGCTCACCACCTGGCTGATACGGCAGTCAAACGAAACCAGTGCTTCTTCCAGTTGCGGGCATCCGGTCACACCAGTCTGCCAGCGGGCGGCGGCAAAGCGGTGTTCCATGGGCGTTTTGCCGCCAAAAAGGTTTGAAAGCGGCTCCTGCCCGGCGCTAAGTGTAATTACACACAGCGTTCGATTTTCATTGAATACCGGCCAGACGGACGCCCCTCGATTCAGGCACACCAGTAATGTGGGCGGCGTATCGGTCACGCTGCAGACGGCGCTGGCGGTGAACCCGGCGCGCCCGGCTGGACCGTCCGTGGTGATGATATTGACCGCCGCGCCCATGCAGGACATCGCATCGCGAAAAGTTTGTTGATCGACAATGTTCATAGTTTGCTCCTTACAACAGCCCGCAGGCTTCCTCAAAGGACAGACGTGGCAGGCGCGCATAAAGCTTGCTGCTATCGCCATAGCCGATATTAATCAGCAGGTTGCTCTTCAGCGTGCTGCCCGCAAAAAAGGCGTCGTCAACGTATTGACGGTCAAAGCCCGACATCGGGCCGGTATCCAGCCCCAGCGCACGGCAGGCGACGATCAGATAGGCCGCCTGCATGGAACTGTTGCGAAACGCTGTTTCTTCGGCAAGTTGTGGGCTGGAGGTAAACCAACTGCGGGCATCGCCGTGAGGAAACAGCTGTGGTAACCGTTCATAAAATTCACTGTCCCAGGCGACGATCGCGGTGACGGGCGCGGTCAGGGTTTTTTGCAGATTGCCGCTGGAAAGCGCCGGGCGCAGACGTTCTTTTCCTTCTGCAGTGCGGATAAACACGATCCGTGCCGGAGAACAGTTAGCTGATGTCGGCCCCCATTTCATCAGGGTATAAATCTCCCGTAACATCTCATCGCTGACGGGTGTCTCCCGCCAGCCGTTGTGAGTGCGGGCATCGGTGAACAGGGTGCTAAGCGCACCTGGGCTAACGGCTTCGTTCATAGCAATTCCTTACAGGGCGGCTTCACGGTGATGTAACAGGCTGGCAAGCCCGTTGAGTAACAGAGCATTAAACGTTTCGGGATCGGTCACGTTGCAGGCGTGTCCGCCATAGCGCATCACCATTTTCTGGCTATCGGGCAGGGCGGCATGAAGTTCACTGGAACATGCTGTTGGCACCAGAAGATCATCACTGGCGCAGATGATTTGCACCGGGCAGCGGATGCGATCCGCATGGCGACTAAAGTCAGCGCGTTTGAGGGCGTTAAGTCGACGCAGTAAATTATTTTTGCCCTGAAAATGCGCCAGTGCCAGCGCGTCTTCAGCTTCCAGGCGAGGTGCGCGGGCCGCCATCCAGTCGGCGGGATAGAGGAACAATGGCTGCGCTTCCACCCATGCCTGCGCGCCTCCGCTATGTAGTAACTGCTCGCGAACCTGAAAACAGCGGCGCGTATGGGCGTTTATTCGTAGCCAGCCGTTAACGCTGACCAGCACAGTTACCGACGCGGGATAATCCAGCGCCAGCTGCATTCCCACCAGCGCACCGAGCGCATGGCCGACCACCGCGTAACGCTCAATCCCTGCGGCTACCAGCGCCTGATGCAGTTCCGCTGCCATCTGGGCGATACTGTAATCTTCTGCCAGCGTGTCGGGATTATTGCCGGTGCCGCGCTGGTCGTAACAGACTACCTGATACTCCTGCTCCAGCACCGCCAGTTGCGGTAACCAGTAACTGCCGCTACCGCCAAGACCCGAAATCAACACCACTACGGGCGCATCAGCATAAGGGGGAGGTGAGAGTGAAAGTTTCATCGCGGCCTCACTTGGCGATATGCGCAATTGTGGCGATTTCCACCAGCGCGTCAGGTTTTACCAGTCCGCACTGAATGCAGAATCGCGCCGGTTTGTCACCCGGGAAAAACTCGGCGTAGATTTCGTTAATCGCGGCGTAATTTTTCCAGTCGGTAATAAAGATGCTGTTGAAGGTCACATCCGCCATTGTGCCACCCGCCGTCTCGATCACCTTGCGGATGGTTTCCAGAACGTGGCGGGTTTGCGCCTTTGGGTCATCGGCAAACAGCACGTTATTATGTTGATCAAAAGCCAGCGTACCGGAGACATACACCACGCCATCAGCCAGCGTGCCGGGAACGAAGGGGGCCAGCGGTGCGCTGCTGCCAGCGGGAATAATTACGGATTTTGGCATCGTTAAACTCCTTAAGCGATACGAGCAAAGGACGTGGGAGAAAGCGCGTCGCAGAACGTTTCGACGTCGCTGACCCAGCCAAAAAAGGTTTCGATATTGAATAACGCGGCTTTCTGTGCAAATTCCGGCCCCGCCTGGTGTGTTGCGTCTTCCAACACCACGCCGAAATACTCCAGAAAAAAGCCATCGCGTAGCGTCGATTCGACGCAGACGTTGGTAGCGATACCGGTGAAAACCAGATGGCGTATTCCACGGCTGCGCAAAATGCTGTCCAGCGGCGTATTGAAGAAACCGCTGTAGCGCGGCTTCGGCAGCACAATATCGCCAGGCTGCGGCACCAGTTCATCCACCAGTTGATAATCCCAGGAGCCTTTCGCCAGCAATTTCCCCTGCAGCTGCGGCTGCTTACGCATGGTTTTCAGGGCGTTCGATTTATGAAAATTCGGTGAGCCGGGGCCGCCAGCCTCGACATACTGTTCATCCCAGCCATTTTGAAACCAGATGATCAGCATCCCTGTCGCTCGCGCTGCGGTCACGGCGGTTTGAATGTTGGCAATGACCGGGCGGGTGGTTGAGACATCAAACCCGGCGAGATCTAAGTAGCCGCCTGGCGTGGCATAAGCGTTTTGCATATCCACCACGATCAGCGCAGTTTGCTGCGGATCGAAGGTAATGGCTTCCGGTCGAGCGGTTAAGGTCGTCATCATGCCACCTCCTGAGTCAGCGCAGGGAGATGGGCGCGGCACTGCATCAGTGGTTGAATGCGCTCGCCGAAGGTTTCGATTCCCGACAGAAAATCATCGAAGGTCAACAGCACGCCTTCGGCACCAGGCACGCTTGCGACTTCATCTAACATGCGCGCGACACTGGCGTAAGAACCGACTAACGTCCCCATATTGATGTTTACCGCCGAAGTGGGATCGGCCATCTGACGGACGTTGGTGTCAGTACCGGAGCGGGTATCTTTCTGACTTTGTTCGGTTAGCCAGCTTAAGGCCTCTTCATCCGCGCCCGCTTTGTAGTGTTCCCATTTGGCGCGAGCGGCATCGTCGGTTTCATCGGCAATCACCATAAACAACACATAAGAGCCAACGTCGCGCCCGGTTTGCTCTGCGGCCTGTTTCATCCGCGCAGCGGTCGGGGCGAAAGCCGTGGGTGTATTTACGCCTTTGCCGAAACAGAAGTTGAAATCGGCATACCGGGCGGAGAACGCCATGCCAGCGTCGCTTTGCCCGGCGCAGATCACTTTCATGGGGACACTCGGTTGCGGACTGACGCGACAATCATCCATAGTGAAAAAATCGCCTTTAAAATCGCTTTTCCCCGAGCCCCACAGGTCGCGCAGCACCTGAACATATTCGGTGAGATAGTCGTAACGACGGGAGAAATAGTCATCGCCAGGCCAGATCCCCATCTGCTCATACTCGGGCTTTTGCCAGCCAGTCACGAGGTTGACGCCAAAACGCCCGCCAGAGATGGAGTCAATGGTTGCGGCCATACGGGCGACGATTGCCGGAGGTAACGTTAAGGTGGCGGCAGTGGCGTAAATCTGAATGCGTGAGGTCACGGCTGCCAGACCCGCCATCAAGGTGAACGACTCAAGGTTGTGATCCCAGAACTCAGTTTTGCCGCCAAAGCCACGCAGTTTGATCATCGACAGGGCGAAGTCGAAATGGTAGTGCTCCGCTTTTTGCACAATGGCTTTATTCAGTTCAAAGGTCGGCATGTACTGCGGCGCGTGGGTCGAAATGAGCCAGCCGTTGTTGCCAATAGGTACGAATACGCCAATTTTCATCATCAACCTCTCTTCGTCTCGTAAAGTGAAAGTCAGACGGGGCGCTGCATCCTGCATATCCTTTTCAGCCGCGTAATGGCTTGTTTGCAAAGCGGATGCCAGTTTTTAAAAAGCGAATGTTATTAATGTGTTAATGTTTGGTTGTCTGAAATATCTGGAAAAAAGTGGACTAAACGGTCAAAACAGTTGCACATAAAACATGCATCCGTGCGCGATGAGAGTGCAAAAGGTCGAGGCCGGGCGGGGGTTTTGCTATCCTGTTGCCAATCTACAAGAGGGGAGAGCGCATGACGCAAGGCGCAGTGAAAATAACGGGTAAACGTTCGCGCGCAGTGAGCGCGAAGAAAAAAGCGATTCTTAGCGCAGCACTGGACACTTTTTCACAATTCGGTTTTCACGGCACAAGGCTGGAGCAGATCGCAGAGTTGGCAGGCGTTTCAAAAACCAATCTGCTGTATTACTTCCCGTCAAAAGAGGCGCTGTATATAGCCGTACTGCGGCAGATTCTCGATATCTGGCTGGCACCGTTAAAAGCGTTTCGTGAAGATTTCGCCCCGCTGGCGGCGATCAAAGAGTACATCCGTCTGAAGCTGGAAGTCTCACGCGATTATCCGCAGGCTTCACGTCTGTTTTGTATGGAGATGCTGGCAGGCGCGCCGTTGTTAATGGATGAACTGACGGGCGATTTGAAGGCATTAATTGATGAGAAGTCCGCGCTGATTGCCGGTTGGGTCAAAAGCGGCAAACTCGCGCCGATTGACCCGCAGCATTTGATTTTTATGATTTGGGCTTCCACTCAACATTACGCCGATTTCGCCCCTCAGGTGGAGGCGGTGACAGGCGCGACGTTGCGCGATGAGGTATTTTTCAATCAAACGGTTGAAAACGTGCAGCGGATAATTATTGAGGGGATTCGACCACGTTAAAGATGCCGGAGGAGGTTGTAACATCCTCCGGCTTCCTGTTTAACCGATCGTCATTAAACTGGCGTTACCGCCAGCGGCAGCGGTATTCACACTCAGCGAACGTTCGATATACAGCCGTTCCAGAAGGATATTGCTTTCGCCACGGGCAAAACCCTGCACCGAAACAATTGCACCATCCCGCGCGGCAACGGCTTCACACAATGCGCGAAGCTGATCCGAATCACCGTGGAAGATCACCGCATCAAAGGGTTGAGCGGTTATATTTTCCGCTTTCGCCAGTTGAATACGTTCGCTGACTGCCGATGGCAATGCCTTCACTAACTGATGATGCAGCGTGTCATCCGGCCACAGTACCTGGCTGCCCACCGCCAGCACGGCGGCGAGCTGAGTCAGCGCATCCTGTTCATCATCCGCGATACACAATACGCGCTCACGCGGCAGCAGCGTCCAGGTGTTGCGTTCACCCGTCGGCCCTGCCTGCGCCAGCTCGCCATATTGCGTACATAACGCCTGCAATTCTGGACGGTTTGCCGCCCATTCCCGCAGTGCATTTAGCGGCTGAGTCAATGCGGCTTTCAACTGCGCATCGACCGGATACTCTGCGTCCTGACGCGCGAGCGTCACTGCCAGCGCACTTTCTGGGCGATTCGCCAGCAGACGGTAGAGATAGAGCGGACCGCCTGCTTTCGGCCCGGTGCCGGACAACCCTTCGCCGCCGAATGGTTGCACCCCAACCACTGCGCCCACCATATTACGGTTAACGTACAGATTACCGACATGCGCCGAGCCAGTGACCTGGGCGATGGTTTCATCAATGCGCGTATGGACGCCAAGCGTCAGACCATAACCGGAAGCGTTAATCTGCTCGATCAGCGCCGGCAGCTGGTTACGGTTGTAACGCACCACATGCAGCACCGGACCAAAGACCTCTTTTTGTAATTCGGCAAAGTCATCCAGTTCGATCAGCGTCGGAGCGACAAAGGTGCCGCTTTGCCATTCACGGGTATCTTCGCTGTTTTCCCGCACCGCCTGGAACACCTGACGGCCTTTACTACGCATGGTCTGAATATGACGCTCGATATTGGCTTTCGCTTCGCTATCAATCACCGGACCGATATCGGTGGTCAGGCGACCCGGATTACCCATCCGGCATTCGGCCATTGCGCCGCGCAGCATTTTCAGCGTGTGGTCGGCAATCTCATCTTGCAGGCACAGCACGCGCAGTGCCGAACAACGCTGACCTGCACTGTCGAACGCCGAGGCCAGCACATCTATTACGACTTGTTCGGTCAGTGCTGAAGAATCGACAATCATCGCGTTCATGCCGCCGGTTTCCGCGATGAGTGGAATTGGGCGACCCTGAGCATCCAGGCGGCTGGCGATATTGCGTTGCAGTAACGTAGCGACTTCGGTTGAACCGGTAAACATCACCCCGCGCACGCGATCATCACCCGTCAGTTGCGCGCCCACGGTTTCACCCCGACCGGGCAGCAATTGCACCACGCCTGGCGGTACACCCGCTTCCAGCAAAATGGCGATCCCTTGCGCGGCAATCAGCGGCGTTTGTTCTGCCGGTTTTGCCAGCACGCTGTTACCTGCCGCCAGTGCGGCAGCGATCTGTCCGGTGAAAATCGCCAGCGGGAAGTTCCACGGACTGATACATACCACAGGCCCTAATGGACGGTGGGTTTCGTTAGCGAAATCATCCCGCACCTGTCCGGCATAGTAGTGGAGAAAATCGACCGCTTCGCGCACTTCGGCAATGGCGTTACTGAAGGTTTTTCCGGCTTCACGCACCAGAATACCAATCAGTTGCTGCATCTGGCTTTCCATTAGCACGGCAGCGCGATGCAAAATTGCCGCGCGTTCAGCCGGAGGAGTGGCAAACCAGATTGGCGCGTTATTAACCGCACTTTCCAGCGCCTGTTCTACTTCACGCGGCGTGGCTTCACGCACATAGCCCACAATATCTTTCGGTTCCGCAGGGTTAATAACGGGCGACATCTCACCTGCCGCTACCGGTTGTTCCAGCATTGGCAAGGACTGCCATTTTTGCAGTGCACTATTGAGCAGGGCTGAAGAGAGCGAGGCCAGACGGTGTTCGTTAGCGAGATCCAGCCCTGCCGAGTTGTCGCGCCCGTGACCGTAAAGATCGCGCGGCAGGGGAATTTTCGGATGCGGTAATCCAGTTTGCCCTTCCTGTTGTGCCAGTTTTTCTACAGCAGTGACTGGATCGGCGACCAGTTCATCCAGTGGCAAAGAGGTGTCGGCAATACGGTTAACAAACGAGGTGTTAGCACCGTTTTCCAGCAGGCGGCGCACCAGATACGCCAGCAGCGTTTCATGTGTACCGACCGGAGCATAAATACGACACGGACGGTTAAGTTTGCCGTCGGCAACTTTCCCGGTGACCTGCTCATACAGTGGTTCGCCCATACCATGCAGGCACTGGAACTCGTACTGACCCGGGTAGTAGTTTTGACCCGCCAGTTGATAAATTGCCGCCAGCGTATGGGCGTTGTGCGTCGCGAACTGCGGGTAGATTAAATTCGGCACCGCCAGCAGTTTTTTCGCACAGGCAAGATAAGAAACGTCGGTATACACCTTGCGGGTATAAACCGGATAACCTTCAAGGCCGTCCATCTGTGCACGCTTGATTTCACTATCCCAGTACGCGCCTTTCACCAGGCGAATCATCAGACGGCGACGGCTGCGGGTGGCGAGATCAATCAGGTAATCGATCACCAACGGGCAGCGTTTTTGATAAGCCTGAATAACAAAACCGATGCCGTTCCAGCCTGCCAGTTCCGGCTCGAAACAGAGTTTTTCCAGCAGATCGAGGGAGATCTCCAGACGATCGGCCTCTTCGGCATCGATGTTAATACCAATATCGTACTGACGCGCCAGCAGGGTGAGTGATTTCAGACGTGGGTAAAGCTCTTCCATTACCCGGTCATACTGGGCGCGGCTGTAACGCGGATGCAGCGCCGACAGCTTGATTGAAATGCCCGGACCTTCATAGATGCCACGACCATTGGACGCTTTACCAATGGCGTGAATCGCCTGCTGATAGGAAACCATATACGCCTGTGCATCTGCGGCAGTCAGCGCGGCTTCGCCCAGCATATCGTAAGAGTAACGGAAACCTTTCTCTTCCAGCTTGCGGGCATTGGCTAACGCTTCCGCGATGGTTTCGCCAGTGACGAACTGCTCGCCCATCAGGCGCATCGCCATATCCACACCTTTGCGGATCAGCGGTTCACCGCTCTTACCGATAATGCGGTTCAGCGAGCGGGAGAGGCTGGCTTCGTTATGGGTGGAAACCAGTTTGCCAGTAAACAGCAGCCCCCAGGTGGCGGCATTAACAAACAACGACGGGCTACGACCAATGTGTGACTGCCAGTTACCGTTGCTGATTTTGTCGCGAATTAACGCATCACGGGTGGCTTTGTCGGGAATACGCAACAACGCTTCTGCCAGACACATCAGCGCCACGCCTTCCTGCGATGACAGCGAAAACTCCTGCAATAACCCCTGGACCATACCTGCGCGACCACTGGCATTTTTTTGATTACGCAGTTTATCGGCCAGTTGATATGCCAGTTTATGCGCCTGTTCAGCAACTGGCTGCGGCAGGCGGGCTTGTTCCAGCAGCATCGAAACCGCTTCGGTTTCCGGGCGGCGATAGGCAGCGGTGATCGCGGCGCGGGAAACCGACTGGGGCAAAATTTGCTCGGCAAAGTCGAGGAAAGGCTGGTGTGGTTCCTCTGCCGGAGTCGGTGCTTCATCGCTCTCATTGGCCGCGCCAGAAAGCAGCGCAGGTAGCTCCGGAAGAGTATCGCTGTTTTCCAGTTGTTCAAGATAAGAAAAAATCGCCTGCTTAATTAACCAGTGTGGCGTGCGATCGATACGTGTCGCGGCAGACTTAATACGCTCACGCGTCGCGTCGTCCAGCTTAACCCCCATGGTGGTGGTTCCCATGCCATTACTCCTGTTGTTCTGAAAGGTGCAACTTAACGTTATCGTGAAATATCCATGATGTTGCAACTTTGTGCAACCATGTTAAATGTGACCTGCGTAGCAAGCTTAAAAATGAATGAAATGTTAATAAAAGAAATCGATATGACAGGGATTAAAAAAATAACTCAGACTTTTTCTCTGCGGCAGTTAACATTTTTGAAAGGTGCAACCGCAAAAAATGTGAGAGAGTGCAACCTGATGAAAAATAGTGTCGCTGAGCACTAAAATTTAATGTAAATGGTGTGTTAAATCGATTGTGAATAACCAGCGCTTCCGGCAGGATACGGTCGCCCTGGCAAAACATAAACTCTGTTACCCCGTTCCGGTGGCAGATATAACGGCAAGTTTCGACATTGCCGATAATAATTTTTTGGAGACTTTAGATGGCTATTAGCACACCGATGTTGGTGACATTTTGTGTCTATATCTTTGGCATGATATTGATTGGGTTTATCGCCTGGCGATCAACGAAAAACTTCGACGACTATATTCTGGGCGGTCGTAGTCTTGGGCCATTCGTGACGGCATTATCGGCGGGGGCGTCGGATATGAGCGGCTGGCTGTTAATGGGGTTGCCAGGCGCTGTTTTTCTTTCCGGGATTTCCGAAAGCTGGATCGCCATTGGCCTGACATTAGGCGCGTGGATCAACTGGAAGCTGGTGGCCGGGCGGTTGCGTGTGCATACCGAATACAACAATAACGCCTTAACATTGCCGGATTATTTCACCGGGCGCTTTGAAGATAAAAGCCGCATTTTGCGCATTATCTCCGCGCTGGTTATTTTGCTGTTCTTCACCATTTATTGCGCTTCGGGCATTGTGGCAGGCGCGCGTCTGTTTGAAAGTACCTTTGGCATGAGCTACGAAACGGCTCTGTGGGCGGGGGCTGCGGCGACGATCCTTTACACCTTTATTGGCGGTTTCCTCGCGGTGAGCTGGACTGACACTGTACAGGCCAGCCTGATGATTTTTGCCCTGATCCTGACGCCGGTTATCGTAATCATTAGCGTTGGTGGGTTTGGCGACTCGCTGGAAGTGATCAAACAAAAGAGCATCGAAAACGTGGATATGCTCAAAGGGCTGAACTTTGTTGCCATTATCTCGCTGATGGGCTGGGGGCTGGGTTACTTCGGGCAACCGCACATCCTGGCGCGTTTTATGGCGGCGGATTCTCACCACAGCATTGTCCATGCGCGTCGTATCAGTATGACCTGGATGATCCTCTGCCTGGCAGGGGCGGTGGCTGTTGGCTTCTTTGGTATTGCTTACTTTAATGAGCACCCGGCGGTAGCAGGTGCGGTAAATCAGAACGCTGAACGCGTGTTTATCGAACTGGCGCAAATTCTGTTTAACCCGTGGATTGCCGGGATTCTGCTGTCGGCGATTCTGGCGGCGGTAATGTCAACCTTAAGCTGCCAGCTGCTGGTATGTTCCAGTGCGATTACCGAAGATTTATACAAAGCGTTTCTGCGTAAACATGCCAGCCAGAAAGAGCTGGTGTGGGTAGGGCGTGTGATGGTGCTGGTGGTGGCGCTGGTGGCGATTGCACTGGCGGCAAACCCGGAAAACCGCGTGCTGGGCTTAGTGAGCTACGCGTGGGCAGGCTTTGGCGCGGCGTTTGGTCCGGTGGTGCTGTTCTCGGTGATGTGGTCACGCATGACGCGCAACGGTGCGCTGGCGGGGATGATCATCGGTGCGCTGACGGTTATCGTCTGGGAACAAGTCCGCTGGGGGGGGGTGTGAAAAAACGCA
>OBVQ01000639.1_pt1 | contig 12595 bp, 8 predicted proteins | sample 1476181 | NCBI WGS metagenome assembly OBVQ01 (sample SAMEA2580020, study PRJEB22360) | human gut metagenome | reverse complement strand
TTGTCATAGAAACAACTGCTTTTCCTTCTTCATGACTTACAATTGCCTCTTCTACACCCTCTAAAGATTCTAAGGCTTTCTTCACAGCAGCCTCGCAGTGTCCACACATCATTCCTTCAATCTTCATTGTTTTCTTCATTGTTTTTTCCTCCTGTTTTGTTATATTTTGAACCTGAATTTCTTCAAGTACTACACTATTTTTGATCTTCTGGTCTTTGCTAGCATCATGCATTTTAAAGAGATTTAATCGTAATGCATTGGTAACAACACAGAAACTTGATAAACTCATTGCTGCAGCTCCAAACATTGGATTTAGTTTCCACCCAAGTAACATATACCAGGCTCCCGCAGCCAATGGAATTCCAATGATGTTATAAATAAATGCCCAAAATAAATTTTCATGAATGTTCTTCAATGTCGCACGACTCAAACGGATTGCTGCAGGTACATCACTCAAACGGCTTTTCATTAAAACAACGTCCGCAGCATCAATTGCGATATCTGTACCTGCGCCGATCGCAATTCCCATATCAGCTCTTGTAAGCGCTGGTGCATCATTGATTCCGTCACCAACCATTGCAACTTTTCCTTTTTCTTTCAAGTCACGAATGACACTTTCTTTTCCTTCTGGAAGAACACCTGCGATCACATGATCAACACCAGCTTGTTTACCGATTGCTTTTGCGGTACGTTCATTATCTCCTGTTAGCATAACCACACGGATTCCCATGTTCTGAAGTTCTTTGACTGCCTGAGGGCTGTCTTCTTTGATAACGTCCGCAACAGCAATGATACCAATCAGCTGTTCATCACACGCAAAGAATAATGGTGTTTTTCCCTGATTAGCAAGTTCTTCTGATTTTTTGATCATAGATAATGGAATTTTTGCATATTTCTCAATAAATCTCTGGTTTCCACCATAGACCGTCTCTTTATCAATCTTTCCAGAAAGCCCATTTCCCGCAACCGCCAAAAAGTTTTTAATTTCAAGATTGTCATGAATCTGCGCCTCTTCTGCTTTTTGTAAAATTGCATGAGCAAGCGGATGTTCACTCTTCTTTTCTAATGCATATGCAATGGAAAGTAATTCTTCTTCGCTGATACCTTCTACCGGTACCATATCTGTAACCTGAGGTTTTCCACTCGTGATCGTTCCTGTTTTATCTAAAGCTATAATCTGTGTTTTTCCTGTCTCTTCTAAGGATACGGCTGTCTTAAACATGATTCCATGCTTTGCGCCCATTCCATTTCCAACCATGATCGCTACAGGTGTTGCAAGTCCTAAAGCACAAGGGCAGCTGATAACTAATACAGAAATGCCTCTGGCAAGTGCAAATCCAAAACTTTGTCCGACAAGCAGCCAGATGATCATTGTTGCAATTGCAATACAAATAACAGTTGGGACAAAAATCCCTGATACCTTATCTGCAACTTTCGCAATCGGTGCTTTAGTTGCTGCCGCATCGCTGACCATCTGAATGATCTGGGAAAGTGTTGTGTCTTCGCCAACTCTTGTAGCTTCACATTTTAGATAACCAGATGTATTTAATGTTGCAGCAGATACAGCATCGCCTTCTTTCTTATCCACAGGGATACTTTCTCCTGTTAAAGCAGATTCATTTAAAGCACTGTTCCCTTCAATAATGATACCATCTACCGGTATATTTTCTCCAGGTTTTACAACGAAGATATCTCCTTGATGTACCTGTTCGATTCCAACTTCTATTTCCTGTTCATTACGGATCACAATTGCCGTCTTTGGTGCTAATTTCATAAGACTCTTTAAAGCATCTGTCGTTTTTCCTTTGGATCTTGCTTCTAGCATCTTACCAACTGTGATCAATGTCAGGATCATAGCGGCAGATTCAAAGTAGAATTCATGCATGTATTTCATAACCGCATCCATGTTTTGATGCATCTGAGCATCTGTCATTGCAAATAGGATATAAACACTGTATCCATAAGAAGCTGCTGATCCTAAAGCAACCAGAGTATCCATATTCGGTGCTTTATGGAATAAGCTCTTAAATCCACTAATAAAGAATTTCTGGTTGATCACCATGATGATTGTTGTAAATAACAACTGGATCAGACCCATTGCTACATGATTTCCATCTAAAATCTTAGGAATTGGCCAATTCCACATCATATGTCCCATTGACAGATACATCAAAGGAATCAAAAAACATAACGATGTGATCAGTCGTTTCTTCAAGACAGGAGTTTCTCTATCTTTTAATAAATCTGCATCTGAAGAATTACTCTGCGTTTGCACGCCCTTCTTCTTTGCTCCGTATCCAGCATCTTCCACAGCTTTGATGATCACAGATGAATCTGCAGTTCCTTCGACACCCATTGAGTTTGTCAGCAGACTTACAGAGCAGGATGTGACTCCTTCTACACTGGAAACCGCTTTCTCCACGCGTGCACTGCAAGCAGCACAGCTCATGCCAGTCACTTGATATTGTTCCATGGTTTCCCTTCCTTTCATTTTGCTTGTCAAATTGTTATTTCATTAGTTTTTGTAGAACTTTTACTAATTCATCAATCGTCTCATCCTTTCCTTCTCGGATATCTTCTGCTACACAAGTTCTGATATGATTGGCAAGAAGGACTTTATTGAAACTATTTAAAGCTGCATTGACAGCAGATACCTGAACTAAAATATCGGTACAATAAGTATCATTCTCTACCATCTTTTTTATTCCACGAACTTGTCCTTCAATACGGCTTAGACGATTAATAAGATCTTTATATTCTTTGTCTGAACGTTCTTTTGTCTTGTGATGACAACAACATTCTTTTTTTTCTTCCATGTGATTTCCTCCTTTACATTTGATATTATATACCCTGTTAGGGTATATTTCAAGATGTTTATTTGAGAAAATGTTGCAGTTATATAGACAATCTTGTTTTATATAACTTATAAAATGAATCAATTTTTCTAATATCATTGATAAAATCCCTAAAATAGCATATAATAATTTTAGGTACTAACTATTAAAATAGGAGGTGATACTATGATTACAACAACAGCAACTGATATTCAAAATAATTTTGGTAAATATTTAAAAGCTGTCCAAGAAGGTAATGAAATTATTATTTTAAAGAAAGGAAAAGAAGTCGCCAGATTAATTTCAAAAGACACAGGTATTTCTTTCTTGACTGATTCTTTAACTGGAATTCTAAAAAAAGATTATAACGAAAAGGATATCCGCGCAGAAAGGATTGCAGAAAAATATGAAAATATTGATTGATACAAATGTAATCCTGGATGTATTATGTGACAGAACTGATTTTGTAGAAAGCTCTTCAAAAATCTGGAAGTTATGTGAAGTAGAAAAAATTGATGGATATATTTCAGCATTATCTATTCCAAATATTGTTTATATTTTGAGAAAAGAATTAACACCAGAAAAAACTCAGCAAATTATTGAACAGCTGTTTATGATTTTTCATATTGCTGATCTAAAGTCTTCTGATATAAGAAAAGCGGCGAATATGAAAACTTCTGATTATGAAGATGCGATTCAAATGGTATGCGCACAGCGAATGAAAGTAGATTTTATTGTAACTCGTAATATCAAGGATTTTATCGAAAGTAAAGTACCTGCTATGAAACCTGATGAATTATTAGAACGGATATGATATAAAGGAAGGAGGCATTCCACAAATGTGGTGCCTCCTTTTCATTTGACAATTAATCTTCTTTTTCAACCTTACGGTTTTCTCTATTAGCAATCTCTTCTTTGATTGCAGCTAGGAAGTCATCTAACTTCATCTGTCCTTCATCACCTTTGAATCGGCTTCTTACTGATACAGCTTCGTTTTCTTCTTCTTTTCCACCAACAACTAACATATATGGAATCTTCTGAAGCTGCGCTTCACGGATCTTGTATCCCATTTTCTCAGCTCTTGTATCGATGTCTGCACGGATTCCTGCTACCTTTAATGTATCAAGTACTTTATTAGCATAATCTAAATGCTTATCAGAGATAGGAATCACTTCAACCTGTACTGGAGCTAACCATGTAGGGAAAGCACCTGCAAAATGCTCAATCAAAATACCGATAAAACGCTCGATAGATCCAAATGCAACACGGTGGATCATGATTGGACGATGTTTCTCTCCATCTGCTCCTGTGTAGTGAAGGTCAAAACGTAATGGGAGCTGGAAGTCAAGCTGGATTGTTCCACACTGCCATGTTCTTCCGATAGAATCCTCTAAGTGGAAATCAATCTTAGGTCCGTAGAATGCTCCGTCTCCTTCATTTACCACATAATCAAGTCCAAGATCATCTAAAGCTGCACGAAGAGAATCTGTTGCAAGTTCCCAATCTTCGTCACTTCCCATGCTGTCATCTGGACGAGTAGAAAGTTCTACATGATACTTAAATCCAAATAAATTGTAAACCTGATCGATCAATCCTGCAACACCTTTGATCTCATCTTTGATCTGATCTGGTGTCATAAAGATATGTGCATCATCCTGTGTAAAACAACGAACACGCATTAATCCATGTAACTGACCAGATTTTTCATGACGATGTACTAAACCTAATTCTCCCATTCTTAATGGAAGATCTCTATATGAACGTGGTTCAGAATCATAAACAAGAACTCCACCTGGGCAGTTCATAGGTTTGATTGCAAAATCCTGATCATCAATAACTGTTGTATACATATTTTCTTTGTAATGATCCCAATGTCCTGATGTTTCCCATAAATGACGACTTAACATGATAGGTGTTGAGATTTCAACGTATCCTGCTTTCTGATGAATTTCACGCCAGTAGTCTAATAATGTGTTTTTAAGAACCATACCTTTTGGAAGGAAGAATGGGAATCCAGGTCCTTCTTCTCTCATCATAAACAGACCAAGTTCTTTTCCAAGTTTACGATGGTCACGCTTTCTAGCCTCTTCCATCATTGTAAGGTATGCATCTAATTCTGCTTTCTTTGTAAATGCAGTACCATAGATTCTTGTAAGCATCTGATTATGCTCATCTCCACGCCAGTAAGCACCTGCAATACTTGTAAGTTTGAATGCTTTCACTGGTTTTGTAGTCATTAAGTGAGGTCCTGCACAAAGATCAACAAATTCACCCTGCTGATAGAAGCTGATCACAGAATCTTCTGGAAGATCTTCAATCAATTCTACTTTGTAAGGTTCGTTTCTTTCTTTCATAAATGCAATCGCTTCATCTCTAGGTTTTGTAAAGCTTGTGATTTCAAGATTTTCTTTGACGATCTTCTTCATTTCTTTTTCAATCTTCTCAAGGTCTTCCTGTGTAAATGGAGTATCTTTCTCCATATCATAGTAGAAACCATTGTCGATAGAAGGTCCGATCGCAAGTTTTGTTTCTGGATATAAACGTTTTACTGCCTGAGCTAAAATATGGGATGCTGTATGACGGAATGCGTGTTTTCCTTCATCAGAATCAAATGTTAAGATATTTAATTCGCAGTCTTTGTCAATGACAGTTCTAAGGTCAACAACTTCTCCATCAACCTCACCCGCACAGGCAACTCTTGCCAGTCCTTCACTGATATCTTTTGCAATATCAATGACAGACATATTGTTTTCATACTCTTTTACAGATCCATCTTTTAATGTAATCTTCATCTTCTTATTCATCCTTTCTTGATATATAACGTTTTATTTATCCTGTCACAATTCTCTATAGATTTCTTCTATAATAAATCTATAACAGAAATAAAAAATCCCATGGACTAATAAAAATCCATGGGACGAGTTATCGCGGTTCCACCCTGGTTATCTGTTTCATATCCTTTGATCATAAACTCCAGAAACAGATCACTTAATCGACGATTAACGGTGTCAGCCGGGCTGGTTTACAGCCACTCCGAGGTGGTCTTCCTTTGTTTGTCTGCTTAGGATACTTTCAGCAAATGTATCCCTCTCTGGAAGCTTTCCACAAAGTACTCTTCTCATCAACGTTTTCTTCTTTTTGATTTCTTGTAAATTATAGCATTGTGATTCTATAAAATCAATACAAAAATAGAAAATTATAAACGATTCATTAATAAATAAGCATTCTTTACAACTGCTGCCGCCCATTCTCCGCCAACACAGTAATGTTTGTTCACTGCTGCCGCAGAAGTTCCAACATAGTAACTTCCACCTGGTGTCAGGTATTTTTCATGTAAAGTTTCTGCAGTTGCTAAAAGTCCTGCTTCTTTCGTTGATTTGTTAATTCCTTTTGCATGATCCGATGTTACACCATATCCAGTCAGATTATTATCTTCCCTCGCACGGCGGCTCGTGCCCCATGCACTTTCATGTGCAGCGATTCCCATCAAAAAGACTGCATTCACATGATATTTTTCTTCCGCCTTGACATAAGCTTTCGCATCATCATACAAAGCAGTTCCTTCCAAGATATGTTTGGCGTCTGAAACTGTGATATGACTTAGAGCACTGACATCATTTGGATTAAAATATCTTGTCTGTTCCTCTTTTTTGATCTCTCCTTTGAACTTCTTGATCTGCTTCTTGATCGTCTGAACCTTTTCTTCCATTGGTTTGATCGGAAGTATCTGTTCGTTCTTTAAATACTGATCAAGCTGAATCGTTTTATTCTTATCAAGCAAAGTCTCAAAGTCCGGATGATTGATTCCAAAGACATATTTGCTTGCGATCGTTCTCAGATTCTCATCTCCAAATAAATCTGCAAGCTCATATAAATCTTCTCTTAACTGCTCATCTTTTTTAGAAATCTTCATAGAAGGAGTGATCTCCTGACCATATAAAGCAATCTCCGCCTTGGAATTTGCTGTATACTTTTTATAAAATTCATTTATAGATCGTGCTTTTTGCTGTTCCAGGCGAATCTCTTCCTCAATCTTTGCTTTTTGTTTTTTCAACTGTTTCACTTTCGCCTGTTTATCCTTGATCCTTCCTTCGATCGTATCCGAAGAACTCTTACTGATCACTTGTGTTGGCATTGGAATGACTTTGTTTTCTTCCTTTTTCTTTGATTTTGTCTTAGTATGTTTCTTGCTTGTTGTCTTTTTCTTCTGTTGTTCTTTACTTTGCGTTCTTTTTATTTCTTGCACCGTTACTGCTGTTTCGGTAGAAACTTCTGTTGTCACTGCCTGATCGGTCTGTGTATCATCTGCATAAACCGGTATTACAGAGATTGTCATAATCGCGCATACAAATGCTGTCATAATCTTACGTCTCATGATCGCTTCCTCCCTTTGTTTAAACATTGTTATGACATGATCATCTTTCTAATACTCAATTTTATCTTGTGATTTCTACCTTACTCCTTTTTGTATAAAAATTCAAGTACGCAGTGTTACGTACTTGTAAATTTTTTATTCTTTATGATGCAGGAAACAACCTTCCTCATGTGAGTCAACCACTCCCACTGCCTGCAGATAGGAATAAATGATCGTTGTACCGACAAATTTCATTCCACGTTTCTTTAAATCCTTTGAAATCTGGTCGGATAATTCTGAAGATGTTTTTCCCGTCTCATGAATGATCTTATGATCTGTAAACTTCCATAAATATTCAGAAAAGGTTCCGTATTCTTCTTGGATTTTTATAAAAATAACCGCATTTGATACGGCAGCAGATATTTTTCTTTGGTTTCTTATGATTCCTTTATTTTCTTTTAATTGTGCTTGTTTCTCCTCATCATATGCACTCACTTTATATACATCAAAATCATCAAACGCCTCTCTGAACGCTTCTCGTTTATTTAACACACACTCCCACGATAATCCTGCCTGAAACGATTCCAAGATCAGCATTTCAAACAATTTATGGTCGTCATAGACAGGCACTCCCCATTCTTTATCGTGATAATCAATATATATCGGATTCTTTGGATTAGCCCAACTGCATCTGTCTTTTCCATCGTGATATTTCATAAAAATGTCTTCCTCCATTATGTTTATTATAGTATACCTGACATCTTTGTCAGATCATCTAAAATCCACATTCACAACCACAATCTCCGCTTTCGTTCCGACCCTCATATTCGGGCCAAATAAGCCGACACCTGAAGTTACGATCTGATGTGCATTTCCAACCTTACGGTATCCATACGGATTCTTCCAAAACAAATGAATTGCAATATTCCCAGGGAACATCTGTCCATCATGTGTATGCCCGCAAAGATCAATGTCTACCCCTGCCTGATTTAACTCTTCCAACTGCCTTGGCTCATGATCCAGTACGATCACAGGCTTTTTAAGATCCATTCCATTTACCAGTTCTTTTGGAGTCTTACGTCTGTTGATTCCACGGCCTACTTTCTCAGCATCTGGTCTTCCATAGAGATAGAAGCTTTGATCAATACAAACAGATTCATCTCTTAATAACTTCATTCCTGCTCTTTTTACAAATTCATCCATTCTTGGATCGCTGATTTTTTTCTCCCGACCACTGCCAAACGTAAATCCTGCAAGAATCTTTTCATCAATATCATGATTTCCATAAACTGCATAAACACCATATTGACTCTTTAGCTGTCGAAATATCTTAATCAACTGATCTGGATCATCTAATGCATCATATTCATTATCAAAAATGTCTCCTGCGACCACGATCAGATCTGGACTTTGCTGATTTACTTTCATTACCATCTGTTTCATCTGAGAACATCCAATATTGTATCCAAGATGAAGATCTGCAAGTAAAATGATCTTTAGCTTTTTATGATTTCCTACTTTTTTATGTATCGTTACATGGTAACTTGTTGTCCTGATATTCCTTGCATTACACACTCCGTAAAAACTGATCAATAAGATCAAGACCATACAAATGCTTCCAACAATCCTGAAAACTTTTGGTGTCCGAAACTTTTTCTGATCTGCTTTTACAAAATAGATTAAGATCAGGCGGATCAAATCCGCAATAAGGATCGTAAGCGCCAAATACATCAAAACACCCAGCCAGTAATTACTGATCAGTTTCATAACTCGCCGCATCCTTCCTTGTGGAATTAAAAATGCGATCAGAATACTGAATGCAAAAAATACATAGATCATGACCAAAACTGCTTTGATCCATTTCTTTTTAAAATAAACATGACAAGTCTCTAACCATTTCAATATTCGGAATAAAAAATAGACATTTAACAGCAGATAAAGTGGTGCTAAATATATTGCGATCATCTTATTTTCTGACCCTCTTTCTTACTTACTATATTTTTATCGAATTCATTGTAATCGGATAAACTGTCGCCTGATTTGTCAATGGATCTCGATTCTGATAATCAAACAATAGGATGGTTTTTGTTTCTTTAAAATCTTCATTTACCGCATGATCGAATTGTTCCATATGAGAAAATTTCCGCATATTCTTTTGTCCAAAATATGCAAGTCGTTCATCTTTTAATAATATCTCTTCGTTGATATAACGAAGCTCGTCCTTTTGTAATGTATAATCTCCTGCAAAATCCGGACGTTTCTTTACATTTTCACGAAGATATAAGTCATACGTTAACAACTCTTTATATAATACAAGATTTTCTTCCTCTGTAATGGTTTGTATAAATTCATATAAGATTTCAAATCGGGCAATCCGGCTGTGGCTGACCTTGTCATAACCTTTCTCCTCATAAAATCTGGCAAGTGTATCATATAAAGCAAATGCAGTATCAAATTCTTTTTCCAACAACCGCAAGGTGTTCGAAAACTGGCTGCTATTATAATAAACTTCCACCATTTCTTCCACTTTCTTTAAAACCAGTACATCTTCATAAGGCAGCCATTTTGTATAAAGGACTTCATAAGGCGGTGTATCTTTATAAACAAGCCCATAGTTCTCTTTTTGTTTTTCCATATAAGAACCTTTTAATACTTTTAAAAAGCCTAACTGTAATTGTTCTGGACGTACTTCATAGACATCCTGAAATGACTGTTTAAAACTTTCAAGATCTTCATAGGGCAGTCCTGCGATCAGATCCAAATGTTGATGTATATTATGTCCAGCATTGATCCTTGTTACGATATCTGCAACTTTCTTAAAATCCATTTTCCTGTGAATCTCAGTGATCGTATCGATGTTCGTTGACTGAACGCCAATCTCTAACTGAATCAGTCCCGGACGCATATCAGAGATCAATTCAATTTCATCATCCTTTAAGACATCTGCTGCCACTTCAAAATGGAAATTGGTAATGCCGTTATCATGTTCCTTTATATAACGCCAGATTTCCATTGCATGATCATGTCGACAGTTAAAGGTACGATCGACAAATTTGACCTGTGGCACTTTATGATCTAAGAAAAACTGTAATTCCTTTTTGACAAGAGAAAGATTTCGGAAGCGCAGGCATTTATCGATCGAAGATAAACAATAACTACATGAAAATGGACAGCCCCTGCTTGATTCATAGTAGATGATCTTATGTTCAAAATCTTCAATATGTTCATACACAAATGGAACTTTACTTAAGTCCATCACTGGACGCCATGGTGTTTCTACGATCTCATCTTCATTTCTATAAGTTAGTCCAGGAATCTTGCTAAGATCATCTCTCTTTCCATGATAATGATCAAGCACTTCAAGGAATGTAACTTCTCCTTCCCCTTTCATCACACCCGTTACCTGTGGAAGTCGTCTTAAAACTTCTCTGGAATCATAGGAAACTTCTGGTCCTCCAAGCCAGATTGGAACATCCGGCAGTAGTTTATGGATTTCCCTGATCACGCGTTCTATGTATTCAATATTCCAGATATAACAGGAAAAACAAAGGATATCTGGATGTTTCTGATACAGACTCATCAGGATATCATCCACCTGCTGATTGATCGTATATTCTGCAATCTCGACTTCATCGATATATGGCTTTGCGTAGGCACGAAGGCAGTAAACTGCAAGGTTCGAATGAATGTATTTCGAATTGATCGCTGTTAATATTGTGTGTTTCTTTGTCATATTATTTATCTCGCACTTTCTTTAATTTGTTTCATTCTGAATATCTTTTTGTTTTGTCTTACTCTGAAAATAGATAAACGAATCCGCCGCATCAAGAATATCACTAAATTCATCTCTTGGTGCGATCTCAATATATTTCTTTAATAAATCTTTCTCTTCTTTTTTATATCTTCCATAAAAAATGTCAAACAGATTATGACCCCGCATATAGGTTTTGATCTCTTCCATATGTTCTTTCATATCTTGCGGTGATGTAAAATCACGTCCCATCATCTGTATCAAATGAACTCCACTTTTGATCCTATGCAGATATTCTCTCCATTTATCATATAAAATCTCATAAAAAGCATCTTCAGATTCTATAACTCCAAGTTTTGACATGATCTCTGGATTTAAAAAATAATTTTCAAAAGAATAATATTTTAAGATCAATACATTTTTCCTTGTCACTTTTGGTAAATGATCAACATCCACAAGATTTCTCTCATCATAATATTTACAAAGTTGTCTTCCAAGCATATCTCGATCCTTACCATCACTATCACGGATCATTAAAAAACGATCCTTCATATAAAGCTGATTTATATATTTTAAGTTGGCATACGTCTTGATATTGGTACAGCTGTTTGTTGTCAGGATCGCTACACGATTTAATCTGCCGTCTTCATCATAAATTTCAGAATAATAATGATTTAACAACAATGGCAAACGGTATTTATCTTGTTTTCCTTCTACGATAAAAACAAAATCAACATTCATAAGATCGGAAGCATTATATCCAAGATCGTCTAACACCGAACTAATGTTCGTTTTCTTCTTTGCAACAGAATATGAATCTTCATCCAATATGATCTGACATAATTGTCTACTGCTAAAATTGGCTAATAAATGTGGAGAATGTGTTGTAAAGATCACCTGATTCTTCTGTGCCAGACGATAAAGGATCTCACTGGCTGTCTTTTGCAGTTGTGGATGCAAAAACATCTCTGGTTCCTCTACCAGAATGATCGATGAAAGACTATTCTCATCCATTACATAAGCTTCCAAAAGAGAAAGCATATAAATACTTTTCATTCCACGCCCCAATCGTTCCACAGAAATTGAAATATCACGTTCTTTGTTATAAGCCTCTGCATTAACTTGAAGCATCTGATCAACATCATAATTCATAGAGAAAATGATATCCTCAAATCCGCCGTTCTTATGGAAGCTCTCATTAATACGTTTCTCAAACTGATCAATGTTCATCTCATACAATTTATATTCAAATAGCTTTGCAGCCTCAAATGCATTCAGCTCTTTTGGACTCTTCTGATTGATCAGACCGATACACTGAAAACAATGAGTACATGGTTTCACAGGATCAAACATACAGCAGTTTGTACGCATGATCTTAAGCAAACTGTCTTCCTGTAGCATAAAAAGATCATCCTGTATCTGTTTTAAATTACGGTTCGTTCCAATGAAATAAATGGTTGGGAAAATCTCCCGGATATACTTATTATGTTTCTTCTTACCATCGTAAAACCGCTGTTTGCCTTCTTTATTAGCAATAAACGTAAAGGTGATCTCTTCATTTTTGTAAGATGGAAGTTTACTCTCAAAATCCTTTTTCCAAAGATCGTATTTTTTATACTGGCTCACTATACCATTTTTATGAAAAATATGAAGATC
>OBVQ01000638.1_pt1 | contig 12647 bp, 9 predicted proteins | sample 1476181 | NCBI WGS metagenome assembly OBVQ01 (sample SAMEA2580020, study PRJEB22360) | human gut metagenome | reverse complement strand
ACGGCGGATGTGTTGGGTTACATCCGACAAGAACGGGGGGAGCCGGCATATCGGCTCGCCCGTTATTTCTACCTACTCCTCTTTTGATGCCGAGCTTAGCCAAGTGAGCCAAATTGCTGTGCCACCGGCGGTCAATAATGCGGTGAGAAAAGAGATGATGGGTGCATTGCCCGTATTTGGAAGATCCTGCGGAATGGCGCATTTTTGAACAACACGATCTTTATCGTGCGACTCGAGTTTTTCGCCTCCTCCGTTGCGGCAAAGGTCAACACGGGCACTGTTGGCGAGTGCGGTTTGGGGCGTATAGGATGAGGTTGCACACATCCGGATGATTGCTCCGTGTAAATCCGATTTGAGGGATGCCGTCGCGTCGTCAAGGTCGTCATGCTCGTCTTTAAGCCCATTGCGATTCCAAGAATCGTTGTCGCGCCGGGTCGTAAAGTCTGCGGAAACCGAGCCATACTCAAAGCGAATCCCCGTGATAGCAGTGTCGTCCGAAAGCGTAAGGTCCTTTACTTCGAGGGTGGAAGACTCCGTGGTCGAGACATCGGCTTTCCAAAGACTCCAGCCATCGTAATCGACAATCCGCACATCCTCGCCCAGCCGCTCTTTGACCTCGGCTGTCTCGAGCCACGGGTTGGTGTGTTCATCGTCAAGTGTGGCGTTGGCCTTTTCCTTTATGCCCAACTTGTCTGCCGGTGACGTTCGATACCAAACATTGCAGAGCCCGTTTAAGTCGCCGACGGCGATCGGGGTTTTAATGGCGACAAGTTTGGCCGTGCCGTCTTTGGCACATTCGAGATCGTCGGTGACGGTGAACTCGTCGACCCAGGTGCTCGATTCGTTTTGAGCGTCGATGGTGTAGGAATAGGAGCCCTTACTGTCGGGTTGCGTCGCCGCCCGGTTTTTACCGTCGCCGTTCGCCACTGTTCCCCTTGCGGTTGGCCGCGCGATTTCTTGTCGCTTGTCGACGCTCCCCTTAATCTCAATAGGTGCATCCGTCATGGTTACGGCCTGGATCTTCCCCGTATCCTCGACTTCAAAGGATACGTCTTCAGCGAGGTCATAGGAGCGCGGGGACATTGTTTCGCGTAGGGTATAAGAACCGGGTTCAAGGTGCTCCACGCGATGGGGCTGCTCGGATGATATCCAAGAATCAATTTCTGTTCCATCGGCGTCGCATAAGACCAGTCGGGCGCCTTTAACTTCATGCTTGCCTGTCATATCGACCTTGGAGAAATCGACCTTGGTGTAATCATTAGGCAATTCGATCTGCGACTCGACCACGGGGACCTTCTGGTCGATATAAGCAAGCTCAACGATATGTGCTGTCCGATCAAGTAGATAGCCGTCGGGAGACTGGGTTTCAACGACTTCGTATCGTGCCGTTCCGCAACCCAGCGAAAGGTTGTCTACGCGAGCTTTTCCCTGTTCATCAGTTGTGACGGCGGCAACGGCTTCACCGGCAAGGGCGGCAATGTGGCCATCGGGACAAACGATATCGTCGGCAGCGCGAATTTCAAACTTGGCACCAGATAGGGCACTGCCGTCTACTGCGTCAGCCTTCGCGATCTCGATGCTTCCGGTTGCCGCGCTGTTGAAATACGAGACGGCGGCGATAGGTGTGAGATCTGCATCGGCAGGAATCGTCACCTTCAGTTCGTCGCCCACAAGGTAGGGCGCTTTGGCTGCGACTTCTCGTACGTAATATGTGCCCGGCTTGAGCGATTCTGGCAACGTGACGGTGCCGGTCGCATTGGTGGTAAAGGTGTTCATAACGTTGTGCGTCGGATACCAGCATGTTTGAGAGATGGGTTCACGGTTGCTGTTGAGCAGCTGAAAACTAAAGCCGGCAAGGGGGACGGAAGCTCCCGTCTGGGCATCGCGTTTGATGATTTGGAGATGTGTCGAAAGGGCGTGATTGTCCACTATGTACTGAAGCTTGGCTCCGTCGGCGATTTGCTCGGGCGCGATGGTCCAATCTTCTGCCCGCTTGAAGCCTGCGGGAACAGTTTCCGGGACCTCGCGAACGGTATAGCCCTCACGATCGTAGGGGATGGCTCCATGGACGCCGTCCGGTCGTGTGCCCGCGCCAAACCAGGCCTTGGGCTGGTCTTTGGTGGATGCGAAGCCATAGATATTTGTCGTCAATGTGCCTACGACCTGCTTAGAGCTGTTGCTGACAATTTCAAAGACGACGCCTTCCGCTGGCTGTTCTAATCCCGATTGCTCGCCGTTCCCGTAATCCTTGAACTTGGAAATCTCGAGGTCAAATGCAATATGAGTATTGGGGATGCGGCGTTCGAGCTCAACGACGCCCATGTCGTTTAGTTGATTGGGACCGACCGTATAGGTCCAGCTGTCATGGGGGAGCAGGTAGCCCTCTGGTGCTTTCGATTCGTAGAGGGTAAAGGTTCCCAGGGGAATGTCGCTTAAGGTCGCCTGGCCATCGCCTTCGGTCGTGAAGGTGCGCGTCCACCCAGGGGTAGACTGCGAGACACAGGTAAATTCGGCTTTGGCGAGCGAGGTTCCCGCCTGCGCTCCGGCACTCGTGGCGGCATCGGTTTTGACGACACGCAGCGTGATAGAACCTGGCTGCTCGTTGATTGTGACATGTCCGCCGCTATTTCCGGTGGTAAAGGCAATGCGATCGCGTCGGGACAGATAGCCTGTCGGCGCTTTGGTTTCGATTAGGTAGTATGCCGTGTTGGGCAAAAGTGTTGCCCGTGCACGACCGTTGCCGTCCATTTTGATGCTGCCGACGTGTTTGTCCGTGTTTTCCTCAAAGATGTTAAACGTCGCCCCACCTAACTGATACGTATCGTTCCCGCTGGTAATGACAGTGTTTGCAGATCTTTTCTCAAAGGATACGTTGATGGTGGGCAAAACGTAGAGCATATCCTGGTGCCGGCCTTCGTTAGAGACGGGTCCGTGATAGCGTCTGGCGCGATGCGGGTCGGCCTTAATATTTCCGGCTTTTGCGTTGTCGTAGAGCCAGCGCGCCGCCGCGACAACCTCGGCGTCTTGATCGAACTTGCCGCTTTTGGCAACGCCGGCGTTGTTTGTATACGCAAAAGAGCCATCGGGGCGCGTGGTTCCTTTGAGCATCCACACGGCAATCTGGGTCGCGGCGCGAGCGCGTTCGGCCGTTAGGTTATGGCCGCCAAATGATGTGGCGGAGGGGTATCCATGGCAGATGACGGCGGCAAACTCGTTGTCGAGCCATGTCCAACCCTGATTGTAGGTCCGCCAGGGTCCTCCCGGGCTGCTGGGGCCGGGGCAGTCTTGGTTCATGCAGTAAGAAATCGAGGCGTCTTGTGCCTCGTACTTGCCAATGCCAAACGGTCCGCACATATCGCTGATGGTGCGAAAACTAAGCGTATCGTTTCCATCGACGGCGCAGGCGGTACCAGGCGTGGCGCAGGCTAGAAACAACAAGAGGAATAGGAGCAGCGGTGCTGTTGCGATTGCGCTGTGGACAGAGTGCGTGGGTGCATTGGACATGGCTGCTCCTTATCCTTCGTGCGCCGCGCTGGGAGATTGCGGCGCGTGGGATGAGATTAGCGCCGGGGGTCATACGGGTAAGTACCGCGAGCTGACCAAGAACTTGCCAAGTTCCCAACAAATGGAGACCGGTTTTAGATAATCAAACAAAAGAGCAGGTAGAAGACGGTGTAAAACAGGTTACTCGAGTCCCTGTTTTCGCAATTCGAGCAACAAGAAGATGATTTTCCATGCGTAAAACAAGGGTTAGCGCCCTTGTATCAAACAAGACAACCGCGTTATACTATCCCCCACATATGCGGGCATCGCCAAGTGGTAAGGCATCAGCTTCCCAAGCTGACACTCGCGGGTTCGAGTCCCGTTGCCCGCTCCAGTTAAAAGTACAAGCACGGCACCATCACGGTGTCGTGCTTTTTTCAATAAAGCGCCGGGACTCGAACCCGACAAGGTGTGAACGTTAGGCAAATGGCAAAATGTTAGGTTAATACCTGCTGCCTATACTTGCACCTGCGCACGGTACAATGGTTGGGTTACGACCAACGTGCCAATAACCAAAAAGGAGCCGCTATGATCGATCGCTATACCCGCCCGGAGATGGGACACATCTTCTCCCTCGAGAACAAGTACGCCATTTGGCAGGAGATTGAGGTTCTGGCCTGCGAGGCCCAGGCGGAGCTCGGCAAGATCGGTATTTCTAAAGAAGAAGCTCAGTGGATCCGCGACCACGCCAACTTTGAGAAGGCGAAGGTCGACGAGATCGAAGAAGTCACGCGCCATGACGTCATTGCCTTCCTGACCAATATGAAGGAGTATATCGACGCCGATGTTCCCGAGGGCGAGCCTAAACCCAGCCGTTGGGTTCACTATGGCATGACCAGCTCTGACTTGGGCGATACGGCCCTGTGCTATCAGCTTACCCAGGCCTGCGACCTAATTATCGAGGACGTCAAGAAACTCGGCGAGATCTGCAAACGTCGCGCTTTCGAGGAGCGTAACACGCTCTGCGCCGGTCGCACTCACGGCATCCACGCCGAGCCTATGACCTTTGGTATGAAGTTTGGCTCTTGGGCCTGGGAGCTCAAGCGCGATCTGGATCGCCTTGAGGACGCTCGCAAGAACGTCGCCTTCGGTGCCATCTCGGGTGCCGTTGGCACCTACAGCTCCATCGAGCCGTTTGTCGAGGAGTATGTCTGCGAGCACCTGGGTTTGGTTCACGACCCGCTGTCCACGCAGGTTATCAGCCGCGACCATCATGCCTACCTCGCTGGCGTCCTCGCCACCACGGCGGCCACCTGCGAGCGTATCGCTACCGAGGTTCGCAATCTGCAGAAGACCGATACACTCGAGGCCGAGGAGCCGTTCCGCAAGGGTCAAAAGGGCAGCTCCGCCATGCCGCACAAGCGTAACCCCATCACCATGGAGAAGGTCTGTGGCCTGTCGCGCATCGTGAAGTCCAACGCCCAGGTCGCCTTCGACAACGTTGCCCTGTGGCATGAGCGTGACATTTCGCACTCTTCTGCCGAGCGCGTCGCCCAGGCCGATAGCTTTATCGCGCTTGACCACATGTTCCAGTGCCTTATCCGCGTTATCGATGGCCTCCAGCTGTATCCGGCTCGCATGATGGCCAACCTCAACAAGACCCGCGGTCTCATCTTCTCCTCCAAGGTTCTGCTGGCCCTCGTCGATACGGGCATTACCCGTGAGGACGCCTACGCAATCGTGCAGGAAAACGCCATGGCGACCTGGCATGAGGTGCAGGACTGCGTTTCCGGCCCCACCTTCAAGGAGCGCCTCGAGGCCGATCCGCGCTGCACCGTCAGCCAGGAGAAGCTCGACGAGATCTTTGATCCGTGGGACTTCCTCACCCGCATCGATACGGTCTTCGATCGTCTGGAGCAGCTGAACTTCGAGTAGGTTCGGGCATAACGTTAGCTTTTTAGGGCGCTTTGCTGGTAATGTGTGTTGCCGGTAAAGCGCCTCGTTGCATTTATGGAAAGACGGGGATAATAGTCGTCTCGAATGACATTCTGAGAAGGAGATCGCATGATTTCGTTTGATTACAAGCCCCAGGGCGTGTGTACTCGCAATATTCACCTCAATCTTTCCGATGACGGCAGCAAAGTGCTGGGCGTTGAGTTTACCGGCGGCTGCAACGGCAACCTCAAGGCCATCTCTAAATTGGTCGAAGGTGTTTCTTCCGATCGTGTGATTGAGGTGTTGGCCGGCAATACGTGCGGCACGAAAAAGACCTCCTGTGCCGACCAGCTTACGCGTGCCATCGAGGCCGCGCGTGCCGAGATTGCCTAATGAGTATTTTTGATCGCGTTAAGAATGGGGTAACGCGCCGAGGATTTGTGTTGGGTGGTGCTGCCGCGAGTGCTGCCACGCTGCTTGCGGGGTGCTCGAAAAAAACGGGCACCAGCGATGATGCTGCCGGTGAGCCACAGGTTATCAAAGATGATTCCAAGATCGTCTCGATTACCGAAGAGTATGAGGCCGTCGACATTGATCTTAAGCCGACGGCGTCGTGGACGTTGCCATTGGGGACGCTGCTGTACTACTGCGATGGCGGTTACGCTGCGGCGATGATGGCGCCCGCATCTGCGCTGCATGCCAACACGCTTGGCGTGTTCAACATGGGGGACGGCTCACTCACCACGTTGATTGACGATCCTGTCGAGGGTTCCGGTTATGCGTTTTACGACGTTCGCGCCACCGATAGCGTGTTTGCGTGGGTTGAGATGAACTACGCGAATTCGTCGTGGAAGCTCTATGCGCAAACCCTGTCGGGCGCGGCGCTTACTGGTAATGCCGTTGAGCTTGATCGCGGCGGTGAGGATTACGACCCTCCGCTGTTTACCGCCTTTGACTCGTCGGTCATCTGGTACAAGATGCCTTCGACCGGTGGCAATAAGACCGGCAGCGATTCATATTGCTACCGCCGTTCGCTCGATGAATCTAAAGCGGAGGCAATCTGGAAGTCGACAGGCCGCTTTGCGTCTGCACCGCGCGTGAGCGATGGCATCCTGACTATCTCACCCCGCGTGCGCAATGACGAGGGCGTCTACTACGGCATGACGGCGATCGACCTGACGGACGGCAACAATACCAAGAGGGCTCAGCTGGTCCTTCCTTCGTCGGTGTCACCTTTCGAGGCCGTATATATGGGCGATACGTTTGTGTTCTCCATTGAGGCGACCTATGCCGGCGTGGGCGGCCTGGGCAATATGGGTACCTACATTGGTAACGAGGGCGGCCCGTATCAATTTCTATCGCGCGAACCGCTTGCGTGCGCCGCCGGCAGGAAGGGCAAATATCTGGTTAAGGTTCAGGCATCGCATTTTCTGATCGATACCTCCGCTAAAACCTATGGTTCGCTGCTGTCGCCCGACCGCGCTCTCGAATATGGCGACTATCCAGCTACGGCGGGAAAATCGAATACATTTTTAACCTATGCCACGGTGCGTAATAGCCAAGGAATTCCCGAGACGGTTACCGCTCGCCTGTTCTCTCTTTAGCGCCGAGGGGTTAAAAAGGCGCCAACGGGGGAATAAGCCCATTGTAATCGTGAGTACCGCCCGCCGAGCTGTCGCGCCCATGCGATGCCCGGTGGGCTCAGGTGCGTTAAAATGGGCTTGTTCTTAGCTAATTGAGACAGGGGGGCCGTGTTATGGCTTCAGATGCAAAAAAGATTCTGCGGGTCGAGGACGAGAAGGCGATCCGTGACGCTGTCGCTGCCTATCTCGAGCGCGAGGGCTACTGGGTTGTTGGCGTTGGCGATGGCCAGTCTGCGATCGAGGAGTTCGAGAAGCACCAGTTCGACCTGGTTGTGCTCGACCTTATGCTCCCCAAGATCCCCGGCGAGCGCGTTTGCCGCACTATCCGCGATACCTCGGATGTGCCCATCATCATGCTTACCGCCAAGGGCGAGATCGAGGATCGCATCATCGGCCTCGAGCTTGGTGCCGACGACTACCTGATCAAGCCGTTCTCGCCGCGCGAGCTCGTCGCCCGCGTTCGCGCCCTGTTCCGTCGTGCTCACCAGGCAGACGAGCCCGCCGTTGAGGTGCTCGACTTTGGTGATCTGGTCATCGATATCTCGGGCCACAAGATTTTGGTCGAGGGCAAGGAAGTTGATTTGACCGCTTCCGAGTTTAAGCTGCTCACCACGCTTGCTCGCCATCCCGGTCGCGTCTATAACCGTATGGAACTGGTCGAGAAGGTGCTCGGCTACGACTTTGAGGGCTACGAGCGCACCATCGACAGCCACGTGAAGAACCTTCGCGCCAAGCTGGGCGACGACCCCAAGAAGCCTAAGTGGCTCTATACCGTTCACGGCGTCGGTTATCGCTTCGAGGCTCCGGCCAAGACCGATAAGTCGGACGAGAAATAGGTAAATCACATATGACACCTGCGCGCTTTGAAATCGGACAAAAGCACAAGCAGGAGAACGAGGCGGGTTCCAAGGCAAGTTGGAACACGCCTCGTTCCGATTCACGGCCGGCGATGAGCTATCCCTCGCGTATGGCTTTGGCTTTTGCCCTGACATCGCTCATGACGGTATTGGTGCTGGTGGGCGTTGTCTCCGTTGTGTGGGGCACCGTCTTTTCGGATTACACGCGCTCCAATATCGTCGAGATCGCCAATTCTGCTGCCGAAAAGCTTGCGACGTCGTATGAGGAAAACGGCAATTGGACTGCGGGCGAGCTGCGCACGGTCGCGACGTCGAGCTTGGTGTCCGACGACCTGGGTATGCAGGTCGTCAACAAAAAGGGCGTTGTCGTTTATGACGACTCATGGCCTTCGGCAAGTGCGACCGCCGATGTGCGCGAGAGCGAATTGCCGTCGAGCAGCTCGAGCGGTAAAAAGGCCTCGCATAGCCCGGTCTCGTCAGCGCCCACCGACTCCGATAGCGTTGCCAACGTCGAAATCGTTACGTCCTCTGGCGAGCATGTCGGACAGGTAAAGCTATGGGCTATCGGCTCCGACGCTCTGCTCACTAAGGCAGATTCTGCGTTTAGGGAGAAGACCTTTAACGCCATGGCTCTTGCCGCGGTTGTTGCAATCTGCATCTCGGTCGTTATCGGATCGCTCGTGTCGCGCATGCTTACCAAGCCGATTCATCGTATTACGAGCACAGCCAAGCAAATTCGCGACGGCGATCTGTCTGCTCGTACGGGCTTGCGCGGCGATGACGAAATCGATCAGCTGGGTGAGACCTTTGACGAGATGGCCACCTCGCTCGAGAAAGATATGAAGCACGAAAAGCGCCTGACCTCGGATGTCGCACACGAGCTTCGTACACCGCTCATGGCCATGCTTGCAACGGTCGAGGCCATGCAAGACGGCGTGTACCCCACCGACGACGAGCATCTGGAGACGGTCGCTTCCGAGACGCGTCGCCTGGCTCGTTTGGTGCAGCAGATGCTCGACCTATCGCGTATGGAAAACAGCACGGCTCCGCTCAATCTCGAACCGGTGGACATGGTTCCGTTCGTGCGATCGATTGTGAACGGCCAGGAGCGTCTGTTTGCCGACCGTGACCTTCGCCTTCGCTTTGCAGATGAAACCCAGGGGCACGACGATGTCGTCGAGGCCGATCCCGACATGATCACGCAATGCGTCATCAACCTCATGAGCAACGCCATGCGCTACACCCCCGAGGGCGGTTGGGTCGTAGTGTCGGTGCTCAGTGACCGCAAGCATGTCAGTATTGCCGTTTCGGATACCGGTATCGGTATTGCCAAGGACGATCTGTCGCGTATCTTCGGACGATTTTGGCGCGCCGATGCCAGCCGCGCTCGCGAAGCTGGCGGCCTGGGCGTCGGCCTCGCCGTAACTAAACAGATCGTCGAGCGTCACCATGGCTACATATCCGTGGAGTCGGAGCTTGGAAAGGGTACGACTTTTACGATTCATCTGCCCCGCGAGCACACGGCGGACGCGGCATCTACTACAATGGAGCACTAGCTTTTCGCTATTCGGTGAAGGAGGGGCCGCGTCCCTGCCGCTCCGAGTTTGCGAAAACGTGCGGGAAAGAACCCGCATTTCTATCGTATTTAGGTAAGGAGTGACTCACGTGACAACGATGGAGCGTCGTCCGGATTCCCGTGGCAAGGTTCGTGATATCTACGATGCCGGCGAAAACCTGTTGATGGTCGCCACCGATCGCATTTCTGCGTTCGACTTTATTCTTCCCGACGAAATTCCGTTTAAGGGAGAGGTGCTCAACCGTATCTCGGCGTTCTGGTTCGACAAGTTTGCCGATATCGTCCCCAATCACCTCGTCTCCATCGATCCGGCGGATTTCCCCAAGGAGTTTGCCGAGTATCGTGACTATCTCGCAGGCCGCGCCATGCTGGTTAAGAAGGCCCAGACGATTCCTATCGAGTGCATCGTCCGCGGCTATCTGACCGGTTCGGGCAAGAAGACCTACGACGAGAACGGCACCGTCTGCGGCATCCAGCTGCCTGAGGGCCTGACCGAGGCCTCCAAGCTCCCCGAGCCGCTGTTCACCCCGTCCACGAAGGCCGAGATCGGTGATCACGACGAGAATATCTCGTTTGAGCGTTGCTGCGAGATCGTTGGCGAGGACATCGCCACGCAGATCCGAGATCTGTCTCTTAAGATCTACAAAGCTGCCGCCGAGTATGCAGCGACCCGTGGCATCATCATTGCCGACACCAAGTTTGAGTTTGGTGTCATCGATGGCAAGGTCACGCTGATCGACGAGTGCCTCACGCCCGACTCCAGCCGTTTCTGGCCTGCCGCCAGCTACGAGGAGGGTAAGATTCAGCCTAGCTACGACAAGCAATTCGTCCGCAATTGGCTCAAGGCCAACTGGGATATGACGGGGGAGACCCCGCATCTGCCCGCCGAGGTCATCGATGGCACGTCCGAGCGCTATCGCGAGGCCTTCCAGATCATCACGGGCTCCCAGTTTACAAGCATGAAGGAGAACGCGTAAGTGAGTACCCGCAGCGCCACGAACAAGCGCACGCAATCCCACGAGGTTACCGGGGTTGCGCGCAAGTCCGCCGCATCCGCCAAGCCAGCTCGTCAGGCAGCGAGTTCTGTTCGCGTCGTGCCGGCATCATCCAAGGCACGCCGCAAGGAGCTCGAGAAGGGCGAGAGCCTCGAGGGCCTCTCTAAAGAGGAGAAGCGCGCCCGCAAGGCTAAGCGGCGCGCCAAGGAGGACCGCATCTACACGGTGTCGAGTATCCTTCTCAAGCAGGATGAGGACTACACCAAGCGCCGCCGCATCTGGTGGGCCGTGCTTACTATCGGCATGGTGCTCGTCGTGGCCATTTGGTCTTCGCTGTACTTCGCTCCCGCTGGCATGGTGTCCAGCCCCGTCCAGATGGCCGGCATTGTTTTGTCCTACATCGTCATTCTGGGTGACTTCATCTACGACTTCGTGCGCATCCGTCCCTTGCGTAATATGTATCGCGCGCAGGCCGAGGGCATGTCCGATAACAAGCTCAACGCTATCATCGAGCGCTCGGCTGCCAAAGAGGACAAGAAGGCCTCCAAGAAGAAGTAGTAGCGTTACAACCTATAGATATCGCTAAGATATAAGGCGCGTCGTTTTTTGCGGCGCGCCTTTTTACTGTCCTGTAGATAGATGGAGTGGCACATGATTCGAGCTGCCCTGACGGTCGAAGAGGCTCTGGAGGGTATGAAGTCCCTGGAGCCCAAGATTAGAAATTATGCGCGTCTCGTTGTCCGCAAGGGCGTCAACGTTAAGCCCGGTCAGGAGGTCGTCGTTCAGTCTCCCGTCGAGTGCGCGTCATTTGCGCGCGTGGTGGTTGCGGAGGCTTATGACGCCGGTGCCGGTCACGTGACGGTCATCTGGGCTGACGATGCCGTGACGAGGCTTACCTACGAGTATGTCGAGAAAAGCTATTTTGAGCAGACTCCCGAGTGGAAGCGCATGCAGCTGGATTCGTTGGCTCAGGACGGAGCCTGCTTTATCTTTATTGAGGGCACGGACCCTGCTGCCCTCAAGGGCATCGATCCCGCTAAGCCTGCCGCAGCTTCTAAGGCGAGGAACATGCAGTGTAAGGTCTTCCGCCGTGGACTGGACTACAACATTAACCCGTGGTGCATCGCCGGCGCTCCGGTCGCTGCTTGGGCGCGCGAGGTATTCCCGGGAGACGCCGATGAGGTTGCAGTCTATAAGCTGTGGAATGCGATTCTGCACACCGCTCGTGCTGATGGCCAGGACCCGGAGAGCGACTGGGAGCTCCATGACGCCACATTCGAAAAGAACCTGCGCTTCCTAAACGATAATCAATTTGATTGCCTGCACTACACCGCTTCGAATGGAACTGATCTGACGATTGGAATGACGAAAGGCCATGAGTGGGCCGGCGGCAAGGGAAAAACTCCCGACGGTCACCCTTTCTTCCCCAACATTCCCACCGAGGAGGTCTTCACCTCGCCCGATCGTATGCGCGCCGACGGCATCGTGTACTCGGCTATGCCGCTCATTCACCACGGCAATAAGGTTGACGATTTTTGGATTAAGTTCGAGAACGGCCGCGTAGTGGACTATGACGCTTGCGTGGGTAAGGCAACGCTTGCAAGCATTATTGAAACCGATGAAGGTGCTGCTCATCTGGGCGAGGTCGCGCTTATTTCCAAGAACACACCGATTCGTGAAAGCGGCATTCTGTTCTACGACACACTCTATGACGAGAACGCCAGCTGTCACCTTGCGTTGGGTGTCGGTTTTCCCGAGTGCATCGAAAGCGGGTATGACATGTCCAAAGAGGAACTTCTGGAGCATGGCGTCAACGTTTCGAGCACGCACGTTGACTTTATGATTGGCACGGACGACATCGATATTACGGGCATTACACCTGATGGACGTGAAATTGTGATTTTCCAGAACGGCCAATGGAGTTGGGAATAGTCTCAGACCGTGGTACAATGCCATCCGCGGGCCGTTAGCTCAGCTGGCAGAGCAGGGGACTTTTAATCCCAAGGTCCAGGGTTCGAACCCCTGACGGCCCACCATAGAATAGAAAAGCGACTGGCGGATGCCGGCCGCTTTTTTGTTGCCGGTGCACGGGTTTGAACCCGAAAGGGCGCGGAGCTGAGGAAACGCGTCAGCGTTTGCCAGCGCAGCGCGCGAGACG
>OBVQ01000613.1_pt1 | contig 13227 bp, 6 predicted proteins | sample 1476181 | NCBI WGS metagenome assembly OBVQ01 (sample SAMEA2580020, study PRJEB22360) | human gut metagenome | reverse complement strand
ACTACTGTCATCGATCTTATACTTTAGTTATTTTAAAACGGGAACAATAACGGGAGCACAAAGATCATCACAATTCCCATAATTATCTGTAAAGGCAAACCTACTTTAACATAATCCATGAATGTATAACGTCCTGCAGGCATCACCAATGCATTGGGCGGAGTCGAGAACGGAGAAGCAAAACACATACTGGCTGCCACGGGTACCGCAAAAAGGAACGGGGAATTAACTGGGACTCAAATCCAACTGTATGGCAGACTGAAGCGCAATCGGTGCAAGAAGTACTGCCGTAGCCGTATTACTAATAAACATAGTCATCAGCGAAGTGGTGAAATAAATACCTGCTAATAACACATAAGGTCCGTAACTACCTAGCCCGTTTACCAGCGATTGGGACACCAATTCGGAAGCTCCGGTCTTTTCCAGCGCCAACGACATAGGCAACATAGCGGCAATCAGAACAATACTTTCCCAGTTAATAGTTTTATATGCCGCTTCCACATTTCGGAAACAGCCGGTAAGCACCATCAGCAAACCTGCAATCATTACTGCCGTTACCGGAGCGACAGGGATAAAATCGAACATCATCATTACCACCATTCCCAACATGATAATGGCGGCAACAGGTGCTTTATGATTCAGGGTCACTTTGGCAGCCTCGGCAAGCGGTTGTCCAAGTACTACCCAATCAGAGGGATCTTCACTCAAACGCGCTATATTCTCCCATGTTCCTTGCACCAACAGCACATCTCCCGAATGCATCTTTTCATCCTTCAAATTCTTTAGGATATACTGACGTTTGCGTTGGATACCCAGAATATTCACCCCATACTTCTCTCTGAAACCAGAATCCTTTACCGGCTTATTGACCAGGTTAGAAGCAGGCATCAATACAATTTCAGCAATACCGATTTCCGTGAATTCAAGTTCATCACTCTTTGATTCTACGGTGCCTTCTGCATCATGCGTATCCAATAACTTCAATGTATTTTCTTCTGCAAAGCGCTCCACATTCGTAAAATCTCCCAGTACATACAGAATATCATTCTCCTGAATAATGGTATCAGCAGCAGCCATTTCCTGGCTCATCGTCTTAAAGAAATGACGACGCGAAGAAGATGACTGACGGCGAACCTCCATTATACCCACATTATAACGTTGTGGAATACTCAGTTCCTGTATGGTCTTTCCAGTTAAAGGGGATCTACTTTCCACTCGTACCCGACACAAGTTCTGGAACAATTGGTACTCTCCTGCCAGCTCTTTCAGTGATTTATTCTTTTTGCCCTTACGATCCTTATCGCCTTTCTTAGTCAGGAAAATTTTGCTCAATGGAATCAGTATCACCAATCCGACAGCTACACAAACCAGTCCGACAGGAGTAAATGAGAAAAAAGTAAGGGGCGCATATCCAGCAGAAGTCAGTGCTTCCTGAATTACAAGGTTCGGTGGTGTACCGATAAGTGTCATCATACCTCCCATACTACTGGCAAATGCAAGCGGCATCAGTAGGCGACTGACATTAATCTGTGTCCCCATAGCCATACTGACAACAATAGGAAGCATCAAAGCTACCGTTCCGGTATTGCTGACAAAAGCACCGATGAAGGCAGTCACCAGTACAATAAGAATAAAAAGCTTTAATTCGCTGTCACCGGCTAATTTTAGAATACGACTACTGATCATCTTCGCCAAACCCGTCTGAAAAATGGCACCGCCCACAACGAACAATCCTATCATCATGATCACGACGGAATTGGAGAAACCGGTCAATGCTTCCTCCGGAGTTAGAATACCGAATATAATTAGTAACACCAAAGCACAAAGCGCCACCAAATCCGAACGCACTTTGCCACTCATAAAGAATATCGCAGAAAGGAATAAAACAATGAGAGTAATATACATATAGATATAAAATTTGTCAGTTATTAAACAATTCAACAGTGATTTTTGTTCTAAGGCGTTGCAAATATCACAAAAATCAGCACAATGAACAATAGGGTGAATCCTTTTTGAACTAAATAAGCGACAAATATCTCACTAAATTATAAATAAAGTATAGATTATTAGCATTATATTTATAACTTTGAATCCGGGAATGATATTATGGGATCACCTCTTTTATCAGTTAAATTCTATAACAACAATGGGAAACGACAACACAATTACAGGCACCTTCAATGGAACAATCCACCTGGAATACCTGCCATGCATCAATTATGCAATGATACACAACCATGTACCTTCATGCAATTTCTGCGAACTAATGAACAGTGATGAAGTCGATTGGAACAATATCAAAGTTTCGATAGATGGAGAACTAATTAAGTACTCAGAGAGTATTCTCGAAGTCATTCCGCACGGACAGAACATTCAAATCAACAACCTGGAAATATCACCTGAAAGTGTAAAATTAATCGAATTGACAGAAGGCATCGATACTATCTTTCATCTGGTTATTACGATTTCCGGTGAGATAGCCCATCAGCAAACATTTCCCATCAAACTGATGGCATACGATCAGTGGACCGGTTCCAGGATTATGCCCGAACTCTTAGCTACATTTGTTACTCCCAATCATCCCATACTTTCAAGAATAAGCGTAAAAGCCTCACAATTCCTCGAAAAGTGGACCGGAAACTCTGCCTTAGACGAGTATCAGACACAGGACCCCAACCGAGTACGTGCACAGGTAGCTGCTATTTACGAAGCTCTCCGGTCTGAGTCTTTAATATATTCTACAGTTCCAGCCAGCTTTGAAACTTCGGGGCAGCGTATCCGCTTGGTAGATAATGTACTCACCAGTAAACTAGGTACATGTATAGACCTGACTTTACTCTATGCTTCCTGTCTGGAAGCCAATGGCATTCATCCTCTTTTAGTCTTGTTGAAAGGACATATATTAGTAGGCGCATGGCTCACAGAAGATATTTATCATCAAACCGTAGGCGATGATGCTTCTTTTCTACTCAAAGGAAGTGCAAATGGCATCAGCGACATAGTATTAGTAGAGACAACCACACTGGCATCTTCGCAAAACATTTCATTTGAAGAAGCTGCTACAATGGCTCAGAGAGAACTCAAAGAAGAAAACAGATTCGAGCTGTTTATTGATGTATATAGGTGCAGACTGGATAAAATCCGTCCATTGCCACAACGCATAAACCATAACGGTGAATGGCAAATAGAAAACAGCGGAATAGAACATGAGAATGTAACCCAAAGAATACACCGACTGGACCGGTATGAAATAAAACTGGAGGACAGCAAGGATGAAATAACCAAGCAGATTATTTGGGAAAGAAAACTACTGGACTTTTCTCTACGCAATAATCTGATCAACATCCGGCTTGGCAGAAGAGTTATACCATTCATATCTTTCGAAATTGATCATCTGGAAGATCATCTGCAAGCCGGAGAAAACTACCAGATATTATCCAGCCCTACTAAAAGTAAAATAGAACCGGGTGAGACAGGGCTCTATGATTCTTCTTTATGGAAAGAGAATTTGGAAGAATTAGTAATCAGCGAGCTGAGAAACAAAAAACTCCGTTCTTATCTGACAGAAAGCGAACTACAAAACTCACTCAAATTTGTATACCGTACATCGCGAACCGCCATTGAAGAAAATGGTGCAAATTCACTGTTCCTCGTTTTAGGAATACTGAAGTGGTACGAGTCTCCTAAGAGTGTGAAACCACGCTTTGCTCCTATCTTACTATTACCGGTAGACATTGTGCGTCGTGGAGGTTCAAGTGGATATATTATCCGTACCAGAGACGAAGAAATTATATTGAACATAACTCTCGTCGAACTATTGAAACAACAGTTCAGTGTTAATCTTTCCGGGTTGAATCCGTTGCCAAAAGATGATAGTGGCGTAGACGTGAAAAAGATATTCGCTACGATTCGTACCTGCATTCGTAATATGAAAGGTTGGGATGTAGTGGAAGAATCGATGTTGGGGCTATTCTCATTCAACAAGTTTGTCATGTGGAACGATATTCATACCAATGCAGACAAATTGAAAGAGAACGCCATTATAGCCAGTCTGATGGAAAATCGTATTCAATGGCAGGATACGACTCCGGAAATTGACGCCAGAGAAATAGACAGAAATCTTGAACCTATCCATTTTGCCATCCCTGTTGATGTTGACTCTTCGCAGCTGGAAGCCGTTATTGAATCAGGAGAAGGAAAGAGCTTCATATTGCATGGACCTCCGGGAACCGGTAAATCACAGACCATTACCAATATGATAGCCAATGCCCTGTACAAAGGAAAACGTGTGCTGTTTGTAGCAGAAAAGATGGCGGCACTTTCTGTAGTACAAAACCGTCTGACTAAGATAGGATTAGATCCGTTCTGTCTGGAACTACATTCTAATAAGGTCACTAAATCTCATTTTCTGGCTCAGCTCCAGAAGGCTATAGAAGTCATTCACATTCAGTCTCCAGCCGAGTTTGAAAGTACTTCAAAGCAATTATTTGAGCGTAGAAAGAAATTAATCGATTATATGGAAGCATTGCATCATCCCCATGCTTCCGGCTTTTCTCTTTATGATTGCATTACAAACTACTTATCGATACAGGGAGATGAATTGTCTATCGACTTTTCTCTGTTGCCCTCCATCACCAGGAATCAACTGATAGACTTTTGCGAAAATATCCAGGAACTGGATACAGTTTTTCAGATAACAGGGCATCCGCAAGATCACCCGTTAAAGGGACTGGAGCCATACGATACTTCCATAGAGAGCTCTCAGAAATTACAAGCCGGAATCAGGCGCTTTATTAATTTATTCACCTCGATTACCGCTAACAGAAAGTTGCTTTCAAATAGTCTGGGAATCTCGATACCTGATAATTGGGATGGGATCAACTGGATGGGCAAGATATGTAACCAGCTTCTATCCATCCCATATCTGAATAAAACGTTATTGGAAATGGGTGGTAATACCGACTTGATAGAAGAATGGAAAGATATTATCCTGTCCGGTCGTAAGCGAGATCAGTTACAAGCTGAACTGGGTAAAGAGTATGCACCTCAAATTCTGGGAGAAAATGCATTTGCCCTCCAACAAGAATGGAAAGCTATCGAATTGAAATGGTTCTTACCTAAATTCTTTGCCAAACGTTCTTATCTGAAAAAGCTCAGACTTTACAATATAAGTTTGCAGGCAGCACAAATACCAAGCCTGTTAGAAAAGCTCAATGCTTATCAAAAGAATAATAAGATCATTCAAGAACAATCTTCCGAATTATCATCTTCTTTCGGCTTCTTAGGAAGAAAGAGCAAAGAGAAATGGGATGATATTGATTCTATACTTAAGAATCTTCCGATAATTTACAACACTTTATCGGAATACGCAGCAATCGTTCAACAGCCATTCGCAGAAGTTCTGAATCAATTTGCAAATAAAATCAGTATTGACTGGAACGCATTCCAACAGTCTAATAAAGATACATTCAGGCAACTAATCGATACATCCAACGAGTTGAATACGGTTCTCAATGAAATAAAAGGTTTATGCTACATACAACTGCCGGATAATAATCTTGAAGTGAAACTACCGGTTCTACTGAATACCTGGTTAACTCACTTCAATAAGATTAAAGATTGGGGACAATGGTGCATCCGTAAGAGAGAATTGGAATCTCTGCATTTAACCGTAGTTATCAACTATATAACAGATAAGCATAAAAGCGGATCGGAAGCTTCTAATGCGTATATGAAAGGCGTTTATCACCAATTAGCTCTAAAAACCGTTGATGCGGACGAAACTTTACGCCTTTTCAACGGGTTGCTATTTGAGGAAATGATCAGCAAATACAAACAACTGACTATCGATTTTCAGGAGTTGAGTAAAAAAGAACTATACTGTAGATTAGCAGCCAGAATACCATCACTAACAATGGAAGCCGCCTCCAGTTCCGAAATAGGAATTCTAAAAAGGAATATTTCAAATGGAGGACGCGGCACATCTATCCGGAGAATTATAGACCAGATACCAACTCTGTTGCCCAAGCTATGTCCATGCATGTTGATGAGTCCGATATCAGTGGCTCAGTATATTGATCTGGATGCAGAGAAGTTCGATCTTGTTATTTTCGACGAAGCATCACAGATGCCTACCAGCGAGGCAGTCGGTGCAATAGCCCGCGGCAACGCATTAGTCGTAGTAGGTGATCCCAAGCAAATGCCTCCGACAAGTTTCTTCTCCTCTTCACAAGTAGACGAGGAAGAAGCTGAATTTGACGATATGGAGAGCATTCTGGATGATTGCATCTCGTTATCCATTCCATCCCGTTATCTGACTTGGCACTATCGGAGCAAACACGAAAGTCTGATTGCTTTCAGTAATTCTCAGTATTACAATGGAAAGCTATATACTTTTCCTTCTGTGGATGACAGAGTTTCAAAAGTACGTTTAGTTCAGGTAGATGGTACATATGATAAAGGACGTACACGCAGCAATCATGCCGAAGCTGAAGCCATTGTGAAAGAAATACTGAACCGGCTACGTACACCTGAAGTTCCTGAAAAAAGCATAGGCGTCGTATCTTTCAGCCAAGTACAGCAAAATTTGATAGAAGATATGCTCATTGAGGAACTGAACAAATATCCCGAATTGGAAGAAAAAGCTTTCCAAAGTAATGAGCCTATTTTCATCAAGAATCTGGAGAATGTACAAGGTGATGAACGGGATATTATCCTTTTCTCTATAGGATACGGTCCGGACAGGAATGGCAATGTATCTATGAATTTCGGACCATTGAATAATCAAGGTGGCGAACGTCGTCTGAATGTAGCCGTATCGCGTGCACGTTATGAAATGATTATCTTCTCAACCTTACGCTCCGAACAAATAGATTTGAAACGTACAAAGTCCAAAGGTGTGGAAGGCTTAAAGAGGTTCCTTGAATTTGCAGAACGCGGCACCTCACCTGTTCCGGCCATCCAACTACAGAACCTGCAACAAAGTAATCTTATTACTTTAATTGCACAGGAACTTACTCAGCGTGGTTATAAAGTGGATACTCTGGTAGGACGGTCAAACTTTAAGGTGGATTTAGCGATTGTCAATCCATTGCAACCGGATACATATATCCTAGGGATATTGTGTGACGGCAGAAACTATTATGAAACCAAGACTACAAGGGACCGTGAAATAGTACAACCGAATGTTTTGCAGATGCTCCACTGGAATGTAATGCGTGTATGGTCCGTCGACTGGTTTGAACATAAGGAGAACGTCGTGGAGCGCATTATCAAAAAGCTGGAAGATTTAAAAAACACAAAAGTAGAAGAACAGCCTCCTCTTCCGATAGAGAATAATGTTCTGAAAACATTCAGTATAGAGAATGAACCTGTTGTAGAGTTAGTGAACAATCGAGAAAGAGAATATATATTTGCTGACTTGCCCGATATAGGCTACAGTACAGATATCGATACCGTAATGGCTTCCTCCTATCAAGTTAAAAAACAACTTCAACAAATAGTCAAGATTGAACAACCCATAACAAATACTCTGCTATATAAAAGAATATTACGAATTTGGAATCTAACAAGGGTTACCACCCGTTTACAGGTATTTATCGACAATCTTCTTGAAGATGCATATAAAGACCCTTTATCGGGAGATACTATAATTTACTGGGAAGATGAAGAGAAAGCTAAAGACTGCGACTTTTACCGCATCAACTCCAAACGCGATATTCTGGATATTCCCATCCTGGAAGTAATGAGCGCCGCCCGCTATGCCATAGAGCAACAGATATCTATGCCGACTGAAGATCTGAAACGGCTGACTTCCCAACTTCTCGGTTTCAGTAGGAAAGGAAACAATCTAGATATGGTAACGGAACAGACTATACAATTGCTGATTGATCAAGGAATATTCAGCCATGCGAACGGAATGGTATCCATGAACAATTAGGGTTCATGGATACTTTTTTCCGAAAGGGAAAACAAGATGGAAAAGAATGTCTACCTAATAGTCTTCGATAGTGGAATTTCCAAATATATCCTTTTTGATAATCTGCTTGTGCCCTTTATTGTCTTCAATAATAGTATTGCCAAAGATATCTTTTTTGACAGTCTTCCTATTGCCATTATTGTCCTCAATAATCGTATTCCCTAAAATATCTTCTTTAATAGTTTTCTTATTACCATTATTGTTTTCAATAGTAATATTTCCTAAAATGTCTTTTTTGATTGTAATCTTATCACCATTATTACCTTCAATAATAATATTTCCCAGAATATCTTTTTTAATCGTAATCTTATTACCATTATCATCTTCAATAATCGTATTGCCTAAAATGTCTTTTTTGACTGTTTTCTTTTCTTGATTGACTATCGAATATTCGTAACTATCCTCGATAGAATTAACACTATAGCTCTTCGTTATATGGGGAGCTAAAACAGACTGAACTGTAAATAGGATAAATAGAATCTTTTTCATGGCGTATTTCTTTTGGTTTGTAACAAAAGTAATATGGGAAAATGAGAACTAACTGGTGAATTCTATAATTATTGATAGGGAAAAACCTAAAATTAATATTTTTCATGTGCTACAATCGTATCGTTTTAGGAGGCTCGGACTACAATCGGTCTACACTCGCACGATTTTTCACCCAAATGGCAAGGTAGCTAAGTTACTGAAGGTCAATAAACAACAAATGCCCTGAGTATTTCTACTCAGGGCATTTTGTTCATTTTGAGGTTCCTGGCGGATTCGAACCGCCGTACACGGTTTTGCAGACCGCTGACTAAGCCACTCATCCAAGGAACCAATCTTTCTCATTTGCGGTTGCAAAGGTAGTACATTTTTTGGAAATTCCAACTATCCGCAGCAATTTTTCTTCTTTTCTTTTTTCGTCGCACTACACTCTGCACGCTTCTCATCCATCAATCGCTTTAAGTCACAACCGGTTACGCAATTTGCACATGGATTACCATTTTCTCTTGTCCGGCGAAAAAATGCATAAATTCCCCATCCGATCCGGACAATACACAACAGTAACAGGATTGCAACTACCCATTGTTGCCAATTCATCATACAAATAATCCTCCTATTCTATAAATGGCAAATGCCATTACCCACGCAAGCAGCGTGGTATACACTGCCGTAAATAACGCCCATTTCCAACTACCGGATTCTTGTTTAATTGCTACAATCGTAGCTATACATGGGAAATAGATCAATACAAATACCATATAGCAGAAAGCTACCAATGGCGTAATCGGAATACGTTCGGCAAGACTTACGGCATCTGCTTCAGCATCATTCGTATAAAGCACGCCCAGTGTACTTACCACTAATTCCTTAGCGCCCACACCTGAAAGTATACCGATACCAAGTTTCCAGTCAAAACCCAAAGGTGCAATCACCGGCTCCATAGCCTTTCCTATCTGTCCGATGTAGGAATTCTCCTGCTGTTCGGCAACCGTTTCATACGCATCATGGTCAGGATAATATCCCAATGCCCATATTACGATGGAAGCTATCATGATAATACCTCCCATTTTACGAAGATATTGTGCCCCCTTCTCCCACGTGTGACGGAAAATAGCTTTTGCTGTCGGTAAACGGTAAGGCGGAAGCTCCATTACGAACGGAGTATCATCCCCCTTCACCAGAAAACGGCTGAATAAACGCGCCAGCAATACCGCCAACAGAATACCTATTGAATATATTAATAACAGTATCAAACTACCATTGTTCGGAAAAAATGCACCTACCAGCAACAAATAAATAGGCAGGCGAGCACTACATGACATCAACGGATTGACGAGCATGGTAATAAGTCGGCTTTTACGGTTCTCAATAGTGCGCGAAGCCATAATAGCAGGTACATTACATCCGAAACCCATAATCAGAGGAATGAAGGATTTACCATGCAACCCCATCTTATGCATAATCTTATCCATGATAAATGCAGCACGCGCCATATAACCGGAGTCTTCCATCAACGATATACAAAAATAAAGAATAAGAATGTTTGGCAGGAAGACAATCACACCACCAACACCACCTACAATACCATCTACCAATAGATCTTTCAACGGTCCGTCCGCCATATTGGCATGTATAAAGTTACCGAGAGTTTCTACCAGCCATTCGATACCCATCATCGGGTATTCGCCAAGCACGAACGTCCCTTCGAACATGAGATACATGAACAGGAAGAAAATGGGGAATCCCCACACACGGTGCGTTACGATAGAGTCTATCACACGTGTAGTATGTTCTTTATCCAAGTGATTATCCACAAAGGTTTCTTTCAGTGCACCGGATATAAAACCATATTTTGCATCGGTAATTGCCTGATCGCAATCCTCATTCAGCACGTCTCGGATACGGCGGCTTTCCTGATCACGGACATCTATGATTTCTTTGCCGTTGGGTAAAGTTTTAATCAGCGTTTCCAAATCCGGATCATTCTCCAGAAGTTTGATGGCAAGAAAGCGGGTAGAATACTTATGACGGATACCCTCATTCTCACTAATCACCCGCTTCACCTCTTCAATGCTGCGTTCCAGTTCAGGACCGTGGTTAATGTGAATATGACGATAGAATCCATGATGACGTACTTCTTCTTCTTTATGAGCCCCACCGGTATAGCCGGGCACATACTCCCGATGCCATTCACGCAGGTCATTCAACACTTCTGCACGTACCTTGCCTTTCTGATCGAGGAAGTCGGCACCTTCGTAAATACTGATAACAACGTGAAAAAGATCTTCGATGCCTTTGCCCGTACGCGAAACGGTAGGAACCATAGGAACACCAAAGAGTTCACTCAGTTTCATGTAATCCAGCGTGTTGCCACTGGCTTCCAGTTCATCGTACATATTGAGCGCCATCACCATACGCACGTTCATGTCAATCAACTGGGTAGTGAGGTACAGATTACGTTCCAGATTGGACGAATCTACCACATTGATAACAATGTCCGGTGTTTCATCAATAATATGATGACGGACATACATTTCTTCAGGACTATATGCTGATAGCGAATATGTACCCGGCAAATCGACTATACGGAAATGATAACCTTGGAAATTAAAATAACCTTCCTTAGCATCCACTGTAACCCCGCTGTAGTTACCAACGTGTTCGTGTGAACCGGAAGCAATATTAAACAGAGAAGTTTTTCCACAATTTGGATTACCCACTAATGCAACATTAATGGTGCGGCGTTTACCAAGAGCGATACGTTTCAGTTCTTCTTCCCCCGGATAAATATCTTCACTCATTCCCGGATGATAATTCGGTTTTGTCACTTGCTCTTTCGCCTCATGTTCGCTGAGTATTTCAATCATCCCTGCCTCCTGGCGGCGCAAAGAGATTTCATACCCCATTACTTTGTATTTTATTGGGTCTTTCAGCGGGGCATTCAGCAAAACCTCTACAGTCTTGCCTTTAATAAAACCCATTTCTACAATTCGTTTGCGGAAACCGCCATGCCCCAGTACTTTAACGATTACACCTTTTTCTCCAGTTTTTAATTCGGATAAACGCATAGTCTTCTCTCTTTCTTTAATTTGGATGCAAAGATAAATGATTTGTATTTAGCCTACAAATTATTTAGATTGTTTTTAAATAAGGAGAAATATTCTCCATTCTCCACTTTGTTCCGAAGAATTAGAAAGAATTCAATCCGTTAATATTATCTTTGCACCATTATGAATATAAAGAAAATAGCGCAATATATTGATCAGGAGAAGCTTTTCACACGAGAAGACAAAATACTGGTAACGCTGAGTGGCGGAGCGGACTCAGTAGCTTTGTTGCGTCTACTTCTTGCTATGGGGTACACCTGCGAGGCGGCACATTGCAATTTCCATCTGCGGGGCGATGAGTCGGTTCGAGATGAAATGTTTGTCCGCGAACTATGCTTGCAGCTGGAAGTTCCGTTACATGTCCAACATTTCCAAACCACGGAAGAAGCGGAAAAGCGCCACATATCCATTGAAATGGCAGCACGGGAATTACGTTATGCTTGGTTTGAGCAGCTCCGTCTACAACAAGGAGCCAACGTTATCGCCGTGGCCCATCATAAAGATGATAGTGTAGAAACTCTCCTGCTCAACCTTATCCGTGGAACAGGCATCAACGGACTATTGGGTATCCGTCCCAAAAACGGAAACATTGTCCGCCCCTTGTTATGCCTCGACCGGAAAGAAATAACCGAATACCTACAAGAAATCGGACAATCTTACGTAACGGACAGCACTAACCTGCAAGACGAATATACACGCAACAAGATACGCCTCAACCTCTTGCCACTTATGCAGGAAATCAATCCCTCTGTAAAAGAAAGCCTTCTCCGCACTGCAGAACATCTGAATGATGCAGCTCTCTTATATAAAAAAGGAATAGAAGAAGGCAAGCAGAAAGTGCAAACCGAACAAGGTATCCTGATCAGTGTTTTGCTCCAAGAATCTGCACCGGAAACCTTATTATTTGAGATCTTATCTCCATTAGGATTTAACAGTGCACAGATCAAAGATATTTTCACCTCTCTGAATGGGCAACCGGGGAAAATATTCCTCAGTGGAGAATGGCGCGTGATTAAAGATCGAGAGCTTCTACTGTTAGAACCGATCTGTTCAGAAGATGTTTCAACAGTCTTTTCTCCAGATGATCCTGCCCTACCCTTCCGTTTGACAATGGAAGAATTAGAAGTCACAGATGATTTCATCATTCCCCGTGACCGAAACACTGCTTGCTTCGATGCAGACAAACTAAAACAACCTCTCACAGTCAGACACTACCGACAAGGCGACACATTCGTTCCCTTTGGTATGACTGGGCGAAAAAAGGTCAGTGACTACCTTACTGATCGAAAATTCTCCCTTTCCCGCAAAGAACAACAATGGGTGCTTTGCAGTGGCTCCCATATCATTTGGTTGATAGGCGAACGTACTGATAATCGTTTCAGAATAGACGACCAAACACAAAAAGTTATTATTCTGAAGTTTATTCCTTATTAATTGCAACGAGTATCCTTTAGAAAGCGATATGACAACTTACTCCTTTTTCTTCTTTTGAGAAATAAGGAGAAATAAATATATTCTTATACCGCTTACGGAAGAAAGTCTTTGTAATAGTTGGATAAAGCCAATAAGCCGCCTGAGTACTCAGTATTCCGATTCCGGCTCCGGTAAGCACATCTGTCAGCCAATGACGATTGTTATACATACGAAAGAAGCCTG
>OBVQ01000600.1_pt1 | contig 13514 bp, 16 predicted proteins | sample 1476181 | NCBI WGS metagenome assembly OBVQ01 (sample SAMEA2580020, study PRJEB22360) | human gut metagenome | reverse complement strand
ACAGAGAAAAGTATCTGAATGTAGCACTTGCTTAAAAATAAATATGTACATTTGCATTTTGAAGTTACGAAAAGAGTGTAATTTATTGGAAATGAGCGCAGGTTAATTGCTCTTGATAGTAATAGGTTACGATTTAGTTAGTTATCTACTGCATTATCTTTCTGCGCATTGCGTAACCTTCAAAGAACTCTTCCTATGCAAAAGTAGCTATTTAGTGGGAGATATTGAAATAAATCTCCAGCTTTTTTCTTTATACATAAAATTTTCCGTAAAAGCGGTTTTATCCGTTGGAACACCATCGCTCAAAACGGGTTTTGAACAAATGTATTCCGACTACCGCATAAGCGGAGAAAAGAGCTTTGTCTCACGCCTAAACAATAGTTTAGAGTGATCATACAAAGCCCATTTCTTTCGTACTTATGCCATAGAGGTGCTTTTACAGGTTTTCAGATAATTTTTCTTTTCTCAGATTCTCTATATGTTATAATATCAAGTCTATTTTTGACACATTATATTTTTCAAAGTCATCTAACTGGTTATAGAGTTGCTCAATGCCCCTTTGGTTGTTTATATTCTTCTCTTTCGCATCATAGTATTTCACTACATTAAAAGATGCACCGATGTCGCTTGCTCGTCTTCCCAGTTGTGTATCTGCGCTATATTCTAGTCTAAGCAACAAAGCCTCAATGCCACTAATTTCATCAACATTTACATTATTCCTTGTCGCCTCAAACTGTTTATATAGCAAATTAAACAAGCCAAAATATTTAACCACTTGATAGCGAAGCGTATTGAATACAAATTCTGCAGCCTTTCGAATTCCTTTATCTACATTTTGTTCTTTCTTGATGTAATAATTTGCAGAGCCAGCAAAGCCTTTCGATATGAATGCAGAAATCATATCTACGAGATAACAGTTATCTCGCTGTTTATCCCCATTTTCTACATAAAATCGTAAATTCTCAGTCTTAATGATAGGGCGGATACTTTGACATATAAGTTCAAGCCCGGGATAAAATGGTTTATGCTGACCTACAAAACGTCTTATTAATTCCTTAATCTTTTCTCTGTCCGATGCCGAAAAACGTGTAATCGTGTTGTATAAATAGATTTTGTCATCATAAGATACGGTTCTAAACTCCTCAAAACAAGCTTTGGGCATTATCCCGCTCTCTTTCATTCCATCAAGCTGTTCCCGCCTTGCGACTTGCTTTTCTGTAAGATAAGCGTATTCAGTAAGCACAAGGTCCACATCCTTTTTATCGACATTTTTATCGAAAAGTTTATGCTGTAGTAGTTCGCTCTCTTCTTTCATATGCTTTGAGAACTCTTTGTCTAAGATAAAAACCCTTCCTTTGTAATGTTGCATAAAACGGCCTGCTCTCCCCTCAATATTTTGTGCATCAAACTTTTTCAACTCCTTAGTTCCTTTTTTCCCAGATAATACTATCATATTCTTAGCCGTTGTATTTACGCCCTCTGTAATAGTAGTAGTACAAATGAGAATTTTCAGAATGTTATCATTAAACAACGATATGATTTCTTGTTGCATGTACTTTGGTACTAAACCGTGATGTATTCCTATTCCTTTTTTCAGTGCTTTTGTCACAATCCACTGCATCCCTTTACTATCTGCAAATAGACTTTCTATGTGTTTTGTCAACCTAATAACTCTTTCATTGTCAATGTCCTCTAAACCGATATTTCCATTAAGAAGTTCTTTAGCCCATTTTTCTGTCAAATACTTTTGATTACAATAGATAATAGCATTTTCGCTTCGATTTATTAGTTGCTTCACTAACTGAACAACACGAGCAGTTTTTGTCTTCTCTGTAAATGTCAAATGGAATGTGTCATCCACCTTTATATTCAGAGCTGTATTGACTATGACTTCTTCTTTATTTACTATATCATAGAGATTGTAATCAACAAGATTAAAATCATACCAATCAAGGAATGCCCTAAACGAGGATTGATTGTTTATATCATCTTCACCCGGAAACATAATATATGGACCTGCAAGTAGAGAATCAGTATTTTCACTTTTCAATAACTCATGTAAAGCAATTCTGTAAGCTACATCTCGCTCATTTTCTTGTGGTACTTCGTCTATAATGAAGTCGTTATCCAACTTATATACTTCATCCACAAATACAAAATCCAACGTCACAGCTTTATTCTTATCCAAAAATGATAAAAATCGTTCAGGAGTAAAAATAAAAAGGTTTCGTTTGCCCATCGCTTCTGCATCACTAAGTGTATGGATGGTATAATTTTCTTTTATCCATCCATACGCCGGTAACACATGAATCTTGAACAAATTTTCTGAGAGTAGTGAGATTGTTGGGAATATAAATGCTACATTTATATACCTCATTTTCCTTACAATCTCGTATATCAGAAACGTCTTTCCAAAAGATGTTGTAGCACTTAGAAAATATCTGTTTCTCTTTCCTTTGGAAAACCTTTCTAAAATTTCTTTCTGATATCGGTGTAACATAACTCCTTCGCCAACCACCAAACTGCTTTCATGGATATAATTGGAGAACGTCTGTAGGCAAATTTCTTTATCTACGTCTGTTCCCACATTCAGCATAGGATAGTAATACTGTGGTATCCCAGCCTGATTGGCTAAATAATGCATAAAGAGTCTATCTGCTTCAGATAGTTCTTTATCTTTCATAAAGTCGAAATAGGAACATACTGCCTTTATCATCGAAGGTCGTAATTCCAAATTTTCTTTTGCTTGATTAATTAGCTTTACTGCATAACAGGCTGCTGTTGACTTATCCATTGCAATACTTGCATTTTTATGATTCGACTATTTTCTACTGGAAGGAAAATAAAGAAAATGGAATGTGGAATAGATAGTGTAGAATTTACATCTCCATATTTAGATTGGATATGGTTAATTACCTCCAATATTAATTCGTCATATGTATTTGCCTTATCATCAAAAATAATAAGCATCGGATAAACTAAGTGCATATTGTGACGTCGAGCACATGCAACCGTGTTAATCAAGGGATTTGCCCGCCATTCGTCAATAATAGCAGGGATTCTGCTACCTGTCGCTATATTCACATATTGGTTATCCATTGCTACAAAATTACGATTAAGATATGCGTCAGATAGAGCCTTTTCTATGTTCTCAAATATAGCTTTCAATGATGTTTTATACCCTTGAATATAAAATTTTGCTTCGCCAAAGAGCAAAAATATTACGTCCCTATTCTCCACCATCAAATAGGAGTCATATCCTTTAGTCTCAGCATTTTCTAATGCAGAAAACATATAACCACGGGCAATACATTTACTTGCATTATAGAAATGGTCAAGAATGAGATGGAGCATAACTTCCCCGTGAAATCCATAAGCTAGTTGCGTTGGTTGTGGGGCGACAGAATTATATTTCAACTTACTTTTCAATGCCCTTATTTGTAGATTGTCTAGTTGCGTAAGATTTATCTCATTTTCATTATACGCATACTCAACTATACCGTTATAAATTAACTTTGCAATATCGTCATTAGTTCCTACTTGTTTTAAGCAACGGTCATTCAAAGTGGAAATATGGGCATGAGGAATTTCTATCCCTCCCATGTTATATGGGAGTTCGTATTGCAAAACGATTGCATTTTGGATTAATTTTTTAAGACTTTGACGCATCTTTTGTTTACCACAAATCATTTGTTCCTGCAAAAGTAATGTTTTTATGGGAAACATATAAATAAAACAGCTTGATTTTTAGAACTATTCGCTCTAAATTATCTGATGATTTTTCTTTTTCGCTGTTCCTTTGAACCGGAAGTGGAAAGCTGTGTGCGACCGCTTGTCCATAAATGAAACAAGCCGTCACCCACAGCAGGCAAACCGGGAAGAATGGTTTTATCTGCCCGCCCCGACACGTCTGACCAAACAGATAAAACCATACTTCCTTACAGGTGGTTTGCCCGGTTTCACGCTACCGGCTATATTCTTTTTTGTTGGAAGGGATTTCTTTTTTCACGGATTTCTCTTTTGAAGTTTTCAGTCTAATCTGCCTCTACTTCCGTTTACCTCCATTTTGCGCCTTTCAGTGAGCCGCATCAGGCAGTCATTTCCGTTCTGGGCGCAAAGGTAATTCCGGGATTGGACGGGAAAGCAAGGTCAAGCCTCCTATTTTCGGTAAAAATCTCCAGCCCTGCGGGTAGTATTTTGACCGAAAAACCTTGCATTCCCTAATCCCTACCTTTTTAAGCACCCGAAACGAAAACGACCGATGCGACAGAAAGACGCATAAAAAAAATGTCGGATAAACGAGAGGCAGATACGATAGTTTGAAACTCAACTCCCTCAGCTCTTGAATCCGCATAAAAAACAAAAAAATCAAAAACAGCGAAAATATGACAGCAACGGCAAATTTCAGACAAGTAGCGCAATACATCGGGCTGGCGATATGCGGCTTGATGATGCGCACCGCCTTCGGGGTGTTCGGCATCCTTTGGGGCATCATCGGAGAGATTGTAAACGGAGTGTTCCGAGTGGCGATAGGCGTAATCGTGGCTATCCTTTCCACCATTGCCATCTTCGGTTTCATCCTTTGGTTATTCACCCTTTAATCCTTACCGACATGGCAAAGAGAAACAGCAGGACGGCAGCACAGCAGTGCAGGTACTACGAGGTGGACAACTTCTTCGAGTATATGGCGGAAACGTACATCAACGGCAACATATCCGTGTTCCGTGAACTCTACCACGAACTGAACAAGGACGCACGGAGGGATTTCATAGACTTCCTTTTCAGCGAGGTAGAGCCAACCTATTGGAGAGAAATACTGAAACAAACAATCTAAAAACAACAGCGATATGAAAGGAACAGACCATTTCAAGAGAACCATACAGATGTATCTGGAACAGCGTGCGGAGGAAGATGCGCTCTTTGCGAAGAACTACCGCAACCCTGCCAAGAACATAGACGATTGCGTGACCTACATTCTGAACTACGTGAAAAAAAGTGGTTGCAACGGTTTCACGGACGGAGAGATTTTCGGACAAGCCGTACACTACTATGACGAGAACGAGATAGAGGTAGGCAAGCCGATGAACTGCCAAGCGGTCGTGAACCACGTTGTGGAACTCACGGCAGAGGAAAAGGCGGAGGCACGTCAGGACGCTGTCCGCAGATACCAAGAGGAGGAACTCCGCAAGTTGCAGAACCGCCACAAGCCGAGAACCGCCACCAAAGCGACCGCACAAGAAGTACCACAACCCAACCTATTCAATTTCTGATTATGAAACCGAGAACACGCATACAGCAGGAAGTCGCACGTTTGAGCAAGCGACTACCGAGATTGACCGAAGAACAAAGGGCATACGCTTTCTGCCATTGCTTCAAGCATTACGCAATCAAGAGGGCAAACGGCATGAATATCTGCACCGAGTGCGGACATTCGTGGAAGAGCGACCACGACCTTGCGGACACCATCTGCGGATGCACCTGCCCACGTTGCGGCATGGAGTTGGAAACGTTGCGCACCCGAAAGAGCGTTTTCAGAGATATGGAGTATTTCTCCATCGTCACCACCTGCAAGCAGTACCAAGTGGTACGTTTCTTTTCCGTCAATTCCCGATACAAGGCAGGACAACCAGCCGAGTATTCCGTCTTTGAGGTAGTGCAGAGGTGGATTGCCCCCAACGGCAGGACAACGACCGTTGCCCGTCTGCGTAACATGTCTTTATTCTACTATGACTTGTGGAATGAATACAGCGACATGGAGGTGCGCAGGAACCAAGAAACCCGTGCATACGACATCACTCCGAGATGCACCTACCCCCGACAGCGTTTCATTCCCGAAGTGGAGCGCAACGGTTTCAAAGGCGAATACCACAATATCCTGCCTTACGACCTATTCAAAGGCATCCTTTCCGACAGCCGTGCGGAAACGCTGTTGAAGGCAGGGCAATATCAGATGTTGCGCTACTACCTGCACCACTCTTTCAATATCGGGGGGTATTGGGCGTCAATCAAAATCTGCATCCGTAACGGCTACACCATCGCTGACGGCTCCGTGTGGCGTGACACGATAGACCTCCTGCGGCACTTCGGCAAGGACACGAACAGCCCGAAGTACGCCTGCCCCCAAGACCTCAAAGCCGAACACGACAGGTTGGTGGCAAGACGCAACCGCCAAAGGGAACGTGAACGGACGGAACAGCAACGGCAGAAAGCGGTTGAGGATGAAAAACAATATCTGAAAGCCAAAGGCATATTCTTCGGACTTGCCTTTTCCGACAACCTTATCTGCGTCAAGGTCATAGAGAGTGTGGAGGAAATGATAGAGGAAGGACGGATGATGCACCACTGCGTGGGCGGTTACCACAATCGGGAAAACTCCCTTATCCTTTCAGCGACCATTGACGGCAGACGCATAGAAACGGTGGAAGTGTCCTTGAAAACCTTTGAGGTGGTGCAGTGTCGTGGCTTATGCAACGAGAACACCGAACACCACGACCGCATCATAGACCTTGTGAACAAGAACGCCAACCTTATCCGTGAGCGGATGAAAGCGGCATAGCATAAACCCTAAGACAACGATAATATGGAAGTAAGAATTGAAAGTATGATTTGTGTGTGGGATGATAAAATCCCCGCTTTGTTCCTTGAATTTGTCAACCTCCTCACTCTCACAACGAGTGAGGAGGGATTAAGAAAGAGCGTAAAGGAGTTTGCCGAGAAGCACGAACTTGACAAGTTTTTCCTTTACGGCTTCGGCTCTCACCATTTCTACCTGCACCAACGCTACACAAGCAACCTCGAAATGGTGATGAAGAACAGAGTTCTGTCAGTACATTTTTAACCATCTAAAAAGCAACATTATGGCAACACGAATGACAATCAACGGAGTAAGCACCTGCACGGACGCAGGAACGGAGAAATACGAGCGTTTCCAATCGGGTATCGGCAGACGCAAGCGGACGCTTGTGCAGTACGACTACCGCCACACGGACGGAGAATTGTTCGCTTGTGTCAAGCCCACTTTGGACGAGTGCCGAACCGCAAGGGACAAGTGGCTGGACGCAAAAGCAGGAAAGGAGGGCAACCGATGAACACGACCTATCAGACGCTGATAGTCAGATTCAGCGAGCCTATCACGGCATTGGACGGCATCTTTGACGATGCCGGAGCGTGGGGAACGGACACCCTCAAAGGGTGGATAGATGATTACGAAAGCACACGTTTCACCGCCACCGACAGCCATACGGCAGTCATCACGAGCGAATACAACATGGAATGTGTGAAGGAGTGGCTGCAACGGCAGACACCCATTTCCGAGATGCGAGAATTTTGAACAAGTTGGCGGTGTCCACACCGCCAACACTTAAAACCCTAAAAACAACGGATATGATAGCAAAGACGATATTACAGCAGATAGGCGGAAAACGCTTCACCGCCATGACAGGTAGCCGTGATTTCATAGATATGGGCAACGGCTTACGGATGAGCCTTGCAAGGAACAAGACAAGTGCCAACCGACTTGACATCATCTATGATGCAGGAGCAGACCTCTACAATATGCGTTTCTACCGCAAGACATTCAGCAAAAAGACATTCGAGTGCAGGACGAAAGACATTGCCGTACACGAGGGAGTTTATTTTGATATGCTGGAGGAAATGTTCACGATGGTGACAGGGCTTTACACGCTTTTGAGTGGCGGCGGCGAGAGCCGCCCTACTTTCTTTCAGTGAGCATGATGGCGGACAAAGAAAGTAGCAAAGAAACCTCTGTTTTTCTCGCTAAGAAGCGATATATGGAATATAATGGGTATCTTTGCAAAAACATTGATAATCATAATTGTATATAAGTAATATTTGATTGATTGGATAAATATTTAGAATTGAAATAAGAATAACTATGACTAATTCAAAACAATACCCTTTATGCGAACAGTTCGTAGAAAGGTTAATTCAGAAATTTAATGTTGGAGGCTGGATTACACTTTGTGATGAGCATATTTTTTCATGCCTTGTAAATGACGATGTTGTTGATAAGTGTATGTCTTATGACACTTGGGATATTACTCACAATCAAGCGGGACCTATTATTAATGAACAATTGGACGGCACATTTATTAGTTATAATCGACATAACAATGATTATTCGGAACCCATAGTTATGTATTTAGAGAATGAAGGTAGATGGGATAATGATGTTTTTCTTGCAGAGGATTTTGTCATGTACTTCAAGCTACACAAGGAAGTAAAAGGTAAAAATGAATATATCTATTATCAAGTAGACGAGTGTGGAGATGATGTAGAGGTTGCCAGAGTTAAAGAAATGAATTTGGAAGTAAAACTGAAATATGTAAAGGAATATATAGCCGTAAAAAAACAGAATCTTTTGGTCTTCTGTGATGAGATTGCTTATAGTAATAAGCGCATAGATGAATTAAGCGGTCATCCTATTCCCTTGTGCGTTATAAAAGATATAGATTATATATTCAGCTATGCTCTAAATGAATCTGCTGGATGCGGTTTGGAATATGTATCTTGTGCAATATTTCGCGGTAAGTGTGTGTTTAGACATAACGATAAGAATATTCAACACCTGTGGAAACTTAGTGACTCAGGATATGAAGATTTCATAGTTGGTGCAGATGAAGAAGGAAACGATGTTGTTATGTCTTGCGATGAATATAGAATACCAAATCTATTTACAAGACAAGGTGACGAGCCTTATTCGCTTTCGCCTATTTTCTTCAAAAGAGATGTCCTGTCTAAGTATTTCCAAGCGGTAGAGAAATACTCTGTTCAAGATGGTTACCTTTCAGGACCATCGTGGAGTATGCGAATAGATAATGATCGTTCAGACGATTATGTGGTGGTTGCTCTTGTTGATTTAGGTAGAATACCACATAAGGAGCAACTTCATTGGAAAAATTTCAATGTTTTGCCCCCAAAAAATGGCTCATATAGTATAACAACTTTTAGTAGATGGTTTGGCGCCATACCAACGAATTGCTCCATTGCTCCAGATTTGCTGTTCAAGCAACTTTATGTACAGGCAAATAAGAAATGGGCGAAGAAGTATGGTTGGTTGTTATTCAAGGAGTTAGCAGTTGATGACCAATATCACTTTCAGACCTTACATCTAATGGGACAAGATGATGATCAAAAGGAATTTGATGGACTAATTCAGTCAATTACGAAGTTGGTTATCGATTCATTGAATGAAAAAGAATTGGTAAAGGCTATCAATTGCACAAAGCCGGATGTAGAACAATTACTGACAGTAAAGAAAGTAAAGGAACTTAAGCCTTCAAATATTCAAGGAGGAATCACGAAGTTTGAATATTTCTTAATTTCAGAAGGGTTATTAAATAGTGATTTTGTCAAACTCTTACGTGAAATACAAGAGTTACGTTCTTGTACTGTCGCACACAGAAAAAGTACGAAACTTGATGCAAAAACAGAAACCTTATTTAATTTTTTTGGAATACTTCAAGATTCAGATAAGGTGGTGATATTTAATCTACTAAACCGCCTTAATAAAATGTTTAAGTGGCTAATTTCAACCGCTGAATAATGTAGAATATTGAAAACAATCAAGTCTCAATTCAAGGAAAAAGAAGACTCCGATAAAGAAACCAACCTTATCGGAGTCTCGTTTATAGTCAAGGCGGCATATACAGCAGTGCAAACTCCGCCTTTCTCCGTTTGAGCAGCATGGCGTGGCGTTTCCCCTTGTAGTTGCAGAAGGCGATATATTCCCGGTAGATGTTCCTGTCGCCAGCCTCCAGCTTCTTGATTAAGGTGCTTTTGGGTATTGTCTTGCTACCCAAAAGCCGGTATGGACCCACGTTGTAGGCAAGCGTGGCAAGCAGAAGACTGTCTTTTCCGAACTGCCGGAACATCGTGCAGAACTTCCGCAAGTCTTTCCGCAGAAGCACGTCCGCCTGCCGCTTCGTCATGGTTCGTGCCGAATACCTTTCACCCGGCAGAATTTTGTGACCCCAACCCACGTATGGGTGGTGCTTTTCTGAATGCCAGCCCTCAAAATATTTCGTGCAGCGCACCGCCCTCTCGAAAAGTGGCAGCCGGTAGATTGCCGTCTGCCCGTCCGTTCCCTCTTGGCGGCTGATCCGTGCGGACACGGAACAGACCGCCAGAAGCGAACAGAGCATTGTCATGAATACACGCATCATCTTCATACACGTTTGAAACCTCCGATGGGAATGGCTGTAAAGCCGTCATCTTTGATGTTCCGGTTGTTGAAGTCAAATTCCAGCTCATAGGAATTTTTGAAATTATCCTCCACCACCACGATGAAATTATGCGCCTCGTCACCCGCCGCCGTGTAGTACAGGCGGAACTTCCCGTTCTCCAGCAGATAGCGGTCGTTGGGCAGGAAGGTGATGCCGTTATCCATTTTGAGAGAGCCTTCCCCCTCGAACTGGAAATACCGGATGGTGTAAAGCGTATTAGCGAAGTCGCCCTCCTTTTTCAGTTCACAGCGGATTTCCACCGTCTGCCCCTTTGTCACCTTGTTCGGCACGGGCATGACCTCCACCGTGAAGGGATAGGACTGTTGGATGTCCATGTCGTCGTCGCACGACAAGAAGGTGAATGACACGGCGGCTATCAGGCATAACGCCACCGCCTTAAAGATGGATGTCCTTTTGTTTCTGTTGTTCAGTATGTTCATTGTTCTTCGATTTTTAGATGATTGTTTTTCTGTTTTTTCGTTGTCCGTTGCAGGTGCTCGTTCAAGTCCTTGCAACCGTCATAGAGGGAGGAACGGTCAGTGACACGCTCCCCGTATCGCCCCACAAGCGCGGCAAGCGTCCGCCGTCCGGCTTCGTCACGGTCGAGGAAACAGCCGATGCGCCCGTAGCCGTCCAGCAATCCCGCCGCCTTCTCCACATTGGCGACAGAGTTCAACACAAGACAGTCAGCGTTACCGGTTACGCCAAGCGTCACCGCAGAAAGGAAGTCCATGAAGCCCTCGAACACGAGGCATTCATTAGACGGAGTATCGTCCGATTTTACCAGCGATACGAACTTCGGCGGTACGCACCCCTTGAAATATCGGCTTCTGACTTCATAGCCACCCGCCATGTTCGGAAAGCCAACGGCAAAATACCGTTTCCCACGCACACCGTAGTTCAAGCGGCAGCAGTGACGGGATGCGATGGCGTAAGGTATGCCCCGTTCTGCCAAATACTCCGTCAGCAGTGAACGAAACAGCGGAGCGACCTCCACATCCTCAAAGACGGGTTCGGTCGGCTTTGGGAGATAGGCGGGCTTTTCCCATCCGGTCACCGTCATGTTGGCGGCTTCCGCTATGAACTTCGCCTGCTTCATGAAGTCATCGCTTTGCAGAAACTCCCCGGCAAGCGTGAAAATGTCGCCGCCCTTGCCAAGCCCGAAGTCGTACCAGAGCTGTTTCGCCACGTTCACACGGAAAGAGGGTGTGCGCTCGCCCCTGTACGGGGCAAGATACCACAGCTCGTTACCGCTCCTTCTAACAGGCTCATGCCCCAGCCGTGCGAGAAAATCTGCAAGCGGCATCCTTCTGACAGCATCTATTTCCGTCCGTTCCATGCCCGTGTCAGTTGATGATGAACTTGATGCCGACCCCGAACTGCGTATGGAACTTCCGTGTGTCGCCACCCCACAGGCAACGCTCACGCAGGTTGGCAAGCAGGGCGATACGGTCTGCCACGTAGCACTCCACATCGAGCGTCAGTGCACCGCCGTAGATGAAGGCGTCCCGGTCGTGCAGCGTGGAGCCGTCGTGCAGCACTCTCTTCCCCCAGTTCACCGACTCATATCCGGCGAGAGCCGAAGCCCCGGTATAGACGAACACTATTTTTCGGGCGTCCGACAGTATCTTGAAGTAATAGCCGCCCTCCGCCGTGAACTGCGCCACGGGTATCTTGGTGTCCTTATAGGGGTTGTTCTTCAGGAGGTATTCGCCACCGAACACCCACTTGTTCCCCTTCTTTGTGTAGGTGGAGAGTGCGGCCCCGAAACTGTACCCGCCGTCCTTGCCGCCGGGATTGAAACCGTCCGCTATGTCCGCCCTCACCTCGATGCCCTGCATCTTCGGCAGACACCGCTGGGCGTGCGCCTGCCCCGTAAAAAGGGCAAGCGACGCGATGATTATTGTGATGTACTTTCTCATGGCTTATCGCACTTGAAGTTCATTGATGGTATTGGCGCGTACCAAATCCTCATTCTCAATCACGAAGGACTGGTGACGGCCGCCGTTCTTCTCGTTAAGTTCCACAATGAGGCACTTATCATCGGGGATGGTGAACTTCGCCATCGTGAAGACCGTGCACTCACTCTTTTTGCCCGGCACGAGTGTGGCGTAGTTCTGCACACGGAGCGGCAGGATGATTTGCTCCTGCACGGCGGTACGTTTCGCCACCTTCTTGTCCACGATTTTCCAAGTGATGTAGTCCACATCGAAAGGCACGTTGCTCTGGTTCTTTATCTCCGTGTGGAAATAAAGCAAGCCGTTGTGCGTGTAGATGCCTTTCAACAGGTATTGGATGCCGAAACGCTTGCAGCCGATATGCTTCACCTCCCGTTTATTTTGCTTGTGGATTGACTTCATGATAAGGCGCACCAGCATCGGGCTTTCGCTGCCCAGCTCTTTCAGATAGATTTCCTGCGCGTTGTTCGGGCGGTTCACCGTGTTGCCGTCATGGATGAAGTCGCACATCTCCACGTTGAGCAACAGCGGTTCGGCGGCGTACTTCACGTTGAAGGTGTAGAAACTGCCGTCCTCCGTGATGACGGACATGTTGGTTTCGTTGGGGAAATTCCGTACCGTAGCCTTTACACGGATGACGTTCTCCGCTCCGTCGGCTTTCCCGGCAATCAGGTCGGGCGAGCCTAAATCGACGTAGCGTACCTCCGCCGGAAAGATGACATGGACGGTCTTGTCGTAGGTCACTTCCAGACCGTGCGGCGGTATCATGCGGTCGAAGGCCAGCTTGCGCGACAGACCGTGATACAGGTCGCCGTCCGCCTCCTTCTGCGGATAGACCTCCTTCGTCAAGGTCGGCTGTTCACTTCCGTTGGTCGTTTCAACGGTTACATTCTCCTGCGCGTTGGCAGTTGTGATGCCCATAGCGAGGGCGAGCATGATGATTACTTTTCTCACTACTTTTGGATTTTAGTGGTAATTTTTTTATTGATTTCAATCTTTTTCTTGGTAAAGCATGACCCTGTACCCGGCTTTCAGATGCACCTTGACGGTGCGCATCTTCTTGGCGATGTACTGGCTCGTGCCTTGTATCAGCCCCTTGCCCAAATCGGAGGCGAGCTGTGCCCCGGCATTGGTGGAGATGTTGATGCTGCTCCCCAATGAGCCGCCCATGTTGGCGGCAACCTCCCTGACGGCGTTCATCTCCATCGAGTTCGGGATGAAGATGCCGGGCTGTCCGTCCGTGTCATAGACCGCAAGCTCCACGGGGATAATCGTGCCGTCGTATTCCAGCGAGGTAATCTCGATGTCGAGC
>OBVQ01000580.1_pt1 | contig 14094 bp, 9 predicted proteins | sample 1476181 | NCBI WGS metagenome assembly OBVQ01 (sample SAMEA2580020, study PRJEB22360) | human gut metagenome | reverse complement strand
ATCACGTAAATTATTTGAATATTATAAAAAGAGATCATGTGTCGGCAACCGTACGAACACATGATCCCTTTTTATAATATTCCACCAATAATTTCCGTCATTCCACCATATTTACATTAACGAATTCTGATAATTCAACAATTCACTCATAGGCTTCGACATATTCAGATACTGTCTGGTATTTCGTCGTAATCCATTATTATTACCACCCTTAAGTATCGTCTCATGCTTTGCAAAGAAATCCTGATCTTCTTCAAAAGGTGTTCTCACGATATGAATATCCACGATCTCATCTAAGAAACGATTCTGATGAAAGATCTTTCTCGTACATTCTTTTCGATACAAAGGATGCAGCTGATTTACCGTAAACTGAAAATAAAGAGAATTAAGTAATGGTTCATCACTGTCTAATAAAAATTGATAATCACCATCCAAAATCTTCTGTCCTTGTTCTTTGGTCAAAGGGATCTTTGTTTTATCTACCACAGATCCGTTCCGCTTTCTCTGCATCAGATAGAGATCTTCATCATTCTCCATATAGAAATAATATGTAAATGGGGAACTGTCCTTTGCTCCTTCAAACATTAATACCTTGACCGGAAGACTGATCATATATTTATCAGGAGATTTGGACAGGATATATTCTTCCTGTGTCTGGTTATATTCAGCTTGACTGATATTCTTCGTAACTTCGGTATAAGAAAGTTTTTCAATTGCTGTATTTTTCATGATAACTCCTAACCCGTGCTTTGTTATTAACTTCTTCCATTATAGCAAAGGAATATGATAAATTCATGTCTTATTTATAAAAAATGTATGAATAATTCATAGATTTTCTCAATACCCTGTGCTAAGATAAAATCTGGAGGAAAACTATGGATTTATTTGAATATGCAAGAGAATTAAATAAAGATAAAGGGTCGCCATTAGCAGGGAGAATGAGACCTGCAACACTCGATGAAGTGGTAGGTCAGGAACATATTATTGGAAAAGATAAATTACTATATAGAGCGATCAAAGCGGATAAGATCAGCTCGATCATTTTCTATGGTCCACCAGGAACAGGAAAGACAACCTTAGCAAAAGTCATTGCCAATACGACCAAAGCAAATTTTGTACAGATGAATGCAACAACATCTGGGAAGAAAGATATGCAGGAAGCGGTGGCAGATGCGAAAGAATCTCTTGGAATGTATCAGAAGAAGACGATCTTGTTTATCGATGAGATCCACAGATTCAATAAAGCACAACAAGATTACCTGCTGCCATTTGTAGAAGATGGAACGATCATTTTGATCGGAGCAACGACAGAGAATCCGTATTTTGAAGTGAATCAGGCGTTGATCTCAAGATCCAATGTATTTGAACTACATTCATTAGATAAAGAAGATATTAAGAAATTGATCGTAAGAGCTATTACAGATGACGAAAAAGGAATGGGGATCTATGGAGCAACGATTACCGATGATGCACTGGATTTTCTCTCAGATATGGCAGAAGGAGATGCAAGAAGTGCTTTAAATGCGATCGAACTTGGAATATTAACAACAGAACCTGCTGAAGATGGAAAGATTCATATCGATATCGATGTAGCACAGGAATGTATCCAAAGAAGAGTGACAAAATACGACAAAGATGGGGATAATCACTATGATGTGATTTCTGCATTTATCAAAAGTATGCGAGGATCAGATCCAGATGCAGCTATTTATTATCTGGCAAGAATGATCGATGCCGGAGAAAGTGTTACATTTATTGCAAGAAGAATCATGATCTGTGCATCCGAAGATGTTGGAAATGCTGATCCGCAGGCATTACAGGTAGCAGTTGCAGCGTCACAGGCAGTGGAACGGATCGGAATGCCAGAAGCAAGGATCATACTGGCACAGGCAGTCACTTATGTAGCCAGTGCACCAAAGAGCAATGCAGCATATATGGCAGTTGATCAGGCATTAGAATCTGTCAGAAATCATAAGATCGGAGCAGTTCCTAATCATTTAAGAGATGCTCATTACAAAGGCGCAGCGAAACTAGGACATGGAATCGGATATAAATATGCGCATGATTATCCAGATCATTATGTAAAACAACAGTATCTTCCAGATGAGCTTCTTGGAACAACGTTTTATGAACCAACGGAAAATGGATATGAGAAAAATATCAAAGAATATTTGGAAAGAATCAGAAAGTAAAATAAAAATGAGCACTGAAAATGAAACATCAGTGCTCGTTCTTATTTTTACTCCATTTATACAAAAATGACATTGCCCATAAAAAGATCGGAAAGAAAAACATCAAAAACAGTGACATCCAGAATAACTGGCTTCCGCTCACTGCAAAATAGATAGTAGATCCGATGATGGCAAGCAATATCACGATCAGCAGGATCGCTGTGATCTGCTTCATATGCTTTTGTTTTTTCATCATAACATCCTTTCGTAAATATGTATACCTATGAGGTATCCTAGCATAGAGTAAAATATTTTATAAAAGAAAATGAATAAGAAGCAAAAGAGAGGACATAATAAGAATATCCAGTTAATAAAAGAACTGGATAGAGAAATACTTATCCTCCCCTTAAGTATTCCCCCACTCTGCGAAGCCGTGGAATGGGGGATTTTTATGTAAAATTGCTGTCGATTGTTGAAAAAGAGCCAGAGATTTGTTATAGTATCAAAGGAAAATAACATTTTTAAAAGAAAAGGATGGAATGAACATGGCTTTATTACAGGAATGGCGTGATTACGCATATAAATTTGACGATAGAACAGCAGAAGGACAGCAGTTCTGGTTAAATTACTTCAACATTGAAAAAGGAATCTACGAACAATTATTAGCAGACAAATACGAGACAGAATTACAGATGTTTGTAGGATTCTTAGATGGGATCAACGACAGCTTAAAAGAAGCAAACCCAATCGAAGAGATGGATGAAAATACACAGGTAAGCTTAGACATCGACTTCGAGAAATTATATTACAACATGGTTGGATGTCGTGCAGAATGGCTTTACAACTTAAAAGAATGGGATGACATTCTTACAGAAGAAAGAAGAAAAGAGTTATACAAAGAATCCAGAAATTCAACAACAGTTGTAAAAGGAAAGAAGATCGGAAGAAACGATCCATGCCCATGCGGAAGCGGTAAAAAATACAAAAAATGCTGCGGAAAAAACGCTTAATTCGTTAAAAGAAATAGTCGAATATGTAAATGAAACAAGGAAGAACCTTTTGGCTTATGTGATAGCTGAAGGGTTCTTTTATTTTAGAAAATTTTGATAAAATCCCATATGAGATAAAAATACAGAAATTATTGACATTTTGTATACATGATGTTAGAATTTCAATTAGTCGTCTAATGATTAGTTATCTAATTAAAATACTCAAAGTAAAGAAAGGAGCATACATGAAGAAGTGTGAAGGAATTTACAGTTTGATCGGCAAAGTGAATCATAAGAGTGCGATTTATGGATTTGAGCTTTTGAAAGAAGAAAATATACATCCGAGACAGATGCCTCTGATCATTCATTTAAAAAAATGCGAAGGCTGTACACAAAAAGAGTTAGCCGAGAAGATGCAGGTCAAGCCGTCTACGCTAAACGTAATGATTGGACGAATGGAAAAGAATGGATATATAGAGAAAAAACAAGACGAAAAAGATTCAAGAAAAAGCAGAATTTATTTTACTGAGAAGGGAAGAAGTATCTGTGAAGACGGTCATAAAAAATTTGTCATGATACAAGAAAAACTTCAAGAGTATTTTACAAAAGAGGAGCAGGAAGAACTCAAGAGACTGTTAAATAAATTTTGTGATTGTCTGGATGAACAGACAGAGATACTAAAAAAAGAAAGAAAGGAAAAATCAGATGCTTAAATTATTTCGATATTTGAAAAAAGCATATGTACCTGTCATTGCGATCGTGTTATTGCTGATCCTACAGGCGAGTTGTGACCTGACATTACCAACATTTACATCCAATATCGTCAATGTAGGTATTCAGCAAAAGGGTATTGAAGACGCAGTTCCTGATGTAATGAGAGAAGAAACATTTCTGGCATTGAAATCTCTTATGAAACAAGATGATGCAGATGATATGGAAGATGCTTATAAACTTTATACAAAAGATCAGGTAAAAGATTCAAAATATAAAGATTATAAAGACGGACGTTTATATGTCAGAAGATATATCTCCAAAAAAGACAGAGAACATCTTGATACGAGTATGTCAAAGGCAATGCTTAAGTTGTCAGCGCAGATGGCAAAACAGATTCAGGCCAATCCTCAGGCAGCAGCTTCTTTAAGCAAGAGCCAGAAAAAAATGATGGCGCAGATGAAGAACATGGATACAAAAGACATGCCAGATACGATCATCAGTCAGGCAGCGATTTCTTTTGTGACTTCAGAATACAAAGCAATCGGACTTGATATTGACCAGATGCAGACACATTATCTGTTAGTGACAGGAGCAAAGATGATCGGGCTTGCGTTCTTGATCATGGCAGCAGCAGTGAGTGTTACTTTATTGTCAGCACGTTTAGCTGCGAAATTAAGTCGTATTCTGAGAGAGAAAGTATTTGAGAAAGTTATGTCGTTTACAAACTCTGAGTTTGATAAATTCTCAACAGCCTCATTGATCACAAGAAGTACGAATGATATCCAGCAGATTCAGATGTTTATGACGATGCTATTCCGTATCGTCGTATACGCACCATTAATGGGAATCGGAGGTATTTTCAAAGTATTAACAACCAATGCGAAGATGACATGGACGATCGCTATCGGTGTGATCGCGATCATGTTAGTGATCTTTGTATTATTTAAGGTAGCGATGCCAAAATTTAAGATCTTACAGAAACTGATCGACCGATTAAACTTAGTAACAAGGGAAATTCTTACTGGACTTTCCGTAATCCGTGCATTCAGTACAGAAAAACATGAAGAAGAACGTTTTGATAAAGCCAATATGGATCTGATGAAGACAAATTTATTTGTAAACAGAGCTATGACATTTATGATGCCAACAATGATGCTGATCATGAATGGTTTAACTGTTCTGATCGTATATGTTGGAGCATCCAATATTGATGCAGGAAAGATGCAGGTTGGAGATCTGATGGCATTTATCCAGTATGCAATGCAGATCATTATGGCATTCTTATTTATCTCCATGGTATCTATTATGATGCCTCGTGCACAGGTTGCAGCAGAACGTGTCAATGAGATCTTAGATATGGAAGTCATGATCAAAGATCCAGAAGAACCAAAAGAATTTTTACCAGAGAAAAAAGGTGAAGTTGAATTTAAAAATGTATATTTCTGCTATCCTGATGCAGATGAAGCAGTGCTTCATAATATCAGCTTTACAGCACCAGCTGGTAAAACAACCGCATTTATTGGAAGTACAGGTAGTGGTAAATCAACATTGATCAACCTGATTCCTAGATTCTTTGATGTCAGCCGTGGAAGTATTTTGGTTGATGGGGTGGATATCCGTGATGTAAAACAGCATGATTTATGTGAAAAGATCGGATACGTACCACAGAAAGGAGTATTGTTCTCAGGAACGATCGAATCCAACTTAAAATATGGAAAAGAAGATGCAACGATCGATGAAGTGAAACGTGCAGCAAGAATCGCACAGGCAACAGATTTCATTGAGGAGAAAGAGGAAAAGTATGATTCACCGATCGCACAGGGCGGTTCCAACGTATCTGGTGGACAGAAACAGAGATTATCAATTGCAAGAGCTATTGCAAAAGATCCTGAAATCTATATTTTTGATGACAGTTTCTCAGCACTCGATTATAAGACAGATGTGAAACTTCGTTCTGAACTTCAGAAAGAAACGAATGGAAGTACAACACTGATCGTAGCACAGAGGATCAGTACGATCCTTCATGCAGACCAGATCATCGTCTTAGATGAAGGAAATATCGTAGGAAAAGGAACTCATGAAGAGTTATTAAATACTTGTCCGGTTTATCAGCAGATTGCCAAATCGCAATTATCAGAAGATGACCTTAAGAAAGCAAGGGAGGTGTCTGACCATGAGTAATAATCGAAGAAGAGGTCCGATGGGTGGACCAGGCAGAGGAATGGCACCAGGCGAGAAAGCCAAAGATTTAAAAGGAACAATGGTCAAACTGATCAAATATATGAGACGTTTCTATGTTCCGATCGTTATGGTAATCATTTTTGCTATTGCAAGTACCGTGTTTAACATTGTTGGACCAACGATCTTAGGAGATGCAACAACTGAGATCTTCAAAGGACTGGTTCGCAAAGTATCTGGTGGAAGTGGAATTGATTTTGATAAAGTTAAACATATTTTATTGATGTTGTTAAGCTTATATGTAGCAAGTGCGATTTTCTCATTTATTCAGGGACTGATCATGACACATGTATCAAATAATGTCAGTTACCAGATGAGAAAAGATATTTCAGAGAAGATTCATCGTATGCCAATGAAATATTTTGAAAGCAGAACCTATGGTGAAGTATTGTCAAGAGTTACAAATGATGTTGATACATTAGGGCAGAGCTTAAACCAGAGTATGACACAGATCATCACATCAACGACACAGATCGTCGGTGTATTTATTATGATGATCCGTATCAGTATTCCGATGACGATCGCAGTTTTATTGACACTTCCATTATCTATGGGATTGATCGGATTGATCATGTCAAAATCTCAGCCATATTTCAAGGCACAGCAGAAACATCTTGGAGAGTTAAATGGACAGGTAGAAGAAATCTATAGTGGACATAACATTGTCAAAGCATTTAACAAAGAAGAAAGCGTGATCGAAGAATTTAAAGAAGTAAATGGAAAACTTTACAATTCTGCATGGAGATCACAATTCTTCTCAGGAGCAATGATGCCGCTGATGCAGTTTGTTGGGAATTTAGGTTATGTAGCAGTAACAATATTAGGTGGATATTTAGCAATCAAGAAGACAATCGAGGTAGGTCAGATCCAGTCATTCTTACAGTATGTAAGAAACTTCAGCCAGCCGATCACACAGTTAGCACAGGTAGGTAACATGATGCAGACGACCGCAGCATCTGCAGAACGTGTCTTTGAATTCCTGGAAGAAGAGGAAGAAATCGAAGTTGAAAAAGACGCGGTACCTGTTGATACACTTGCTGGAAATGTAACATTTGAACATGTAAACTTCGGATATAACAAAGATCAAACGATCATCAATGACTTCTCCGTCGATGTCAAAGAAGGTCAGAAAGTTGCGATCGTAGGACCAACTGGAGCTGGAAAGACAACGTTGATCAAACTTCTGATGCGTTTCTATGATGTGAATGGAGGCTGCATTAAAGTAGATGGCCATGATATCAGAGAATTCAAGAGAAGTGACCTAAGAGAAATGTTTGGTATGGTGCTTCAGGATACATGGCTTTACAATGCAAGTATCCGTGACAATATCCGCTATGGTAAATTAGATGCAAGCGAAGAAGAAATCCAAGGAGCAGCAAGAGCTGCATACGCACATCATTTCATTGAAACACAGCCAGGTGGATATGATATGGAGATCAACGAAGAAAGCAATAATATCTCCCAAGGACAGAAACAGTTATTAACGATCGCAAGAGCAATTTTAGCAGATCCAAAGATTTTGATCCTTGATGAAGCAACAAGTTCGGTCGATACAAGAACAGAAGAACGAATTCAGATGGCAATGGATAATCTGATGCAGGGAAGAACAAGTTTTGTGATCGCCCACCGCTTATCAACGATCAAAGATGCCGATGTGATCTTGGTTATGAATCACGGAGACATTGTGGAACAGGGAAATCATGAAGAATTGCTGGCCAAGGGTGGATTCTATGCGGATCTTTATAATAGCCAGTTTGAAAACGCTTAAGAATAATAAAACATTGTGAAAAAAGGGAAAACGAAAGTTTTCTCTTTTTTTATTCTAATATAGAAAAGATTTTCACAGGATTAAATAGACGGATATAGCAAATTTTGGTATAGTTAAATAGAACAAAAATATATACAGATATAGAATCAAGGAGAATCAAAGTTATGAAGAAGAATCAGACACAGATTAAAAAATATGCGGCTGTGATCAGTATATTCTTAGCGGCAGTCATCGTAGGACTTTTTGTTTTCTTCTTTTGCATAAAACGTTCTGTTGAACAAAGATCAAAAAACACGATGAGGAACAACGTGGTCAGACAGAGTGAGCATTTAAGAACAATATTAGATATTCAATATGATTACTTAAATGGATTAACAGAAGAGATTGGTAAGACAGACCATCTGTTAGCAAAGAAGAATATGGATTTGATCAAGTCGATCACAAAACATACAGATTTTGGTGGGACTGCATTGATCGAGCCAAATGGGGATGCTCATTATGACAATGGATTGATAAAGAATTTATCGCATCGAAGATATTTTAAAGAAGTGATCAGTGGAAAAAGAACATTAAGTGATCCATTAGATAGTAGTATTTCTGGATCAACAAGAGTTGTGTTAGGAGTTCCTATATATAACAGCAAACACAAAGTGATCGGAGCTCTTGGAGGTTCTTATGACGTAACAGCTCTAAGTCGTATGCTGTTTGAAGATCTTTTTAATGGACAAGGATGCAGTATGATTATTGCGCAAAACGGAGAAATCATTGCATTTGAAGGAGATACATCTTACTGGAATCTTGATTATAGAGATAATTTCTATAAATGTTGTTGCAAATGGATCATCAAAGACAAAGTAACAGTGAAGAAAATCAAACAGGATTTTAAAGAAGGAAAAGAAAATCTTGTAACGGCAGACAGCAAGAAAGAAGGGACAAGAAGACATTACTTTGCATATATGCCAATGGGGGCCAATGGTTGGATGCTCTGTTATGCATTACCAGAACAGGCAGCACAACAGTCATATAACTTCATTGAAGACTACGAAATAAGCTTTATGATCGTATTTATTGTTTTGGTGACCTTATTGATCCTGTATATTGTTTATGAGAATCATACAAGGAACAAAGAATTACTGAAATATGCACAAACTGACGCATTGACAGGATTATATAACAAAGAAACAACCGAGCAGTTAACGGATGAACTTTTATCAGAAGATGAGAATAAGTACCATGCATTTTTGATTTTGGATGTGGACTGTTTTAAGCAGATCAACGATATCTATGGACATGCAGTCGGGGATATCGTGTTACAGAAATTCGGGAAACTTCTAAAAGGCACTTTCCGTGAAGGAGATATATTAGGAAGGATCGGTGGGGATGAATTCGGAGTCATTATGAAGAATATCCAGACAAAGGATATAGCAATGAAGAAAGCAGAAGAATTGCTGGCTAAAACACAAGCATACAAGATCGACGAATTGAAAGGAAATAATATCTCCATCAGTATCGGGATCAGCACAGCCCCACAAGACGGGGACTGCTACATGGATCTCTATAAACGCGCCGATCAGGCACTTTACCAGGCAAAACGAAGTGGAAAAGCAAGAGTGTGCAACTATTTCTCATGAAAATAGTCTTTTACCAATTTTACCACAGTTCCAGATAGAAGGAACAAAGCGATCAAGTTCGGAATCGCCATCAGACCGTTGAATGTTTCTGCGATACTCCAAAGCATTCCAAGGTCTACAGTAGCACCAAGGATCGCAACTAACGAATATACTAACATAAAAGGTTTAATAACCTTAGAGGAGAATAAAAACTCAATACAACGAGCTCCATATAATCCCCATCCGATAATGGTTGAAAATGCAAAGCAACATAACGCAACCGCAGTAAAGATGGAGATCCAGTTTCCATAAGTAGAAGTAAATCCACTGATCGTAAGTTCAGCACCAGCATCCGCACCAAATCCAATTGGAATTCCACTGCAGAGGATGACCAAGGCTGTCAATGTACAGATTAAGATCGTATCAGTAAATACTTCAAAGATACCAAGAAGTCCCTGCTTTACAGGCTCTTTTGTATCAGCACAGGCATGAGCGATCGAACCTGTACCAAGTCCGGCTTCATTTGAGAAGATTCCTCGTGCGACACCTTTTTTCATACTCATAAAGAAACTTCCAACAATACCACCAGTCACAGAAGCAGGATGGAAAGCTCCGTTAATGATAGAACCAAAAACAGCAGGCAGCTGATCGATATTTAAAACAACAACACCTAAGGCAAAGAAGATATAAATAAATGCCATAAAAGGTACTAATCTTTCAGCTACCTGTCCGATTCTTTTGATTCCGCCAAGTAAGATCAATGCCACAAGAATTGCAACAATGATACCAATGATCAGATTCGTAGTTCCAACAGAAGACTGACTGATCACGTGGAAATTCAACAAAGCAGAATTGATTGCTGTTGTGATCGTATTTACCTGAGTAGCATTTCCAGTTCCGAATACTGTTAAAACTCCGAAAGCAGAGAATAGTACAGCAAGAAAATACCAGTTCTTGCTAAGACCATTCTTGATATAGTACATAGGACCACCAACATAATCCCCTTCTTGGTTACGTTCTCTGAAGTGAACTGCAAGTGTTACTTCGGAAAATTTCGTACACATTCCAAGAATAGCAGAAATCCACATCCAGAAAACAGCACCAGGACCACCGATTGCGATCGCACCGGCAACTCCGGCAATATTTCCAGTTCCGACTGTGGAAGCGAGTGCAGTACAGACTGCCTGAAATGGAGTCATAGATCCGTCGGATGCATCTTGCTTCTTAAAGACACGACCAAGCGTTTCCTTCATTGCATAAGGAAATTTACGGATCTGTAAAAATTTTGTTTTGATCGTTAACAGTAATCCGACACCAATGATGCAGATCATGGCTGGAACACCCCAGATAAAGTTGTTCACGGCACTGTTAACTGATTGTATAAGCTCTAACATAAATCAAACCTCTTTCAAATTTCTTTTATTAATTTGTATCTGTTCTTATATAATAGATATTTACTCATTAAGATCCATGTTACCTTAAGGTGACATGGAACATGAACAGACACAAGTGCAATCATATCATATTTACAGAAAAAAGTACAGAATCTAATCTTGACAGAGAATTAATAGATATCTTCTATAGATTTATGAAAAAAATCTAACTTGTAAAATATGTAAATAAGGACTAAACTTATATTCATAATTACGTGTAGACTTGGAGGATGAAAGATGGAGAATGAAAAACCAATACTAAGAGGAGAGCTTGCATTGATGGCAGCAATCGTGATCAATAGTTTTAGTGTAGTACTGATGCTGTATTCAGGTTCTGGAATTTCGGCAATCTCAAGTGTACCTTATGCATTTTCGGAAGTATTTAAGGAGTTATCACTAGGTACATGGACATATATATTTCAGGGAGCATTAGTGTTAAGTCTGATGATCCTAAGAAGAAAGTTTGTACCATCTTATTTATTCAGCTTCGTTGCAGGATTTGCGTTTAGTGAATTATTAGATGTCAATGAATTATGGATGGGGCCCCTGCCACAGACGATCCCATGCAGGATTGCGTATTTCCTGATCAGTTATTTCTTGTTAAGTATAGGAATTGCTTTAGAAAACAGATGCCAGCTTCCGATCATTCCAACGGATTTATTTCCAAGAGAATTATCAGAAATCATTGACAAACCATATGCAAGGGTTAAGATCATATTTGATGTTTTATGTCTTGCCACAACGGGGCTTTTAACATGTCTGATGCTTGGATATTTAGATGGATTAGGTATTGGAACGATCGTTGCTGCATTTACGATGGGTAAAATGGTTTCGATCACAGGCAGTTGGATCAATCAGAGAGTTACTTTTGCATCGGTCTTAAGTAAACAGACGATATAGGGAATTAAGAGAATAGAAATAAGAAAGATGATAAAATAAGATAGAACGGGTGATATTTTTGAAACAATATATTTTGAATGATTATATTACAGACGATGCCAGAATGGTAAATCCAATGATGGAAATTAATGGTTTTAAAGTAAGACCAGGATTTTTTGATTTAAATGGAGCATCAGAATTTTCATGTGGGGTGAATTTTACAGTGCATACAAGCAATGGAACATCATGTGATCTGCTATTATTTCATCCAGGAGAAGAAGAACCATATGCAATCATTCCATTTCCAGAATCATATAAGATCGGAGATGTCTATTCTATGATCGTTTATGATCTGAAATCTGAAGATTTTGAATATGCTTATCGTGTGGATGGACCATATGATGAACAAAAAGGATTATTGTTTGATAAAACAAAAATTTTGTTGGATCCATATGCTCAGGCTGTTGCAGGACAGGAAGTCTGGGGACATAAAAGAACCAGAACGTATCATGCAAGAGTTGTAAGAGATAGTTTTGACTGGGGTGTACAGCCACAGTCAACCAGAGAGATGAGTGATCTGATCATTTATGAGTTACATGTCAGAGGATTTACAAATCATTCATCCTCAGGAGTCAAACATCCAGGAACTTTTGCAGGATTAAAAGAAAAGATCCCATATTTAAAAGAATTAGGGATCAATGCGGTAGAATTGATGCCGATCTTTGAATTTGACGAGATGATCAACGCAAGAGAAGTGGATGGGAAACAACTTGTTGAATATTGGGGATATAATACGGTTGGATTTTTTTCACCAAATGCCAGTTATACAGCTGCTGAGGAAGTCAATAATGAAGGACAGGAATTAAAAGAATTGATCCGTGAACTTCATGAAAACGGAATCGAAGTTATTCTGGATGTTGTATTTAATCACACTGCGGAAGGAAATGAAAATGGACCATTCTTCAGTTTTAAGGGATTTGACAACAATATCTACTATTTATTAACTCCAGAAGGTAATTATTATAATTTTAGTGGATGTGGGAATTCTCTAAATTGCAACCATCCAGTAGTACAGCAGATGATCCTTGAATGTTTAAGACATTGGACGGTTCATTATCGTGTAGATGGATTCCGATTTGATCTTGCAAGCATTCTTGGACGAGATGAAGATGGAATGCCAATGAATAATCCACCATTACTAAAAAGTCTGGCCTATGATCCACTTTTAAGGAATGTAAAACTGATCGCAGAAGCATGGGATGCAGGTGGATTATATCAGGTAGGAAACTTTCCAGCCAGCAAACGATGGGCAGAATGGAACGGACAGTACCGTGATACGATGCGAGGCTATCTAAAAGGTGATTTCTGGGAAGCTAATAGTGCTGCGTGGAGAATTTGCGGTTCAGGTGACTTGTATGGAGGATATTACTCTGATGGCAACAGTAATTACGCTGGATACAATTCCTGCATCAACTTCCTCACATGTCACGATGGATTTACAATGTATGATCTCTATTCTTACAATAATAAACACAATGAGGCAAATGGATGGAACAATACCGATGGGGCAAATGACAATCGAAGCTGGAATTGTGGTATGGAAGGAGATACAAAAGATCCGGAAGTACTCAAATTACGTTACCGCATGATCAGAAATGCTTGTGCTATCTTAATGTGCAGCCGTGGAACGCCAATGTTCTTCTCAGGCGATGAATTCGGAAATACGAAGTTTGGAAATAATAACAGCTACTGTCAGGATAATGAAATCTCATGGATTGATTGGAGCTTATTAGAGAAGAATAAAGACTTATTTGAATTCTTTAAATTTATGATCGATTACCGAAAAAAACATCCAGTTATCCGCAAGAAACTGGACAATGCAGTTTGCGGAATGGAAGCAATGCATGCACACGATGTTAATGCAGAACGTATGGAAGTACCACAAAATGCAAAAACACTGGCAGTAAGCTTTGCAGGATATGACCGCAAAAAAGGAAAAGACGATCTTGTATATGTAGCAGTCAATGCTTATTGGGAAGAAGTAAAGATCACACTTCCAAACCTTGCAAATCATGGAGCATGGTACTTAAGTGTGGATACTTATGGAGATGAGAAAGGAAAGTACTTCTATCAAGAAGGAGAAGAGATTCGCATTGATCGTGAGTATGTGATGAAACCTCGGTCTATTGTGGTGTTTACTGGACGAGAAATTTTAAGATAAATTTTAATTTTAAATTTGTAGTTGGCCAACTGTAGATTTTGAGTATATGATAAAAACTAAAGAAGCAACCG
>OBVQ01000576.1_pt1 | contig 14187 bp, 9 predicted proteins | sample 1476181 | NCBI WGS metagenome assembly OBVQ01 (sample SAMEA2580020, study PRJEB22360) | human gut metagenome | reverse complement strand
CCCGACCGTGTGGACGACCTGGCGGTTCTTCGGATCATAACGGCTGATGCTGCCATCGGTAGCCACCCAGAGTTGCCGCTCCCGGTCTTCATAAAGATGGCGTACCCGGTTGTGTGACAAGGGATATTTCCGATCACCCATTTTATACCAGGCCACATCTTGTTCTTCACCCAGGGGCTGGGTGAAACGAATCAGTCCGTTAGTTCCGCCAAACCAGTAAGTTCCGTGTGTATCGCGAAGCATGGAATAGAACTGGTTCCCCTCTCCCGTTCCGGTGATTTGTGAAATGGGGATATAACGCAACGCATTGTTATTCCGTGACATGGAAATTCCGTAATCCGTACCCAGCCAGATGTTATGTTCCCGGTCGGCAAAGATAGTCCAGATGATATTATTGGAAAGTGATTGCAGATTTCGGGAGTCGTGGACCACGTGCAGCAAAGGTTCTCCTTCCTGATATACAAACCGTTGTCCGTACCCACCAGCAACTGCCCACTGCCATCCAGTGCCAATGACTTGACGGAATTATCGTGGAAAGCATCAATCCGCTGAGTACGGCCGTCGGCAGGCGTATATCTGAAAAGACACCCTTCCGTACCGATCCAGATGCAGCCGCGTGCCGTATCTTCCAGTAGGGAATTGACAAACTGATTGCTCCGGTTGCCACTGAGAGGCAGGTCTATTTCTTCAAAATGCCGGGTAGCGGGGATATAGCGACAGAAGCCGTTATAGGTACCGATATAAAGAAGCCCGTCCGAAGAGCGGATCAGGGAATAGATGGTCTGGTGTGGAATACCTTCGGTAACGGCAGAGAGTTGGTGGTCGTTCAGCGAATAGGTATAGAGGCCGTTCAATGTTCCCAACCATAGCATACCGTCGTGTACAAGCAATGCGCGGATATCGGTCGGAAGCTGCGTTTCCGGTTCTTCGTAGGTATCTGTGCGATAGTTATAAATCAGCAGACCATTGTCGGCACCCAGATAAAGATAGGTACTGTCTACCACCGTACCGCAATAAATCTGTGTATTGTTACGCTTGGCGAAAGTGAAATGTGGCTGCGTGGAATAACCGTCATAACTGAACAGCCCTTTATTGGAACCGATCCATATCAGTCCCTGTGTATCTTGCAGGAAGCAATTGATTACAGAGGCTTCCGTCCCCAGACTGATATTATCGAACAAGCGATAATCCGGTTTCTGTCCGGACAGCTTAACGGGAAGCGTTATCTGCAAAAGTATAAGTAGAAGAAGAAAAACAGGTCTGCGCATACACTTCGGTTTGTTAAAGGTCGGGGACAAAGATAAAATTAATCTGTAACAAACGCCCTGCACCTTTCTAAAAAATTACCTAAAACCACTGGCATACAAAATTCATAATGGTGGGGAAGCAAGGCGAAAGCCCCCATAGCCTACGAAGAAAATTCATTGGCTACAGGGCGGTATCGCATACTTTATAAAAATTCTACAAAGTTTCAATCTCTCCCGATGTCAGCCCTGTAGACTTTACTATCACGTCAACAGGAATACCCAGTTGCTTCATGTTGCGGGCTATGGAAAAACGTTCTTCATCTCGTCCTTCCGCACGTCCTTCTGCACGTCCTTCAATCTTTCCCTCCAGTTTGGCAGAATCCAATACATCGTTCTGAATCATCACGGCGCTCAGATGCTCGTCATAAGCCATGCGCTCTTTAGGGGGCATGGAGAAGTATTTCAGTTTCTCGCGAGCCTCGCTCAGACCGGGAGCGGTGGTATCGGGGCGAATGGTACCGTCCTTCAAATATTTCATCCATTCTTCAAGTGGTGTGACAGCCACTTTGTCGAACTCATTCACACGGATAAGGACATATTCTGGAAATATCTCGGCCGGCATGCGGGAGACAATGGCATCACGCTCCTTGACATTCACCTGAAGGTGGTCGCCCGTATGGACGCCTACGAAATGGTTCTGACCGTAATAAAGGTAGTCGTTTCCCTTTCCGATATCGAAGTAGAGAACACTGATGGAGTAGATTTTCTTCACCTTATAGTACGTTTCATCCAGCGAGATATGCTCAGTGATAGCCTTGGCAACGCCATAAAGAATCCGCTCCAGATAATAAAGTTCGCGGGTATTCTGTATCTCGATAATGATGATCTCGTCCTTACTGTTACGGGCCTTGATGTCCACACGGTTGAATTTATCTTCAGCGGACAGTTGATTGCTTTCACTCTCCAGAATTTCCAAAATAGTGACTTTCTCACCCAGAAACACGGTGAGGAAACCTTCAAGCACGTCGAAGTTTGCCTTCTGGCGTAACAGGCGCTTGATGGCCCAGTCGAAACGTACATATTTGTCTTGAAGTTCTTCCATTTCTCTAATTATTAATTTGGAATACATAACTTTACCCACAAAGGTACATCTTCTTGCGGAAAAGGGCAACAAACATACGAAAGAAAGTGAAAGGGACAGGATAAAAAGAGACGCCGGTTGGCATTCCTTGCAAAGTCAGCTTCAGTGCGGCTGTCAGGTATTAGCACGAAATAAGAAGGTACAAGGATATTACGGGCTCTACGAAGTTTAGCCAATCCGCTTTCCGGCAATATCGTTGTGGTCGCCAGCATGATGGCAATCACAAAAGCCGAAGCACTTGTTAAAAATTCATATATTGATAACATCTTTCCCTGCCTGTTCAATACCGGCATAAAGACAATGGGACTTTCTGTAACGTTTGCAAACGTTTGCGCAAATCACTAACCCGATAACTGTCAATGAAGAAGCGATATTTCATGTATTCAGCTATTTTTGCAACCGGATAAGTCAGTTCAATAAGATAAGCTGCACCTCAGCAATAAAAAAACAAGCAAGCTTATTTTGTATTGTTTTTGGTTTGCACTACCTTTGGATAAAGGAATACTTAGAGAATACCATGAATAAACCGCAGATTACCATCAAGGACATAGCACGGGCGTTGAACGTCTCGCCCTCTACCGTGTCAAGAGCGTTGAAGGACAACCCGGATATCAGCCAGGAAACCCGCAACCTTATACATGCTTACGCCCGCGAGCATAATTATAAGCCTAACGTACTTGCAGTAAATCTTCGAGCCAGCCGTTCGAATACAATCGGTGTAATTGTGCCGCAACTGGTACATCACTTTTTCTCGTGCGTGCTGAGTGGCATTGAAAAGGCTGCCGCCGAAGCAGGATACAATATTCTGGTAGCGCAGAGCAACGAATCTTATGAGCAGGAAGTGAAAATCGTACATTCATTCCTTGCCGCCCGCGTCTGTGGTGTGATTGCCTCATTAGCAAAAGATACTTCCCAATACGACCATTATCAGGACTTGCTGAATAACAATATTCCCATTGTGTTCTACGACCGCATCTGCACCGGATTGAAAACAGAGCGGGTGGTAGTGGACGACTATGCCGGTTCTTTTGCTGCTGTAGAGTATATGATACAGACAGGCTGCAAGCGTATCCTGTTTTATGGAGCAGCCCCGCATTTGGAAATCACCAAGAACCGCCGGAATGGCTATCTGGATGCCATGAAGAAATACAAGATTCCCGTAGACGACAGCATGATTATGTTGTGTGATACCCGGGAACGTGCCATATCCATCACCCCTGACATACTGGAAGGTTCCGAGCATCCCGACGGTTTCTTCGCCATCAATGACGAAACAGCTTCAGGCATTCTGTATGCCTGCAAACTGGTTGGAAAGAAAGTGCCCGACGAAGTATCGATCTGCGGATTTACCGACGGTGCCATCGCCCAAAGCACAGATCCCAAACTGACCACCGTAGAACAGCATGGAGAAGAAGTTGGAAAAAGCGCTTTCAGCATTCTGACAGGTAAACTGGAAGGGGGCGATGATAAGAGTAGCAACAAGATTGTGAGGACGAATCTTGTAGTGAGGGGAACAACGAAATAACTGAATAAATATCTAATACATAAAATAAAGAATGAAAGTAAAACCTGATTTGAGCTTTTGGAAGCTGTGGAATATCAGCTTCGGCTTCTTTGGCGTACAGATTGCGTATGCTTTGCAGAGTGCGAACATCAGCCGTATTTTTGCGACATTGGGTGCAGACCCGCACAATTTGAGTTATTTTTGGATATTGCCACCATTGGCAGGTATCATCGTGCAGCCCATCGTAGGTGCTGCAAGCGACAAAACGTGGACACGCTTCGGACGACGTATTCCTTACCTCTTTGTCGGTTCACTGGTAGCCGTACTGGTAATGTGCCTGCTGCCGAATGCCGGTAGCTTCGGTATGGCAGTCAGCACGGCAATGATATTCGGATTAGTATCGTTGATGTTTCTGGATACCTCCATCAATATGGCGATGCAGCCATTCAAAATGATGGTGGGCGACATGGTAAACGAAAAGCAAAAAGGCCTTGCCTACTCTATCCAGAGTTTCCTGTGCAATGCCGGTAGCTTGGTAGGTTTCCTGTTCCCGTTCATCTTTACATGGATAGGCATCAGCAACATAGCTCCCCAAGGTGTAGTTCCCGACTCAGTTATATATTCCTTCTATATCGGAGCAGCCATTCTGATACTTTGCGTCATCTACACCACAGTAAAGGTGAAAGAAATGCCACCTGCCGAATATGCGGAATACCATGGCATCACCGAAGAGGAAAAAAAGGAAAAGATCAATATGGTGAAACTACTGGTGAAAGCACCGAAAGCTTTCTGGACAGTAGGTTTGGTCCAGTTCTTCTGTTGGTTTGCCTTCATGTTCATGTGGACCTATACCAATGGTAGTGTAGCTGCCAATGTATTCGATGCTCCTACTGTTGAAACTGTGGTGAACGGCGCAAACAAAGTAGTGCTGGACACTAAGAGTATCCAATATCAGAATGCTGCCGACTGGGTAGGCGTATTGTTTGCCGTACAGGCCATCGGTTCTGTACTCTGGGCTGTATGTATCCCGATGTTCAAGAACCGCAAACTGATCTACTCACTCAGTCTTGTTTTGGGTGGAATAGGTTTCATCTCCACGTATTTCGTTCACAATCAATATGTATTATTCATCTCCTTTTTGCTTATCGGTTGCGCATGGGCAGCTATGCTGGCATTGCCTTTCACCATCCTGACCAATGCTCTAAGCGGCGGACACATGGGTACCTATCTGGGACTGTTCAACGGAACGATCTGTATTCCGCAGATTGTAGCTGCTACGCTGGGTGGTAGTATTCTGGCTCTGTTCACCCCGAAAGGCATGTTACCGCCTGAAATAAATATGCTTGTCATGGCAGGCGTGATGTTGATTATCGGTGCCGTTTGTGTATATTTAATCAAAGAGACCAAAGGAGAACAAGCAAAAGCATAATCCGCGCGAGAACATACTTAAAAGGAGATATCTATCCCTCTACGACAAACAACTCTTTTCTCTACGATAATCGCCCCGTTCCTTTAAAAAGATCGGGGCGATTCTTATAAAGGAACCAAACACATCTTATTCTTTAGATATTCTTTGTCTTCTTTTTTTCCTCATCATTGCCGTTTATCCGTTTATTTGTTTATCTTTACGGCCATAATCACCATTGAGATACACACCATGAAAAGATACCTTAAAACCGATGAATGGAATATTATTGAAGATAACTTTCATGCCGACAACCTGCGAATGTCAGAAAGTATATTCAGTCTTGGGAACGGTCGCTTCGGCCAACGGGGCAATTTCGAGGAACCTTATTCAAGCGACTCATACCGTGGTTCATTCGTTGCCGGTATCACCTTTCTTGATAAAACGCGTGTAGGCTGGTGGAAAAACGGTTTCCCTCATTTCTATACCCGTATTCCCAATGCAGCAGACTGGAGTCGTGTCAGTCTGCGCCTTATCGACGAAGAACTGGACCTGGCACAATGGGACGTGAACAGCTTCAGCCGCAGGCTCGATATGAAAGCGGGTATCTCCTACCGGGACTTCGAAATCACATCTCCCAAAGGACACCAAATACGGGTACATGTGGAGCATATCAACAATATGGCTCATCCCGATTTATGTCTAATAAAATACAGCGTCACCTCCATCAATTATACGGGAAGAATATCACTGATTCCCTCCCTAGATGCAGTCATAGTCAATAAGGATGATGATCCAAACGAGAAGATATGGAATATCCTCCGTTCCGGCGTCACAAAGGATTGTGCTTATCTATGGACGCAAACCCGACGTGAAGATGCGCAAGTGTGCTATGCCATGACCTATCAGTTCTTCAAGAACGGCAAAGAAACCACCTCGAACCCGATACGCATTGAAAAGGAGAAACAAACCGGGTTCAGCATCGGGGCAGATGTGAAACCGGGAGACAATGTAATGCTCATCAAATATACCGTTATAAGTTCGTCGCTCTATGATGAACGCCAGGAACTGATAGAACATTCCGTCACCAAAGCCCGTCAGACTAAAATAGACGGCTGGGATAAGCTGGAAAGCGATCATCAGCAAGCCTGGGCCAATATATGGAAAGAAATGGATGTGGTTATCGAAGGCGATCCGGAAGCACAACAGGGGATCCGGTACAACATCTTTCAACTATGCCAGACGTACCGCGGTGATGATCCGCGCCTGAATATCGGTCCGAAAGGATTCACAGGTGAAAAATACGGTGGAAACACATACTGGAATACGGAACTTTGTTGTGTACCGTTCTTCCTACTCTCTACTCCGAGGGAGATTGTGAAAAATCTGTTGATATACCGCTATAACCAACTACCGAAAGCGATAGAGAATGCCCGCAAACTGGGTTTCAAAGAGGGTGCCGCCCTCTTCCCGCAAGTTACTTACAGCGGTGAGGAGTGCCACAGTGAATGGGAAATTACCTTTGAAGAAATACATCGCAATAATATCATCGTCTATGCCATTGCACAGCATGCTGCAATCACAGGTAGCAAAGATTATATAGCCAAATACGGACTGGAAGTAATGATTGCCGTCTCCCGTTTCTGGAGTCAGCGGGTATCTTTCTCCAAACCAAAACAGAAATATGTGATACTGGGTGTCACCGGACCGGATGAGTACGAGAACAACGTAGATAATAACTGGTACACCAATTACTCGTGTGTGCAGTGCCTGCGGATGACACTTAACTATCTTGAGATCATTGCCGGAGAATATCCCGACGAATATGCGCGTGTACGCCGTGTCACCAACCTCCGCCAACAAGAAGAGGCTGAACGCTGGCGCGACATTATCAACCATATGTATCTGCCAGAAGATAAAGAACTGGGGATCTTTGTACAAAATGACGGTTTCCTGGATAAGGAACTGAACAGTACCGATGCCATTCCACCCGAAGAACGCCCCATCAATCAGCACTGGTCGTGGGATCGTATTCTTCGTTCATGCTACATCAAACAAAGCGATGTATTATTGGGCCTATATCTGTATTATTTCAATTTCGATAAGGAAACAGTCCGCCGCAACTTCGACTTCTATGAAACAATGACGGTGCATGAATCTTCACTTTCCCCGCACATCCACTCCATTCTTGCCGCCCGCATCGGAGAAGTGGAAAAGGCTTACCAACTCTTTCTGCATGCCACCCGTCTTGACCTGGATGATTACAACAACGAAACTCACCAAGGACTGCATATCACCAGTATGCCGGGCAGCTGGCTTGTCATTGTACGAGGCTTTGCCGGGATGCAGATTCTGGAGGGCATACTCTCTTTCTTCCCAGTCATTCCAGAGAAATGGAACAGTTACTCCTTCCAGATAAATTATCAGGGACGTACACTTCATATGCATGTAGGCAAAGAAATAAATATTTCACTTATTGCCGGAGAAGAACTGAACATACAAGTATATAAAAACGTTTATAAGCTCAAATTGGGCACCGATTTGTTGCTCAGGATAGAGGAGTAGAAGCCTGTATCATTAACAACGCGTAACAAAATAAACCGGGAGAACAATTATCTGTTTTTCCGGTTTTATGTTTTTTATACCTAAACGAACAACTATACATTAGTATGAAGAAAATCTATTTGTTCGCCATCAGCGTGATGCTGCTTGCCACATCATGCGGGCACAAGAAAGAGGGCGATGCCACGCTGATCCGACCTGTCAAGACAGCTACTGCCAGCTCCCAATCGGTCATCCGGAAAGACTTCTCCGGTATTGTAGAAGCCGTAGAATACGTGAAACTGGCCTTCCGTGTCAGTGGACAGGTCATAAATCTGCCTGTGGTAGAAGGCCAACGGGTAAAAAAAGGACAACTGATCGCCGCCATTGATCCGCGCGATATTTCCCTGCAATACGCCGCCGACAAAGCCGCTTACGAGACTGCCGCAGCACAGGTAGAACGTAACAAACGCTTGTTGGGACGCCAGGCCATCTCCGTGCAGGAATATGAAATCAGCGTTGCCAATTATCAAAAGGCAAAGTCTGCTTATGAATTATCCAGCAATAATATGCGGGATACCAAACTGACCGCTCCTTTCGACGGTTCTATTGAAAAACGTCTGGTAGAAAACTATCAGCGCGTGAACTCTGGGGAAGGCATTGTACAATTGGTGAATACACAGAAGCTCCGCATCAAATTCACCGTACCGGATGATTATCTCTATCTACTTCGGGCAAAGGACGTAACATTCAAAGTGGTATTCGATACCTATCCAGACACAGTATTCAATGCAAAACTAGAAGAATATCTGGATATTTCTACAGCCGGAACAGGTATCCCGGTAACTATTACGATTGAAGATCCTGCTTTCAACCGTTCCCTATACGATGTGAAACCGGGATTTACGTGCAAAATCAAGCTGGCTTCGGACGTAGCTCCCTTCTTGGAAGAAAAGCTTGTGAATATTCCGCTCAGTGCCATATTCGGTGAAAGCGAGAACCAGAGGACCTATGTGTGGGTAGTAAAAGACAATAAGGTAAGCAAGCGGGAAGTAACCGTATACTCTCCTACCGGAGAAGCCAATGCCCTTATCTCTACCGGTGTACAGCCGGGAGAAACTATTGTGATTGCCGGAGTGCACCAACTGGTCGAGGGGCAGACGGTGAAAGTTATCAATTAAATGATAATTTATCGGCGAGAGAATTGTTACGCGGAAGTATCTTAAATTCTCCTCCTCCGTCGGAGGAGGAGTACCCGTAGGGGGAGGTGGTAGGTAAAACAATAAAATACCTATAAATAATAAGATAAAGGAATTTTTCTCTCACCTACCACCCCGCCCGTTGGGCACCCCTCCTCCAATTGGAGGAGGGGAATTGAGATAGTCAGAATATCAACAACTACACTGGTAAATTATCATTTACAGAATCTAAAACATAAATATAAATCATATGAATTTAGCTAAATATGCATTAGACAACACCAAGATTGTTTATTTCTTCCTGGCTGTGTTGCTAATCGGCGGTATACTATCATTCGACCGGTTGGGAAAGAAAGAGGATGCACCCTTTGTCATCAAGTCAGCGGTCATAATGACCCGCTACCCGGGGGCGGAACCAGCAGAAGTAGAACGACTGATCACTGAACCGATCTCCCGCGAGATACAGTCGATGAGTGGTGTATATAAAATTAAGTCGGAGTCCATGTACGGACTATCCAAGATAACATTCGAGCTTCAACCTTCCCTTTCCGCAGAGTCGATTCCGCAAAAGTGGGATGAATTGCGCCGTAAGGTGCTCAACATACAACCGCAACTACCCGCCGGCGCTTCCGTTCCCACGGTATCGGACGATTTCGGCGATGTATTCGGCATATACTATGGCTTGGTAGGCGATGACGGTTTCTCTTACGAAGAAATGCGCAACTGGGCAGAACGTATCAAAACCCAGGTTATCACTGCTGACGGAGTTATGAAAGTAGCCTTGTTCGGTACACAAACCGAGGTGGTAAATATCTATATATCCGTCAATAAACTGGCCGGTATGGGTATAGATCCGAAGCAAGTAGCAAGTCTGTTACAATCGCAAAACCAGATTATCAATACAGGTGAAATCAATGCCGGTGAACAACAACTGCGCATTGTTGCCAACGGAACCTATACTACCGTCAATGACATCCGGAACCAAGTGATTACTACTCCGGGCGGACAGGTGAAACTGGGTGATATTGCCGTCATTGAAAAAGGATATATGGATCCTCCCGGCAACATCATGCATGTCAACGGGAAGCGTGCCATAGGTATCGGTGTTTCCACCGACCCGACAAAAGATGTAGTAAAGACTGGAGAACTGGTAGATCAGAAACTGGCTGAACTTCTTCCCCTTATTCCGGTAGGGTTGGAATTGGAAAGTCTGTATCCGGAAAATGTCATAGCTCAGGAAGCAAATAATGGTTTCATCATTAACCTGATAGAATCCCTCCTCATTGTAATCGTTATCATCATGTTGGTGATGGGGTTGCGTGCAGGTATACTTATCGGCAGTTCGTTGATATTCACCATTGGCGGTACGCTGCTCATCATGTCTTTCATGGGAGTAGGATTGAACCGTACTTCACTGGCAGGTTTCATCATTGCCATGGGTATGCTGGTGGATAATGCTATTGTAGTGACAGACAATGCACAAATAGCCATTGCCCGAGGTATAGACCGGCGAAAAGCACTGATAGATGGAGCTACCGGACCGCAATGGGGATTACTTGGCGCTACGTTCATCGCCATTTGTTCATTCCTGCCGTTGTACCTCGCCCCTTCTGCCGTAGCGGAAATCGTGAAACCCCTGTTTGTCGTACTTGCCATTTCTTTGGGATTAAGCTGGATACTGGCACTCACACAAACCACCACTTTCGGTAACTTTATTCTGAAAGCCAAATCCGGCGATACCAATAAAGACCCGTATGATAAACCTTTCTATCACAAGTTCGCCTCTATCCTCGGAGTACTTATCAAGAAGAAGACTCTTACACTGGGTAGTATGGTAGTCCTGTTTATCATCTCACTGGTCATCATGGGAATGATGCCGCAAAACTTCTTCCCTTCACTGGATAAGCCCTATTTCCGTGCCGATATATTCTATCCGGACGGTTACAGCATCCGTGACGTGGAAAAGGAAATGAAACAAGTGGAAGCGCACCTCCTGCAACAACCGGAAGTGAAACGAATATCCACCACATTCGGAAGTACGCCATTACGTTACTATCTGGCATCTACTTCCGTCGGTCCCAAACCCAACTTTGCCAATATACTTATCGAACTGACCGACAGTAAATATACAAAGGAATACGAAGAGAACTTCGACCAGTATATGAAGGCAAACTATCCGAATGCCATCACCCGTACCACTTTGTTTAAGCTACCCCCTGCGGTAGATGCCGCCATTGAAATCGGCTTTATCGGCAACAATGTCGATTCACTGGTGATTCTGACCAACAAAGTCCTGGAAATCATGCATCGGGATGATGATCTCATCAACGTACGAAATTCATGGGGGAATAAGATTCCTGTATGGAAACCCGTTTACAGTCCGGAACGTGCCCAACCGTTAGGTGTCTCCCGACAAAGTATGGCACAGAGCATTCAGATCGGTACAAGCGGTATGACATTAGGCGAATATCGTGAAGGCGATCAGGTGCTGCCCATTCTGCTAAAGGATAACACAGTCGATTCTTTCCGCATCAACGACCTGCGTACACTACCCGTATTCGGTACAACACAGGAAACCACTACCCTGGAACAAGTAGTCAGTGAATTTGATTTCCAATATAAGTTCTCGAATGTAAAAGACTATAACCGTCAGATGGTAATGATGGCGCAAGCCGATCCACGCCGGGGAGTAAATGCCATAGCAGCATTCAATAAGATATGGAAAGAAGTACAAGAAGAAATTCAGGTACCGGAAGGATATACCATGAAGTATTTTGGTGAACAGGAAAGTCAGGCAGAAAGTAATGCAGCATTGGCAGCTAATATGCCACTAACGTTTTTCTTAATGTTTATTACCCTGTTGTTCCTGTTCAGAACCTACCGCAAGCCAATTGTCATCCTATTGATGTTGCCACTTATCTTTATCGGAATCGTACTGGGATTAATCTTGCTTGGTAAATCATTCGACTTTTTCTCTGTTCTCGGTCTACTGGGATTGATTGGTATGAATATCAAAAATGCAATTGTATTGGTAGATCAAATCGACATAGAAGCTGCTTCCGGAAAAGCGCCGCTGAATGCGGTAATCAGTGCTACAACCAGCCGTATCATACCTGTAGCCATGGCGTCCGGAACTACGATTCTGGGTATGTTGCCGTTGCTATTCGACGCTATGTTCGGTGGTATGGCGGCAACCATCATGGGTGGTCTGCTGGTAGCCTCAGCATTGACGCTGTTCGTGCTTCCGGTGGCATATTGCGCGATACATAAGATCAAAGGATAAACTCCGGATACTCTTAACTATTCGCTTAAATAAGAAATAAAGAGATAATTATGAAAAAGATAATAACCATACTTACATTACTTTGCAGCTTCGGTCTGAAAGCCGGAGCCCAGCAGTTCTTAAGCCGCGAAGCATATCGTGACAAAGTAGAAGCCTACAGCCAAGTGCTGAAACAGCAGCGTCTGAAAACCATGGCAAGCACCGAAGCGCGAAAAATAGCAAATACCGGCTTCCTGCCACAAATAGACATCACAGCCGAAGGTACCGCCAACCTCAACCACCTGGATAAGTGGAACAGTCCGAAAGGTGAGTATCGCCCCTACACCTATCAGGCACTTGCAACCTTGGCACAGCCCCTCTATACGGGTGGTTCTCTAATAGCTCAGAAGCGTATGGCACAGGCTGACGAAGAGTTAAGCCAACTCACCACTGAACTAACTCTCGACCAAATTCATTATCAAAGCGATGCCGTTTATTGAAATCCTCCAGCCGCCTATGCCAGTCTTGAGGCTGCTGCTACATTTCAGGATATCATAAAGAAGCAGCACGATATTATTCAGGATCGTTTCAACGATGGCGCTATCAGTCGTACAGACCTGCTGATGATTTCCACCCGTCAGAAAGAAGCTGAATTGCAGTATATCAAGGCCCGTCAGAACTATACCCTTGCCTTGCAACAACTGAACATTTTGATGGGGGTAGCACCCAATACTCCCGTAGATAGCCTAAGTGAAATCAGTATAGCCAGTGAGCCCGTCGACATTCTTGGACTTGACGATGTACTTCCACGCCGCGCCGATTATGCCAGCACAACGGTAAACATTGCCCGGAGTGAGGCACAACGCCATGCCGCCCTCAGCAAGTACAATCCTCAGGTAAGCATGTTCCTTGCCACAGGTTGGGATACCGGTATCACGTACATGGGACAGGAAATCCCCCATACGCCTGTAGCCGGAGTAAACGTCAGTATCCCCATCTTCCGTTGGGGGGCGCGTTTCAAGACAAACCGACAACAGAAAGCATTCATTGGTATCCAGAAGCTGCAACAAAGTTATATTACTGATAATATTCTTGAAGAACTCTCCGCCGCCACTACAAAACTGACGGAAACAGAGCAACAAGTAAAGACAGCAAAGGAAAATATGGATCTTGCCGAAGAGAACCTGGACCTTGTCACTTTCTCTTATAATGAAGGAAAATCCAGTATGGCAGATGTTTTGTCCGCACAATTATCGTGGACACAGGCTCATACGAACCTGATTAATGCATATCTGGCAGAGAAAATGGCAGTGGCAGAATACAGGAAAGTGATTAGTGAATAAAGATTCAGGCGCGAATTACGCGGATTACACGGATTCTTTCATTACAATAAAGAAATAAATCCGTGTAATCCGCGTAATCCGCGCCTAAAAAGTCCGCGTTCGTCCGCCTCAATCCGCGTCGTCCGCGTATCTTTATCCCAAGAATGAGATCAATACACCCGCAGCTACCGCTGAACCGATAACACCGGAGATATTACTGGACATACAGTAATTCAGCACATGGTTCTTCGGATCATACTTCGTAGCAATCTCATTGCATACGCGGCTTGCCATAGGCACAGCACTCAGTCCTGTTGCACCAATCAGCGGATTTATCTTCTTCTTACTGAACAGATTGAACAGCTTCACAAAGAAGATACCACCCGTAATGGAAAGTGCAAATGCAAGGAAACCACCTATAACAATACCAATGGTTGTCCAGTTCAGGAACGCTTCGCTTGTCATAGTTGCCCCTACACTCAATCCTAAGAAAATAGTCGCCGCATTCATAATGCTATTGGCAGGGGCGTCAAAAAAAACGCCGGGGGTCGCACCCATTGCTATTG
>OBVQ01000555.1_pt1 | contig 14795 bp, 10 predicted proteins | sample 1476181 | NCBI WGS metagenome assembly OBVQ01 (sample SAMEA2580020, study PRJEB22360) | human gut metagenome | reverse complement strand
CTAATTCCCACCTTTCTCCCCAGCCCCCCCCAGCCCCAGCCAGTGGCGGGCGTCAGGATAAGCCGAACGACACACCTGGAATGCGGCTTCGCCAGCGCGAAGCATCAGCTCATAGAGTGTGAGCCCCAGCGCATCTACCGCCTCGCGTTCTCCGCGGCGGATATCGTCGGCGTACCAGACGGTGTGTGGTATACTTATGGGGTTTTTCTTCATTGTATGGTCCGTCATGTCAGAGCCCCTCGATCTCAATCAGTTAGCGCAAAAAATTAAACAGTGGGGGCTGGAACTGGGCTTTCAGCAGGTAGGTATTACCGATACCGATCTCAGCGCGTCCGAGCCCAAACTGCAAGCATGGCTGGACAAACAATACCACGGCGAAATGGACTGGATGGCGCGTCACGGTATGCTGCGTGCTCGTCCTCACGAATTATTGCCCGGTACGCTGCGCGTGATCAGCGTGCGGATGAATTACCTTCCTGCTAACGCCGCATTTGCCAGCACGCTGAAAAATCCCAAACTCGGCTATGTTAGCCGTTATGCGCTGGGCCGTGACTATCACAAGCTTCTGCGCAACCGACTCAAAAAGCTGGGCGAGATGATTCAGCAACATTGTGTTTCGCTGAATTTTAGACCGTTTGTCGATTCTGCGCCTATTCTCGAGCGCCCGTTAGCTGAAAAAGCAGGTCTTGGCTGGACAGGTAAGCACTCACTTATCCTCAATCGCGAGGCCGGCTCGTTCTTCTTTTTAGGCGAATTGCTGGTCGATATTCCGCTACCCGTGGATCAACCAGTCGAGGAAGGATGCGGTAAATGCGTGGCCTGTATGACGATTTGCCCGACCGGTGCCATCGTCGAGCCATATACCATCGATGCTCGCCGCTGTATCTCTTATCTCACCATCGAACTGGAAGGGGCGATCCCGGAAGAGTTGCGACCGTTAATGGGAAACCGTATTTACGGTTGCGATGACTGCCAGCTTATCTGCCCGTGGAATCGCTATTCGCAACTCACTACAGAAGACGATTTCAGCCCGCGTAAGCCGCTACACGCACCGGAACTCATTGAGTTATTCGCCTGGAGTGAAGAGAAGTTTTTAAAAGTCACGGAAGGTTCGGCGATTCGCCGTATAGGTCACCTGCGTTGGCTGCGTAATATCGCCGTAGCATTAGGCAATGCCCCCTGGGATGAAACGATTTTGACAGCGCTGGAAAGTCGTAAAGGTGAGCACCCACTTCTTGATGAGCACATAGCGTGGGCGATTGCGCAGCAAATCGAGAGGCGAAATGCGTGCGTGGTCGAAGTGCAATTACCGAAAAAACAGCGTCTGGTTCGGGTGATTGAAAAAGGGTTACCGCGTGACGCCTGATTCATCCACAGCTTGTGAATAAAAATAAAAACGCATTGCAATTCAAGCCGGAAAAAATCGTCAAGTGATCGATACGACAAAACGAAATCTTAATTTTTAACTTATCTATCAATAGGTTAAAAAAATACTATTCACCGTGCGAAGTTTCTTTGAAATTAAGATTACGGCCTGAGGCTGTGGATAACTCTGTTTACAAGAGTTTGTCAGAGACAACAAAAACCAGCAATAACGCATCGCGTCGCTGTGGATATTTTATTGAGAGAAGAATTTGGAGCGGGAAACGAGACTCGAACTCGCGACCCCGACCTTGGCAAGGTCGTGCTCTACCAACTGAGCTATTCCCGCTTGGGTGGTCTGTGCTTTGCAGCACTTTTCAAATTTTGGAGCGGGAAACGAGACTCGAACTCGCGACCCCGACCTTGGCAAGGTCGTGCTCTACCAACTGAGCTATTCCCGCTTGGGTGGTCTGTGCTTTGCAGCACTTTTCAAATTTTGGAGCGGGAAACGAGACTCGAACTCGCGACCCCGACCTTGGCAAGGTCGTGCTCTACCAACTGAGCTATTCCCGCGTACTACTTAATTTTGCTTTCGTAATTTTCGCATTTCTGCGTCGTTACGGGAGGCGCATTATACGAGAAATCTTTCCCTCTGCAACCCCCCTAAAAAATTTTTTTTGAGTTTTTATCTCAAGTGCTGAAATTATCGGCAAGACGTTCAATTTAGCGTCAAAATCACGCCACCGCAAGTGGATTACGGCGCTTACGTGACCAGGAAAAAATTTACAGCTTGATAAAATGCTCGCGGTAGTAAGCCAGCTCCGCCACCGATTCACGGATATCATCCATCGCCTGATGCGTCCCCTGCTTGGTAAAACCATCAAGAATTGCCGGCTTCCAGCGGCGCGCCAGCTCTTTCAGTGTGCTGACATCGAGATAACGGTAGTGGAAGTAGGCTTCCAGCTCCGGCATGTATTTAAACAGGAAGCGACGATCCTGGCCGATGCTGTTACCGCAAATCGGCGATTTTCCCTCAGGCACCCACTGTTTTAAGAATTCGAGCGTTGCCAGTTCAGCTTCACGATCGCCCATTGTGCTCGCTTTCACGCGCTCCACCAGCCCGCTGGCGGTATGGGTGCGCACGTTCCAGTCATCCATCAGCGCCAGCTGTTCATCAGACTGGTGTACTGCAATGGTCGGCCCTTCTGCCAGAATATTCAGGTTGGCATCGGTCACCAGCGTGGCAATCTCAATAATGCGATCGCGCTCGGGATCCAGACCGGTCATCTCAAGATCGATCCAAATCAGGTTGTTTTCATTGGCACTCATGCTATTTTCCACCCATTCACAGTGACTATATTGATCCACAATTGCGTGTATCATAGATGTTTTGCCCATCAGGGGCGACCAGGAGTCTGTACGATTGAGTAAAAATAAACTCTCCAAAGGCCAGCAGCGCCGCGTGAACGCCAATCACCAGCGTCGTCTTAAAACGTCTAAGGAGAAGCCCGACTACGACGACAATCTGTTTGGCGAGCCTGATGAAGGTATCGTCATCAGCCGCTTTGGTATGCACGCTGATGTGGAATCCGCAGATGGCGACGTTCACCGCTGCAATATTCGCCGTACCATCCGTTCGCTGGTGACCGGCGACCGCGTAGTCTGGCGTCCGGGTAAACCGGCGGCGGAAGGAGTAAATGTCAAAGGGATCGTGGAAGCGGTGCATGAGCGCACCTCGGTGTTGACGCGTCCGGATTTCTACGACGGCGTGAAACCTATTGCCGCCAACATCGACCAGATTGTCATTGTCTCCGCCATTTTGCCGGAGCTGTCGCTCAATATTATCGACCGTTACCTGGTGGCCTGCGAAACCTTGCAGATTGAGCCGATTATTGTGCTCAACAAGATAGACCTGCTGGACGACGAAGGCATGGAGTTCGTCAACGAGCAGATGGATATCTACCGCAATATCGGTTATCGCGTATTGATGGTTTCCAGTCATACTCAGGATGGGCTGAAACCGCTGGAAGAGGCGTTGACCGGGCGCATCAGCATTTTTGCCGGGCAGTCTGGCGTCGGTAAATCCAGCCTGCTGAACGCGCTGCTGGGGCTGCAAAAAGAGATCCTGACCAACGATGTCTCTGACAACTCGGGTCTCGGTCAGCACACCACGACCGCCGCTCGGCTGTATCACTTCCCGCACGGCGGTGATGTGATTGACTCCCCAGGAGTGCGTGAGTTCGGCCTCTGGCACCTGGAGCCGGAACAAATCACTCAGGGCTTTGTCGAATTCCATGACTACTTAGGTCTGTGTAAATATCGCGATTGCAAACACGATACCGATCCGGGCTGCGCTATCCGGGAAGCGGTTGAGGAAGGGAAAATCGCGGAAACCCGTTTCGAAAACTATCACCGTATTCTGGAAAGCATGGCGCAGGTAAAAACGCGTAAAAACTTTTCTGATACGGATGACTGACAATTAAGCTAACCGTCGTTAGAATCGTCCCCTTTTTTCAGGATCCGGCATGTAGGCCGGATCAGGAACGACAAAACAATGGCCTGGAGGCTACCTTGTTAAATTCATTTAAACTTTCGCTACAGTACATTCTGCCGAAACTATGGCTTACTCGCCTGGCGGGTTGGGGCGCAAGCAAGCGGGCAGGATGGCTGACAAAACTGGTTATCGATCTGTTCGTTAAATACTACAAGGTCGACATGAAAGATGCGCAAAAGCCGGATACCGCCAGCTACCGCACCTTTAACGAATTCTTTGTCCGTCCGCTGCGTGACGAAGTACGCCCAATCGATACCGATCCGAATGTACTGGTTATGCCTGCCGATGGCGTTATCAGCCAGTTGGGTAAAATCGAAGAAGATAAAATCCTGCAAGCCAAAGGCCACAACTACAGCCTCGAAGCCCTGCTGGCAGGCAACTATCTGATGGCGGACCTGTTCCGCAACGGTACGTTTGTGACCACTTACCTCTCCCCGCGTGACTACCACCGCGTACACATGCCGTGCAACGGTATTCTGCGTGAGATGATCTACGTGCCGGGCGATCTCTTTTCCGTTAACCATCTCACCGCTCAGAACGTGCCGAATCTGTTTGCCCGTAACGAACGCGTGATCTGCCTGTTCGATACCGAATTTGGCCCAATGGCGCAGATTCTGGTCGGGGCGACGATTGTTGGCAGCATTGAGACGGTCTGGGCGGGCACCATTACGCCGCCGCGCGAAGGTATCATCAAGCGCTGGACCTGGCCTGCCGGGGAAAACGACGGTTCTGTGGCACTGCTGAAAGGCCAGGAAATGGGTCGCTTTAAACTCGGTTCCACCGTTATCAACCTGTTTGCACCGGGTAAAGTGAATCTGGTTGAGCAACTGGAAAGCCTGTCTGTCACGAAAATTGGCCAGCCGCTGGCAGTATCTACCGAAACCTTTGTTACGCCAGACGCTGAACCCTCCCCGCTTCCTGCTGAAGAGATCGAAGCAGAACACGACGCCAGCCCATTGGTTGACGACAAAAAAGACCAGGCCTAATCCATCAAAGGAAACGCTGACGTGCGCCTGATTATCACTTTTCTGATGGCCTGGTGCCTCAGTTGGGGGGCGTACGCCGCGACGGCCCCCGATAGCAAACAAATCTCACAAGAACTGGAGCAGGCAAAAGCGGCGAAACCCGCGCAACCGGAAGTCGTAGAGGCGCTCCAGTCTGCCTTAAATGCGCTTGAGGAACGAAAAGGTTCCCTTGAGCGCATCAAGCAATATCAAGAAGTCATTGATAATTATCCGAAACTCTCAGCTACTCTGCGCGCGCAATTAAACAACATGCGTGACGAGCCGCGCAGCGTGTCACCGGGAATGTCTACCGACGCGCTGAATCAGGAAATTCTCCAGGTCAGCAGCCAGTTGCTGGATAAAAGCCGTCAGGCCCAGCAAGAGCAGGAACGCGCCCGCGAGATTGCCGATTCGCTGAATCAACTGCCGCAACAGCAAACCGATGCCCGCCGTCAGTTAAATGAAATCGAGCGCCGCCTGGGGACGCTTACCGGCAATTCCCCGCTCAATCAGGCACAAAATTTCGCGTTGCAGTCTGACTCCGCACGCCTGAAAGCGCTCGTCGATGAACTGGAACTGGCGCAGCTGTCCGCCAATAACCGCCAGGAATTAGCGCGTTTACGCTCAGAGCTGGCGGAAAAAGAGAGCCAGCAACTGGATGCATATTTGCAGGCCTTACGTAATCAGTTGAACAGCCAACGTCAGCTTGAGGCGGAGCGGGCGCTGGAAAGTACCGAATTACTGGCAGAAAACAGTGCCGATTTGCCGAAAGATATCGTCGCGCAATTCAAAATTAACCGCGAACTATCGGCAGCGCTGAATCAACAGGCGCAGCGGATGGATCTCGTTGCCTCGCAACAGCGTCAGGCTGCCAGCCAGACGTTACAGGTCCGGCAGGCGTTGAATACGCTGCGTGAACAGTCGCAATGGCTGGGCTCGTCCAACCTGCTCGGCGAAGCGTTGCGGGCGCAGGTGGCACGGCTGCCGGAAATGCCAAAACCACAACAACTTGATACCGAAATGGCGCAGTTGCGTGTGCAACGGTTACGTTATGAGGATCTGCTTAATAAACAGCCGCAGCTAAGGCAAATTCATCAGGCCGACGGTCAGCCGCTGACCGCCGAGCAAAACCGTATTCTGGAAGCACAGCTACGCACTCAGCGTGAGTTGCTGAACTCATTGTTGCAGGGTGGAGACACGCTACTACTGGAACTGACCAAGCTGAAAGTCTCCAACGGGCAACTGGAGGATGCGCTGAAAGAGGTGAATGAAGCGACGCACCGCTATCTGTTCTGGACCTCTGACGTGCGCCCGATGACCATCGCCTGGCCGCTGGAAATCGCCCAGGATCTGCGTCGTCTCATTTCGCTGGACACCTTCAGTCAGTTGGGCAAAGCCAGTGTGATGATGCTGACCAGTAAAGAGACAATTTTACCGCTGTTTGGCGCGTTGATTCTGGTCGGTTGCAGTATTTACTCACGCCGCTATTTCACCCGTTTTCTTGAACGTTCGGCGGCGAAAGTCGGCAAAGTGACTCAGGATCACTTCTGGCTGACGTTACGCACTCTTTTCTGGTCGATTCTCGTCGCGTCACCGCTACCGGTGCTGTGGATGACGCTGGGTTACGGCTTGCGCGAGGCGTGGCCTTATCCGCTGGCGGTCGCGATTGGCGATGGTGTAACGGCCACCGTGCCGCTGCTGTGGGTAGTGATGATTTGCGCTACCTTTGCCCGCCCGAACGGCTTGTTTATCGCTCATTTTGGCTGGCCGCGTGAACGCGTTTCCCGTGGGATGCGCTACTACCTGATGAGCATCGGGCTTATTGTGCCACTGATTATGGCGCTGATGATGTTCGATAACCTCGACGACCGCGAATTTTCCGGTTCGCTGGGACGGCTTTGCTTTATCCTCATTTGCGGTGCGCTGGCGGTGGTCACCCTCAGCCTGAAAAAGGCCGGGATCCCGCTGTATCTCAACAAAGAAGGCAGCGGCGACAACATTACCAACCATATGCTGTGGAACATGATGATTAGCGCACCGCTGGTCGCTATTCTGGCGTCGGCGGTGGGTTATCTGGCAACGGCGCAGGCACTGTTAGCGAGGCTTGAAACCTCGGTTGCCATCTGGTTCCTGCTACTGGTGGTTTATCACGTTATCCGCCGCTGGATGCTGATCCAGCGCCGCAGGCTGGCGTTTGACCGGGCGAAGCATCGCCGGGCAGAGATGTTAGCGCAGCGTGCGCGTGGCGAAGAGGAAGCGCATCATCACAGTAGCCCGGAAGGAGCAATTGAAGTCGATGAAAGCGAAGTCGATCTCGATGCCATCAGTGCGCAATCCTTGCGGCTGGTGCGCTCAATTTTGATGTTGATCGCCCTGCTTTCGGTCATTGTGCTGTGGTCAGAAATCCATTCCGCTTTCGGCTTCCTTGAAAATATTTCTCTGTGGGATGTCACTTCCACGGTACAGGGCGTGGAAAGCCTGGAGCCGATTACCCTCGGTGCGGTGCTGATTGCCATTCTGGTGTTTATCATCACCACGCAGTTGGTGCGCAACCTGCCCGCGCTGCTGGAACTGGCGATTTTGCAGCACCTGGATTTAACGCCGGGTACGGGTTACGCCATCACCACCATCACCAAATATCTGCTGATGCTGATTGGCGGGCTGGTCGGCTTCTCAATGATTGGTATTGAGTGGTCGAAATTGCAGTGGCTGGTTGCCGCGCTCGGTGTTGGTCTCGGTTTTGGTTTGCAGGAAATTTTCGCCAACTTTATCTCTGGCCTGATCATCCTGTTCGAAAAACCGATTCGCATTGGCGATACGGTAACGATCCGCGATCTTACTGGTAGCGTGACGAAAATTAACACCCGCGCCACCACCATCAGCGACTGGGACCGTAAAGAGATAATCGTGCCGAACAAGGCGTTTATTACCGAGCAGTTTATCAACTGGTCGCTCTCTGACTCGGTCACGCGCGTGGTGTTGACGATTCCGGCCCCTGCCGATGCCAACAGTGAAGAAGTGACGGAAATCCTGCTCACCGCAGCGCGTCGCTGCTCACTGGTGATCGACAACCCAGCACCGGAAGTCTTCCTGGTGGATCTGCAACAGGGGATTCAGATTTTCGAGCTGCGTATTTACGCCGCAGAAATGGGTCACCGCATGCCGCTACGCCATGAGATTCACCAGCTAATTCTGGCAGGCTTCCATGCCCACGGTATCGATATGCCATTCCCGCCCTTCCAGATGCGTCTGGAAAGCCTCAACGGTAAACAAACGGGGAGAACATTAACTTCTGCGGGCAAAGGTCGTCAGGCGGGAAGTTTGTAATGCATGAAGCTGCCAAATGATGTCAACGTGGCTCATTTAGCAGCTTAACATCATCTTCAGTTATCACTGGCCCCGGAGAGTATCATCCATACGCATTACTTCCTGACAACTCATCGCCGGAGAGACGATGAGTTGCAGGATTTCATATGATCAGTCGAGAGCTAACTCAGGTTTGTTCGCCATGCGACTGCAATAGTTCTGGTAAATCGCCATCGCTAACAGCGAGAAGAAGACAGGGCCGCCAATCATCCACAATGTGCTGTCCCAGTCTCCGGCCTCAACCACAGGTTGAATGATGGTGAAGACGTTCGCAAATGTCACCACCAGTACGACAACCACCGTCGCAATCATTGCCGACAAATGCGTTTTGAAAATCACAAATGGTCTGTCGAGATCCTGACGTGCTTTAAAGAACGGGAAAGCCAGCGCGAGGAACAGGTAAGGAAGTGTCATAGACACGTTCGCCATCAACGTCAGCTTGTTAAAGAACGCCGATGCGGTACCGCCACCAAACGAAACCAGCAGGATGAAGATAGTAACCAACCCGCACTGCATCCACATGGCGATAGACGGCATCCCCATCGCATTCAGGCGCGTCATCGGTTCCGGCCACAATGCTTTCGGCGTTCCCTGGATGATGGCTTTCAGCGGTGAATAGCAAAGCGTAAAGAACGCACCGGTATAAGCGAGGAACATCGAAAGTCCGGTAATACGCGCAAACCATACGCCCAGCGACAATGACGCTTCTGGTGACAAATGCAGTGCGTTACCCAGCGTCACCCCGAGGCTCTTCATCAGCACATAGGTAATATTGCCGAGGTTAACGGAACCATTACTTAATACCTGCTGCCAGTTTGTGCTGACGCCCCATAAAAATATTGCCAGCGAATAACCGATTGAAATAACAATAGCGGCAAAAACAATACCTTTGGCAAAGTTCTTTTCTGGATTTTCCGTTTTATCGACCAGACCACCAACCGCTTCAATTCCGCCATAGGCAAAAATAGCAAATACCACAAAAGATAGCATTGCCAGACCGGACTGATAACCTGGATTCGGTGATGTCAGGAAATTAATATCCTGCGCGAAATGCCCACCATTTAATAACAAAATAGTAATGCTTACTAACAGCAATACTAAATTCAGACACATTACTGCAATACCGCCCACCGCAGTAATGCGGGCAATTTTATTAATCCCCTTTGAAGCAACGACGGTGACCAGAATCATCCATGCCACTGCCAGCAGACCAACCACCTGCGTAGGCTCCAGTCCGGCAATATGCCAGTGCTGGGTCATGTCGCTACCATAGAGGAATGTTGAGAACGGTACCCAAACTTTCGCGGAGGTGCTCACCATCCAGATGATATAAGAGGAAAACCACATAAATGTACCAATGAAGGCAAAACGTGGTCCGACACTATTATTCATCCAGGAATAGATACCGCCTTCTTCTTTGCGATAAGCAGCTCCCATTTCAGCCATCATTAAGGCGAATGGAATAAAGAATAACAATGCAGAAAATATATAAAAGGGAATCGCACTATAACCCATTAAGTAATAAGCCGATGGGCTATTGGCAAATCCAAATACGGAAGTAAAGATCATCAATATGAGTCCTATCAGACTCATCTTTTTTATCGTGTGAGGCATGAAACCATCCTTCATTTCAGCGCGTGTATAAAACGCGCCCACTGAACTGCACTGCCCAACATTGAGCGGGCAGCGTAAAAACCAATACAGAATTGATACCTGGATGATATCAAATATCCAGTCTTAAATTGTGGCCTTTAGCGGAAAAATGAAAACATATGCTACAGAATGGCGCTTATCACGCCATTCTTCGCGGTTAATTCAGTAATTTTTCAGAATTATGCCCGGTCAACGCTAAAGGCGATGACTTCAGCCAGTGTCTCCGCGCCCAGCGCCAACATCACCAGACGATCAACGCCTAATGCCACGCCGGAACAGTCAGGCATACCGACTTTCAAGGCTTCAATCAGATTCTGGTCAATGGGGTGCTGCGGCAAACCGCGCGCCGCGCGCTTACGGTTATCTTGTTCAAAGCGTTGTTGCTGCTCACGGGCATCCGTCAATTCATGGAAACCATTCGCCAGCTCAATACCTTTATAATAAACCTCAAAGCGTTCAGCGACCCGATGATCTTCGGTACTGATTTGCGCCAGTGATGCCTGGCTGGCTGGAAAGTGGTACACAAAGGTCGGTTTTTCTTTGCCAATATTTGGCTCTACGCCAAAGGTAAACAGCAATTGTAGAAGCGTGTCGCGGTCTTCTTCAGTATCGGCAACGTTGCTCAAATCCAGTTTCGCTGCCACTTCCCGCAGTTGCGTTTTGTCGGCAGAGAGCGGGTCAATTTCCAGATAACGTAAGAAAGCTTGTTGATAAGAAAGACTTTCTGCTGCCGGACAGTCCAGCACTTGTTGTAAGAGATCGTCCACCTCGTTCATCAACCGGTACATATCATAGTGCGGTCGATACCACTCAAGCATAGTGAACTCAGGGTTGTGATAACGCCCCATCTCTTCATTACGGAAGCTGCGGCACAGCTGGAATACCGGCCCACAACCAGCAACCAGCAGGCGTTTCATATGGTATTCCGGGCTGGTCATTAACCAGAGATTCATCCCCTGCGAATGCCCGGGGCCTACGAAACGTGTCTCAAACGGGACCAAATGAATATCGGTTACCGTCGCCTGGCTCATACAAGGCGTCTCCACCTCCAGCACTCCACGATCGGCAAAGAAACGACGGATCTCCGCCATAATCGCCGCGCGTTTTAATAAGTTAGGAATGGATGCGCTCGGCTGCCAGGATGCCGTTTCGCTCATAGTTAAATCTCCAGTTTTTGACAAGGGCACGAAGTCTACTCGCAACGCGACGGCGAGACAAATTTTACGCAGGAATCAAACAAGGGTGGGCAGTGACTAAAAAAAGCACGATCTGATGGTTTAGTAATTAAATTAATCATCTTCAGTGATAATTTAGCCCTCTTGCGCACTAAAAAAATCGATCTCGTCAAATTTCAGACTTATCCATCAGACTATACTGTTGTACCTATAAAGGAGCAGTGGAATAGCGTTCGCAGACCGTAACTTTCAGGCACTTACCCTGAAGTACGGGGCTGTGGGATAAAAACAATCTGGAGGAATGTCGTGCAAACCTTTCAAGCCGATCTTGCCATTGTAGGCGCCGGTGGCGCGGGATTACGTGCTGCAATTGCTGCCGCGCAGGCAAATCCAAATGCAAAAATCGCACTAATCTCAAAAGTATACCCGATGCGTAGCCATACCGTTGCTGCAGAAGGGGGCTCCGCCGCTGTCGCGCAGGATCATGACAGCTTCGAATATCACTTTCACGATACAGTAGCGGGTGGCGACTGGTTGTGTGAGCAGGATGTCGTGGATTATTTCGTCCACCACTGCCCAACCGAAATGACCCAACTGGAACTGTGGGGATGCCCATGGAGCCGTCGCCCGGATGGTAGCGTCAACGTACGTCGCTTCGGCGGCATGAAAATCGAGCGTACCTGGTTCGCCGCCGATAAGACCGGCTTCCATATGCTGCACACGCTGTTCCAGACCTCTCTGCAATTCCCGCAGATCCAGCGTTTTGACGAACATTTCGTGCTGGATATTCTGGTTGATGATGGTCATGTTCGCGGCCTGGTAGCAATGAACATGATGGAAGGCACGCTGGTGCAGATCCGTGCTAACGCGGTCGTTATGGCTACCGGCGGTGCGGGTCGCGTTTATCGTTACAACACCAACGGCGGCATCGTTACCGGTGACGGTATGGGTATGGCGCTAAGCCACGGCGTTCCGCTGCGTGACATGGAATTCGTTCAGTATCACCCAACCGGTCTACCAGGTTCCGGTATCCTGATGACCGAAGGCTGCCGCGGTGAAGGTGGTATTCTGGTCAACAAAAATGGCTACCGTTATCTGCAAGATTACGGCATGGGCCCGGAAACTCCGCTGGGCGAGCCGAAAAACAAATATATGGAACTGGGTCCACGCGACAAAGTTTCTCAGGCCTTCTGGCACGAATGGCGTAAAGGCAACACCATCTCCACACCACGTGGCGATGTGGTTTATCTCGACCTGCGTCACCTCGGCGAGAAAAAACTGCATGAACGTCTGCCGTTCATCTGCGAACTGGCGAAAGCGTACGTTGGCGTCGATCCGGTTAAAGAACCGATTCCGGTACGTCCGACCGCACACTACACCATGGGCGGTATCGAAACCGATCAGAACTGTGAAACCCGCATTAAAGGTCTGTTCGCCGTGGGTGAATGTTCCTCTGTTGGTCTGCACGGTGCGAACCGTCTGGGCTCCAACTCGCTGGCGGAACTGGTGGTCTTCGGTCGTCTGGCCGGTGAGCAAGCTATGGAACGCGCATCTACTGCCGGTAATGGCAACGATGCAGCAATCAATGCTCAGGTTGCTGGCGTTGAACAGCGCCTGAAAGATCTGGTTAACCAGGATGGCGGCGAAAACTGGGCTAAGATCCGCGACGAAATGGGCATGGCCATGGAAGAAGGCTGCGGTATCTACCGTACGCCAGAACTGATGCAGAAAACCATCGACAAGCTGGCAGAATTGCAGGAACGCTTCAAGCGCGTGCGCATCACCGACACTTCCAGCGTGTTCAACACCGACCTGCTCTACACCATTGAACTGGGTCACGGTCTGAACGTTGCTGAATGTATGGCGCACTCCGCAATGGCACGTAAAGAGTCTCGCGGCGCGCACCAGCGTCTGGACGAAGGTTGCACCGAGCGTGACGACGTCAACTTCCTCAAACACACCCTCGCCTTCCGCGATGCTGATGGCACGACTCGCCTGGAGTACAGCGACGTGAAGATTACTACGCTGCCGCCAGCTAAACGCGTTTACGGTGGCGAAGCGGATGCAGCCGATAAGGCGGAAGCAGCCAATAAGAAGGAGAAGGCGAATGGCTGAGATGAAAAACCTGAAAATTGAGGTGGTGCGCTATAACCCGGAAGTCGATACCGCACCGCATAGCGCATTCTATGAAGTGCCTTATGACGCAACTACCTCATTACTGGATGCGCTGGGCTACATCAAAGACAACCTGGCACCGGACCTGAGCTACCGCTGGTCCTGCCGTATGGCGATTTGTGGTTCCTGCGGCATGATGGTTAACAACGTGCCAAAACTGGCATGTAAAACCTTCCTGCGTGATTACACCGACGGTATGAAGGTTGAAGCGTTAGCTAACTTCCCGATTGAACGCGATCTGGTGGTCGATATGACCCACTTCATCGAAAGTCTGGAAGCGATCAAACCGTACATCATCGGCAACTCCCGCACCGCGGATCAGGGTACTAACATCCAGACCCCGGCGCAGATGGCGAAGTATCACCAGTTCTCCGGTTGCATCAACTGTGGTCTGTGCTACGCCGCGTGCCCGCAGTTTGGCCTGAACCCAGAGTTCATCGGTCCGGCTGCCATTACGCTGGCGCATCGTTATAACGAAGATAGCCGCGACCACGGTAAGAAGGAGCGTATGGCGCAGTTGAACAGCCAGAACGGCGTATGGAGCTGTACTTTCGTGGGCTACTGCTCCGAAGTCTGCCCGAAACACGTCGATCCGGCTGCGGCCATTCAGCAGGGCAAAGTAGAAAGTTCGAAAGACTTTCTTATCGCGACCCTGAAACCACGCTAAGGAGTGCAACATGACGACTAAACGTAAACCGTATGTACGGCCAATGACGTCCACCTGGTGGAAAAAATTGCCGTTTTATCGCTTTTACATGCTGCGCGAAGGCACGGCGGTTCCGGCTGTGTGGTTCAGCATTGAACTGATTTTCGGGCTGTTTGCCCTGAAAAATGGCCCGGAAGCCTGGGCGGGATTCGTCGACTTTTTACAAAACCCGGTTATCGTGATCATTAACTTGATCACTCTGGCGGCAGCCCTGCTGCACACCAAAACCTGGTTTGAGCTGGCACCAAAAGCAGCCAATATCATTGTAAAAGACGAAAAAATGGGACCAGAGCCAATTATCAAAAGTCTCTGGGCGGTAACTGTGGTTGCCACCATCGTAATCCTGTTTGTTGCCCTGTACTGGTAAGGAGCCTGAGATGATTAATCCAAATCCAAAGCGTTCTGACGAACCGGTATTCTGGGGCCTCTTCGGGGCCGGTGGTATGTGGAGCGCAATTATTGCGCCGGTGATGATCCTGCTGGTTGGTATTCTGCTGCCACTGGGGCTATTTCCGGGTGATGCGCTGAGCTACGAGCGCGTTCTGGCGTTCGCGCAGAGCTTCATTGGTCGCGTATTCCTGTTCCTGATGATCGTTCTGCCGCTGTGGTGTGGTTTACACCGTATGCACCACGCGATGCACGATCTGAAAATCCACGTACCTGCGGGTAAATGGGTTTTCTACGGTCTGGCTGCTATCCTGACAGTTGTCACACTGATTGGTGTCGTTACAATCTAACGCATCGCCAATGTAAATCCGGCCCGCCTATGGCGGGGCGCGTTTTTTCGGCACCTAACTCAA
>OBVQ01000521.1_pt1 | contig 15837 bp, 10 predicted proteins | sample 1476181 | NCBI WGS metagenome assembly OBVQ01 (sample SAMEA2580020, study PRJEB22360) | human gut metagenome | reverse complement strand
CGGGCCGCTGCTTGTTCAGCCCGGGGGGCAGGTTCAATGCGGCTCCTGCCAGTGCTGCCGTCTTGAGAAATCCGCGACGGCTGATATTCATTTTATTGTTTTCTTCTTTCATGTTATTTATTTTTTTAGTTCCTTGATTGTTCTTGCCGGATTGCCCGCAACAACGGTCATGGGCGGCACATCTTTGGTTACTACGCTGTTTGCTCCTATGATAGCGCCGTATCCGACTCTGACACCGGGGAGAATCGTGGCGTTGATACCGATCCAAACTTTATCCTCAATGACAACGGGACGGCCGTAAGTCGCACTGCGGTTTTCCGGATCGGAGTCATGGTTGATGGTAATGATGTTTACTTTCGGACCGACCAAAACATGTTCGCCGAGTGTAATGCCGCCACGTCCGAAAAACGTGCAGCACTGTTGGATAAAGCAGCCTTTACCTATCTTTATATGCTTGCCGTAATCCACATAAAACGGAGGTAGTAAGGTTACGGATTCATCCACTTCCTGCCCGATGATTTCTCCCAGTATCCGGCGGACTTCATCCGGTGTATGGTAACCGTTGTTCAGTTCGGCCGCTGTTTTCATTGTATCCCAAATGGAGTTTATTAACTCGTCGTATCCCTGATCCGACGGGGAAACAATTTCTCCGTTCAAGTCTCTTGCAAAAATTTCATTCATAATGATGCTTCGTTTAATGTTCTGGTGCAAAATTACGAAGAGAGCCTCGTAACAACTTTGCTACGAGGCTCAATTAATTTTGTTCTGAAGTTCATTTTACCATGACGGAGCTACACCGTAGGCTTCCTTATATATTTTGGAGAAATGCGACAGGTTCTTGAAGCCCACATCGAAACAGGCTTCCGTCACTCTTTTCTTGCCCGATTTTATCAGGCCGTGCGCTGCCTCCAGACGACGCCTGATAATCCATTTCTGCGGTGTCAAATCGCTCACTTTGGCAAAATCACGTTTGAAGGTTGCCAGACTGCGTCCTGTATAACTCGCGATTTCCCCCATCGAGAGGTCATACATGTAATTCTCATTCAGGTAGTCGAGAATGTCTATTTTCCATGGTTCCACGAAATCGAACAGCGAAGCATAGAGGTTCCTGTCGGTATTGAGCAGTACATACACCCCCTCGGTCATTTTTAGCTTCAGTACATCTTCGGAAGGCTTTTCGCCCGCATCAAAATAAGGGATAACTGATTCGAACAGCGACCGAATGTCGGGTCTGTTACTCGGTAATACGCGCAGACTTGCTTTTTCACGCTTGGAGTCGGCCGGTATCTGTTGTTGGTTGAGTGTATGGTAAAACTCCCTCAGAAAAGGCCTTGTGAATTTCAGCACGACGGAGCGGTAGGGCTTATCGTTCTCAACCTTTTTTTGCAGCCACATCCGGTTATCACGCCGCATGAAAGCGCAGTCTCCCGGATGCAGAACGGTTTTCTTTCCCCGTTCCTCTATTTCCAATTCGCCGGAGCATAGATAAATAAGCGTATGCTCCCTGTTTTCGTGGGCACACCCCCGGTCATCGGTGAAATAGCTCGCTATAAGCACATTCAAGCAATCGAATACATCTAATTGTTCCATATTGTCAGCCTTTTATTTTTGCAAAGGTAGCAAGTTCTATTTGCTTTTTATTTGTTGTGAAGCTCAATGTTTTCTCGGAAAAATCATAAGGAACAATTTATCCTATCAAAAAAACACATTATCTTTGCAATACAATTTGAACTGTTTAGCCGCTTTCCTATCCATGCCTTATACCTCATGCGAATTCTTTTTTATCAGTTTGCAGCCAAATAAATAGCTTCAGACTGTATCAAATATACATAAAAGCAAGATGACGAGCTACATTTTGAATCGCTAATGACGATTCTTGAGCTTTGGAAAGCCTTTTTCCAAACTTTTTTTCATAAAAAGCCTTTTTTTCTCACCCGCTCCGAGATCTTGTGTGTCTACTTAGTATAAAGCGATTTATACCATTGTTAATCTAAAATTTAAGTTATGAAACACAAGATTTTACTTGTTCTGTTTTTGAGCCTTATGGCATGTTTCACCGCCAATGCTCAGAAAGTGACCTTGCAGTTCCGGCAAGTTAAGTTAGCAAAAGTCTTTGATGCTATCACTCAACAAACCGGACTAACCGTGGCATATAGCCGTCCTACCGTTGACCCGGATCGGGTTGTTTCTATTGAAGCTGATAAAGAAGAACTTTCAGATGTACTTACCCAATTATTGAAAGATACAAATGTAACTTTCGAAATTGGCGAAACGAAAATCTATTTGAAAGAAGAACCTGTTTCTGGTACTCTGCAAAAGAGTGGGCGCCTTATAACTATTTCCGGTACAATCGTTGACGAAAAAGGTGAAACGATTATTGGGGCAAGTGTTGCTGTACAAGGAACCACTTTGGGTACTATCACTAATGCGGACGGTGAGTATTCTTTAGCTAATGTGCCGGAGAACTCCCAAATTACTATCTCATTTATTGGTTATCAGTCAATTTCACTTCCAGCCAATGCTAAGGCTTTGGGTAAAATAGTGATGAAAGAAGATAATGAATTGTTGGATGAAGTAGTTGTTATAGGTTATGGAACAACTACTGTGAAAAGTGCTACAGGATCTATTTCTTCTGTAAAAGCCAATGAGTTGCAAAGTTACCCATCTACCAATTTTGCATCTGCACTTTCCGGAAAAATGGCAGGCGTGCAAGTTTCACTGCCTTCTGGTGCACCGGGTGGTAGCCCTGTCATTAATGTGCGCGGCATTGGAACTTTGACAGCCGGAAGTAAGCCTTTGATTGTAGTAGACGGTTTTCCGCTAACTGAAGGCTCAGATATTAATAGCATCAATATGAGTGCAATACAGTCTATTGAAGTATTGAAAGATGCAGCTTCTACAGCTATCTACGGTTCAAGAGGCGCAAACGGGATCATAATGATTACTACTAAAAGTGGTAAGACCAGTAAGCCTAATGTTTCTCTTTTAGCTACTTTTAGTTTACAACAACGATATGATAAACTGGAACTTGTAGATGCTTATGATATGGCTCAGTATATGTTGGAAGCACGCAATACTGGTTATGTGAATAAGAATCCCTCTGTTCGGAAAGAGAGTGATGATACTGCCACCAGAAAGGCTAATGGAGCTTCTAAACGTGAACTGATTCCCGATTATCTTTATCCATATTTGAATGGAGAGAAAGGTTTGACAAATACGAATTGGTTAGATGAAATATTCCAATTGGCACCTATGCAGGATTACAATATATCTGTTAGTGGTGGTTCTGAGAAAGCGTTCTATTCATTGTCAGCAGGCTATATGAAACAGAAAGGTATTGTCATTGGTACTGATTTTGATAAATTCTCTGCTAATGTGAACCTAAAGTTGATGCCAAGCAATACTATAACTCTCGGTTTCTCCTTTTCTCCAAGTTATTCTAAGCAAAACACCTTTGATGAGGATGCTATGAGTAGTAATTTCCTGAATATAGCTACCGGTATTTATCCTTTCTTCGCTCCCTATAATGAAGATGGAACATTAGCTATATCGGAACAGATTAAGGCAAATGCCGATACGGATGGAGCATTGTATGAAAATCCTGTTGCCATTGCTAAAAAGGTAAAACGTAAAAATGATAGGCTTAGACTTTTTGGAAATATGTATGCAGAAGTCAAGTTATTCAAAGACTTCAGGTTCAAAACGAATATAGGTGCTGATTATGATGCACAAATTTATAAATTCTATACCCCTTCGGATATTGGAAAATATCGGGCTGCTGCACCTCAACCTATCAGTGCTTCTCAAAGTAATACCAATAGGAAGAATTATTTGATTGAAAATACATTGACTTACAATAAACTGATAAAAGAACATTCTATACAAATTCTACTGGGACAATCCTATCAAAGAGAAGATCAAGAGGTGTTGAAAGTCACTGCTGCGGATTTTGGCGATAGCTCTATTCAAAATATAGCTGGAGGAAGTTCGTTTAAAGTAGAACCTTCACAGTATTCTTGGGCTATGATTTCATATTTTGCACGTTTGAATTACAACTGGCAGGATAAATATATTTTTAGCGCCTCTATGCGTAGAGATGGTTCATCCCGGTTTGGTAATAATACAAAGTGGGGCATGTTTCCGGCTTTATCTGCTGCTTGGTTGATTTCAAATGAAAAGTTTATGAGTAACTGTTCGGCAATTGATTATGCAAAATTAAGAGTTAGTTGGGGTAAATCTGGTAATAATCAGATTGCAAACTATGGTGCTCAAGCATTAATGTCGAATAATGATTATTTATTTGGTGGCACTTTAGCACCCGGTACAGTCATAAATGCATCTCCTAATCCTGATTTGTCTTGGGAAATGACTTCGACTTGGAATATCGGTTTGGATGTTACTTTGTTTAAATATTTGGGAATTAGTGCAGACTTTTATTTAGCGAATACAAATGACTTATTATTAAGTGTGCCTGTGCCCCAACAATCAGGTTATACCACTTCATTGCAGAATATTGGTAAAGTAAGAAATACAGGTTTTGAGATACGTTTTTCTACAGCTAAAGATGTTGAGATGGGGCCTGTTTCATGGAATTCATCATTAAATCTATCTACGAATAAAAATAAAGTTTTGGCACTTGCACCTGGACAGACTCAGATCATTGGTAGCAAAGGATTTTCAATAACCGAGGTTGGAAAATCCATATCCGAATTGTATGGATATGAAATCATAGGAATTTATAAGTCTGATGAAGATTTCAAGAAATATCCTGCTATGCCGGGCACGCAGATTGGTGATTATATTATCAAGAACCAAAATGATGATAATGTCATTAATACAAAGGATAAGAAAAGCTTTGGTTCTCCGCTTCCTAAGGTGGTGCTTGGTTGGAATAATACTTTCCGTTATAAGAGTTTTGAATTGACATTGGATTTATATAGTGAATTGGGTAAGAAACTATATAGCACAGCATTAGCTACGTATATGGATACTGGAGAAGGTTTTGCAGTTACTACAAAAGAATATTTCAATAATCGTTATCATCCGGTCAATAATCCTAACGGAACTTATGCAACTCCTAATATGGGAAATTTCTCCAGTGCACGTAAGGAGGCGCGTATTTCAAATAAGTTTTTCTACAACGCTTCGAACTTTAATATCCGTAGCCTGAAGTTTTCTTATGAATTGCCCTCTTCCTTTACTAATCGTTTAGGACTACAGAGAACTCAGGTTTATTTCCTGGCAAACAATTTATTATTGCTAACTCCATATAAAGGAATGAGCTTAAATGGAAATGCAGCGGATGCATTGAATCAAGGGTTGGAAAGTTATAACTATCCTTTGCCTCGTACTTTTTCTTTGGGATTGAATATAAACTTTTAATATGAAATGAATATGAAAGCACTAAGAATATATAGCATAGCCTTGGGAATGGCGGCAATTATGTTTGCCGGATGTTCTGGAACCTATCTTGATCTAACTCCTGAAATGCAGAATGTTTTGAATAATTATTATAAAGATGCTGAACAGTTAAGAAAGGGAGTCAATTCTGCATACGGGATATTACAAGCTGAAGGCGTGTATGAATTGGCAAATTTAGTCTTGGGAGAACTTCCGTCTGATAACACATGGGATGAAGTTCCGGCAAATGATAATGGTAATTATGGGCAACTGGACTTGTTTTCGATGACTTCGGCCAATACTATAATTGATAAAGCTTGGAGCCATCATTACAAAGGGATTCAGCAATGTAATGTGATATTGAATCGCATTGATGGCATTGCTGATATGGCTGAGGCTGAAAAAAAGAATATTAAAGGTGAGATGTGCTTTTTGCGTGGACTGATGTACTTTAATTTGGTTCGTATATTTGGTGATGTTCAGTTGGTTATCAAAGAAACAACCAATCCCAATGATTTCTTTGGTCAGGTGAGGACTCCCAAAGAAGAAGTGTATAAACAGATCGTGCAAGACTTGACTGATGCGTTTGCAATGCTTCCTGATGCACCTGCTGAAAAAGGGAAAGCTGCCAAAGGTGCTGCCGCTGCGTTGCTGGGTAAAGTTTATCTTACTTTAAAGGATTACGATAATAGTTTGAAATATTTGCAGGAAGTGGAAAGATTTGGATATGTTTTGTTGGATGAACCTGCTGATATCTTTGACGTGAATAATAAGGGGAATAAAGAAGTTATTTTCGATGTACAATTTGAATCGGGGGTAAATGGCAATTCGGAAGGTAGCCGGGCATTTCAGAAGTTCAGTCCGTCGGGCACTGTCAGTGGTGCTTTAGGTCATAACTTGCCTACCAAAGAAGTCTATGGGTTGTTTGCAGATAATGACAAGCGTAAATCTGCTTATTTTATTGTGACTAAAAATGGGGTTATAGGAACAGGGAAGTTGAAGCAGACTTCTGCTACTGTTGCTGATGGAGGCAGTAATATCATTGTATTACGCTATGCAGATGTTCTTTTAATGCTTGCTGAATGTTATGCGGAAAAGGATAATGTCTCAAAATCAAACGAATATCTGAATCTTATCAAAAAACGGGCAGGTATTGAAGAAGTTTCAATTGGAGATGTTACATTGATAAAAGAAGAAATAGCACTTGAACGACGTAAAGAATTGGTCAATGAAGGCCATCGTTGGTTCGATTTGATAAGAACTGGCAAAGCAGTCGAGGTGATGAATGCATACTTTACCAGAACGCCTGGGTATACTGGTATTACAATAAGTGAATTGAACTATGTACAACCTATTCCTCAAGGGCAAATCGATACGGACTCTGCTACAAAACAGAATGAAGGATATAACTAGTTTGTAAGCTGAAATAATTATACAACAATGAGGTGGTTTGTCTTTTACGATAAACCACCTAAATACTCGCATACAATCTGCTAAAGGTTCTTGTTTGTTGAACTTAAAAAGTATTATTATGAGAAAACTATTATTGCTATTCTTGTTTTTGGGAGGAGTAGGTCTACAGTTGTGTTATTCCCAATCACAACCTCTTCCTATAGAAAACCTAATTGATATTTTTAATAATCCTATTAAGTATCCAAATTATATTATGATATCTGCACATAGAGGATATTGGAAGGATTATCCGGAAAATTCTCTTCCGGCTATACAGGCTGCAATAGATTTGGGGGCGGATATGTTAGAATTTGATATTACAAAGTCCGATGATGATATTCTTTATTTGTTACATGATTACGGCTTGGACCGTCTTACTACAGGACATGGAATTATTAGGAAAGGTGAAGGAGCAACTTTTGAGTATTATAAATCTTGGGATGAACTTAAAAATTTGAAGTTAAAGGAAGTTACAGGTGAAGTTAGCCAATATAAGTTAGCAACTTTACGTGAGGCCCTTTTGAAATGCAAAGATAAAGTCTTGGTAAGCATCGACAAAGCTGAAAATGTTATTCCTCAAATGTATTATTTAGTAAAAGAGCTTGGAATGGTGAATCAAGTTACATTTAAGACTAAGATACAATTTTTCCCAACGCCAAAATCTATTAAAGATTTAGTAACTAGTGAAGAAGATAAAGAACAATTAGTGAAGATGTTTACTCCTACTGTTTATTCTGAGTTGTTAGATAAAGATCCGGATCTCATTAATAAAATGAAAGCATTTATAGAAGCAGGATGTGAAGGCTTTGAAATGATCTATTTTCAAGATTCAGATCCAATGATAACTAGGCCGGTTACAGTTGAGGGTACTCCGTATGACAATATACTAAATTGGTTGAAGGTCAAAAACACACGTGTCATTCAATTCCCAATGTGGCCGGAAACAGAAAAAGGGTGTTGGGTACCTAGAAAATTTAATTATAGTATTATTAATTTGAAAGGGACTGACCGTCGGTGTGATTGGGATTGGTTATTAAAGGTGACTCATGCACCTGATGTGGTCATTTCTGATCGTCTGGAGATTCTTTTTGATTATTTGAAAACAATAGGAAAACGTTCATTAGACTAGTAATGCTATGAGAACTAATTGTAATAGGAGTAGGAATAGTAATATGATAATATTTACTATTTGTTTGTTGTTTGTCTGTCTTGGTAATATTCATTCGCAAATAAATGTACCCAATCCCAGTATTGATTTGCATTTAGATATTGAAAATGTGGAATATGAGTTTGTCGAGAAAAGAAAAGCGGATTTACAGAGGGATGTCGAAGGCTGGGAAGATCGATTTGGTAACAGTGATAGGGCTGTGAGATTTTTTCGACAAGGTTCAAGACTACGTTTGTCGAATTATAATATAAATGTAGTGCATACTGTTTCTTTTTGGGCATGTATTACTGATCCTTCTGAGATTCCTTCCGGTGCCATACCTTTCAAACCCACAGATACCCAAATGGAGTTTTATAATTGGACTGATAGGGAGAATCGAATATTGAAAGGATTAGGACGTAAAAAAGCAACTGTAGGGTTTAATAGATATATTCCGAAACCCGATGGAACAATTGTTCCTTGGTATCTATGGGCTTATAAACCAGCTCAATTTGATCAGCGTGGGTGGTATCATATTTTTGTTGTACATGGCATGTACTATACGAGGTTGGTTATGTATAAGCCTGATTTAACAAAAGCATATTCTTATATTTGGATGGGAGATCAAGGCTTTCCTACCAACAAGTATTTGTATTTGGGGGGATATGGTGAACATTTTCCGGCAAACTCAGCTATGGATGATTTTAAAGTTTATAATGCGGAACTTACAGATGATCAGATAGAACTTTTGCATATTGCAGAATATCCTAAAGGCACCTATGTGAAGATACGGAATAAAAACTCAGGAAAATATGCCGTAGTTAAAGATGCTTCTTTAGATAATGAGGCATTAATAATACAACACTCGACGGGGATAGGTAACGATGAATGGAAATTGATGTTTACCGGGCTTAATGAATGTAAAATTAAGAATCTTCATTCTGGCAAACTTTTGGTGGTTAGAAATGCGTCTACCAGTGTGGGAGCCGAAATAATTCAATATGATGAAAATGGTACTGAGAATGAATCTTGGATTTTAGAATATCCGGTTGTTGATACTAAACATTTTAGATTAAGAAATAAAAACAGCGGAAAATATTTAGGTGTTTTTCAAAATTCAATGCAGGATGATTATAAATTAGTTCAAGTAAACGATTCTGAAAGTAGCATTTATTGGTCTTTTTTGAAGTCACTGCCAAATGAAAGGACAAAGTTAGACTCTGGTCTGTACCGTTTAAAAAATAAAAAGAGTGGACTCTATTTGTCAGTCCAAAATAAGAGTTATGATGTTTCAGCTCCACTTATTCAAGATGTCAGATCTAATTTAGATGTTGATGTTAGTTTTGAGACATGGTATATAAAACCGTCTGCAGATGGTAGAGATGCATATACTATAATGAGCCCAATCTCAAAATATTATATGACTGGTTACTCGGCTGATCCTGAGGGAGGTGATATACTTTTAGGAACTAACCGCTTATTTGGAGAATCAGATTGGCAGTTGTTGTCAACTGGAGTACCAAATGAATATCGTATACGAAATTCAATGAGTTATTATTATGCAGTTGTTAAAGATGCTTCAACTTTAGCTAAGGCTCATATAATTCAATACCGATCGGGTTCAGAGGATAATGAAATATGGATGCTGGAAAGAATTTATTATTCCGATCCCCCATTGACGGCTGGCACTTATAAAATACGAAATGAAAATAGCTTCAAGTTGATGGTTGTGAAAGGTGCATCAGAATTAGAAGGTGCTGAAATCGTTCAGAATGGTACAGGAGCGGAGAATTCAGAATGGGAAATTGTACCTGCTACATTTGGCTTTGTACAATTAAGAAATAAAAAAAGTCGAAAATATCTTGTTGTTAAAAAAGCAAGTTTAGAAGTTGGTGAAGTTCTTATTCAACACAGTGCCAGCACTCCTAATAGTTATTGGACGATCAGTAAAGAGACTTATATGGATTCGGGAACCAAGCGTGTTGTTTATACTTTGAGGAATCAGCTTTCAGAATTATATGCAGTAGTGAAAAACGCTTCTACTGCTGATGGAGCTCCTATTGTACAATATAATACCGGAGGAAAAAATAAATTGTGGACTTTTGAAAAGCAATCATCCAATGCATCTACCCGGTCTTTTGACTTAGAGCAGACAGATATAGCAACTGATTTTGATAAGCCTGAAGTCATGGTAGATTGTAAGAATGATATGATTTTATTGGATTATCCATTTAAATCTCCTACAGAACTTATTGTACGAATTCTGGATTTGTCGGGAAAGCAAGTATATGAAGGTAGAAGGCAAGTGGATGGCAGTAATAATGTTATAACAATCAGCCAATTCAATAATGCGCTGCATGCTAATCAATTCTATGTGATATCTATACGTTCAGCGGATGGAAAAGTCAATTGTTCTACTAAAGCTATAATGAGTAAATAGTATGAAAAACTTAATTTAATAAACCATGAGAAAAAGTATTTTATTTCTAATTGCAATTTTTTGTGCTGCTTTTATGGCGGCACAAGAGCAACTTCCCAAATGGGAAAAAGGCTATTTGGATATTCATCACATTAACACCGGGCGGGGAAGCTGTGCTTTCCTTATTCTACCGGATGGAACAAACATGATGATTGATGCCGGAGATTTTGATAACGAATCATTTGATGCAAAGTATGCTCCTATGTTTGCACCGCAAGTATTCCCTAACAGTAGTTATACAGCAGGTTCATCTATAATCAATTACCTTACGAATGTGTTGGGTAGAGATAAACTGTCGATTGATTATTTTCTGCTGACTCATTTTCATTCCGACCATTACGGTAGTGTACGCAGTGTTTCTGGAACATCCGAAAATGGTTACCGGCTTACTGGCTTGACCGAAGTGGGTGATGTCATTCCTATCAAAACTTATGTAGATAGAGATTATCCTAATTATAATTTTCCGGTTGATCTGCGAACTAATGTATCTGGTAACGGGGGAGTTGAACCAGCCACTTTCCAAAATCTGCTGAAGTTCCTGGAGTTCCAGAAAACAAATAATGGGATGAAAGTTGAGAAGTTTGATATAGGATCGAATAAACAGTTCGTATTGAAAAGAGATTCTAAGTCTTATCCCGGATTTGAAGTCCGAAATATTAAATCAAACAATCTTTTGTGGACTGGAAAAGGTAAAAATACTACTCCTTTATTTACTAAAGAAGAGTTGTTGGCAAAGAATGGCAAATTCAATGATAATCAGATGTCGACGGCTCTTGTAGTAAAATATGGTAAATTCAAATATTATGCTGGGGGAGATAATTCCGGTTTGGTAGATCAGGATCATGCAGAATGGTACGATATTGAAACTCCGATGGCTCCGTTGGTAGGGAAAGTATCCGCTATGTCTCTTAACCATCATAGTAACCGGGATGCTACAAACAGGAACTTCCTGGATGTACTTGATCCTAAAGTTGTCGTAGCTCAGTCATGGAGTCCCGATCATCCGGGACCTGAAGTAGGGCAGAGGCTGCTATCGGGGAATGTCGGTACTCAGAAAAGAGAAATCTTTATGACGTATTATCATGAAGAAACAGGGATTGGTATAGGACCTTGGTTTTCTCGTGGTATCAAGGCTAAAGAAGGTCATATCGTGATAAGGGTATATCCCGATGGTAAATACGATGTATATGTACTGGATTCCAGAAAGTCGAATATGACAATTGTGAAAAAGTTTGGTCCATACGTTAGCGAATAATTTCAAATATCTAAAACTTGCCTAAGTTTATGATATTTACTTTCATAAACTTAGGCAAGTTTTTTACTCCTAAATAAAAAACATGAGACGTTTTATCCTACTGACCTTTCTCTGTTGTCTGGCATTTGGCATCAGTGCACAGACCGCTAAAGAAGAAATCTTTGAGAATATTCATCTTTCAGCAGCAAACCATTATGCCTATCCCGATCCTGACTTTAAGAAAACTCCGCCGCCGTCAGGATATAAACCGTTCTATCTGAGTCATTATGCACGACATGGTTCCCGTTATCGGGTTAATCCCAATGACTATAAAGAACCATTGAGAATTTTGTGCGAAGCAGAAAAGGATGAGGCACTGACTGAATTGGGAAAGAAGACCTTAAACTTGATTGATAGCCTTGCCCGAATGGCAGAAGACCGCTATGGTGAACTGACACCGTTGGGAGCACGCCAACATCGGGGAATTGCTAAAAGAATGTATGAGAACTTTCCTGAAGTATTTCAAGGAGTGGCAGCAGTGGATGCACGCTCCACCGTTGTTATTCGCTGCATCCTCTCTATGATGGCTGAATGTCTGCAACTGCAATCTATGAACCCCAAATTGCAGATTAAGAATGATGCCAGCTATTATGATATGTACTATATGAATAATGAAGATGATTATTTCAGAAAACAGCGTAAAACAGATGAAGTGCTTGCTGCCAAACAGGCTTTCCGAAAGGAACATCTTCATCCTGAACGGTTGATGAAGTCTCTTTTCAACAGTCAGGACTATGTGAAGTGGAAAGTGGATGCGGATAAGCTGATGAGTTACTTATTTGAACTTGCAGTTATTATGCAAAATCACGATACGGATATCGAACTCTATTCCCTTTTCACAAAAGAAGAATGTTACGACATGTGGTTGCTGAATAATGCGAATTGGTACATCGATTATGGTCCGTCTCCACTTACAAAAGGGAAAATGCCTTATCTGGAAGCCAATCTGTTGGAAAACATTCTGAATACTGCGGATACCTGTATCGTTAAAGAAGAGAATAACGTTACATTACGATTCGGCCATGAGTCTTGTGTACTTCCTCTCGCATGCCTGTTGGAGTTGGGGGATTGCGCTTATCAGACTACTGACTTGAACAGTCTTGCCGAGGTCTGGCGCAATTACAAGATTTTCCCGATGGCTTGCAACATCCAGTTCGTTTTTTATCGTAAAAAAGGGAGCGATGATATTCTGGTGAAAGTTCTGCTGAATGAACAGGAAATGAAACTTCCGGTAGAGAGTACACTTGCTCCTTACTATCATTGGAAAGATGTGGAAACATACTATAGGAATAAATTGGCAGCTTTCAGAAAATAGTTTTTTATAGGTAATAATATAACATTGAAAATCATGATTAATCGATTTATATTGAACGAAGTATCATACTTCGGACCGGGAGCGCGTGAAGTGCTTCCAAAAGAAATAACCCGTTTGGGATTGCATAAAGCCTTTGTGGCAACTGATAAAGATCTTATCAAATACGGAGTGGCGGATAAAGTACTGAGTGTGCTTAAATCTGCCGGAATACCTTATGAGGTATTTAGTGAGATCAAGCAGAATCCTACAGTGTTCAATGTAAAAACAGGTGTGAAAGCCTTTGCTGAGTCGGGAGCAGACTTTATCCTGGCTATCGGTGGCGGCTCTTCAATAGACACCGCAAAAGCTATCGGAATTATTACTAACAATCCGGAATTCAGCGATGTTGTTTCGTTGGAAGGTGTGGCGGATACAAAAAAGAAATCCGTTCCCATCATTGCCCTGCCTACTACTGCCGGAACTGCTGCCGAAGTGACAATCAATTACGTGATTACGGATGAGGTTAACGAAAAGAAAATGGTATGCGTCGATCCGAATGATATTCCGGTTATAGCTATTGTGGATGCAGAGTTGATGTACACCTTGCCTAAAAGCCTGACCGCTTCCACCGGATTGGATGCTTTGACACATGCCATCGAAGGGCTGATTACCAAAGGAGCTTGGGAAATGAGCGATATGTTTGAGATCAAAGCCATTGAAATGATAGCTCGTTATCTGGAAACAGCAGTCAACGAACCTACAAATGCCGAGGCACGCAATGGTATGGCTGTGGCACAGTATATTGCCGGAATGGCATTCTCTAATGTCGGTTTAGGAGTGGTGCACGGAATGGCTCATCCGCTGGGAGCTATCTTTGATATTCCTCACGGGGTGGCTAATGCTTTGCTGCTGCCTGTTATCATGGAGTTCAATGCACCTGCTGCACTCGATAAATACGTGGATATTGCCAAAGCCATGAATGTATATACTTCCGGCATGAGTCGGGAAGAAGCAGCCCATGTAGCTGTGGGAGCCGTAAAATCGCTTGCCATACGTGTAGGTATTCCGCAACATTTATCTGAGTTGGGAATTGAGGAAGAAGATTTGGAACGTCTATCGGAGGCAGCCTTTGCAGATGTATGCACACCGGGCAATCCGCGTGAAGTTTCTAAGGAGATCATTCTTGAACTATACAGAAAAGCATTGTAATAAACTGTGAGTAAGAACCCTTTTATCTTATGAATAACACAAAGAAGACTTCAATAATAAGTAAGGATGGTGTGAGCTATCTGATTCCGTTTATATTAATCACGAGTTGCTTTGCCTTGTGGGGATTCGCCAACGATATCACTAATCCGATGGTGAAAGCTTTCTCCAAAATATTCCGTATGAGCGTTACGGATGGTGCTTTGGTACAAGTTGCTTTCTATGGCGGATATTTTGCCATGGCCTTTCCGGCAGCTATGTTCATACGCAAATTTTCTTATAAGGCGGGAGTACTTTTAGGATTGGGTATGTATGCTTTCGGGGCATTTCTGTTTTTTCCGGCTATGCTTTCGGGAAGCTATTATCCGTTTCTGATAGCCTACTTCATCCTGACGTGCGGGCTTTCGTTTCTTGAAACCAGCAGTAATCCTTATATCCTCTCGATGGGGACGGAGGAAACGGCTACCCGTCGTTTGAATCTGGCTCAGTCGTTCAATCCAATGGGATCGTTGCTGGGAATGTATGTAGCGATGAATTTTATACAGAATCGTTTGAATCCAATGGATACGATGGAACGTAGTCAGCTTTCTGCTACTGAATTCGAAGCGGTTCGTGATTCTGATTTAGGTGTATTGATTGCTCCCTATTTGATTATTGGCATTGTGGTTTTAGTGATGTTGGTATTAATTCGTATGGTGAAAATGCCGAAGAATGCCGACCAGTCTCATGACATCAACTTCTTTCCGACATTGAAACGTATCTTTTCTATCAGTTATTACAGGGAAGGGGTGATCGCTCAGTTCTTTTATGTCGGTGCGCAGATTATGTGCTGGACGTTTGTCATACAATATGGCACACGTTTATTCATGTCTCAGGGAATGGGAGAAAAGGCGGCGGAAGTGTTGTCGCAGCAGTATAACATTGTGGCGATGATTATCTTTTGTGCAAGTAGGTTTATATGTACTTTTATCTTGCGCTATCTCAGTCCGGGGCTGTTGTTGAAGGTTCTGGCTATTGCGGCTTGCGGATTTACAATTGGGGTTATCTTTATTCAGGATATCGGAGGAATGTATTGTCTGGTGGGTGTATCTGCCTGTATGTCATTAATGTTTCCTACGATTTACGGAATAGCTTTACAGGGATTGGGTGATGACGCAAAGTTCGGTGCTGCGGGTTTGATTATGGCGATTCTGGGCGGTTCGGTGTTGCCACCGCTTCAGGCGAGTATCATTGATATGCAAACCTTGTTCGGTATGCCTGCTGTGAATGTTTCATTCGTACTTCCTTTTATTTGTTTTGTGGTGATTATAATTTATGGACATCGTTCTTATGTAAGAGAGAGAAGACGGTGATTGAAAAATAACGCGATGTACTGAAAATAGCCAGTGGTCACGAGTATGCTCTCATTGAAGAGCTGTTGGTCGGTGTTGATAAAAAAAGTTTAATTAAGCAGATTCGGTATCGTATGTAAAGTGGATACGGGCGGGGGAGTTGCCGGAAGAATAAGGGAGAAAAGGCGGAGTAATCCGCCTTTTTGCTAACTTTGCAAAAAAACATTGCATGCC
>OBVQ01000504.1_pt1 | contig 16347 bp, 18 predicted proteins | sample 1476181 | NCBI WGS metagenome assembly OBVQ01 (sample SAMEA2580020, study PRJEB22360) | human gut metagenome | reverse complement strand
TAATAAAATTTTGTTTATATACAAAATTGATACTTAGGAGGTTATGTATTATGAGTTCACATGCACTGTATAACTTAAGAAAAAAAAGACATCTTGAAATTAATGAATTAACTGAAATCCTAAACAAAAAGTATGGCACACATTACGAACCACATCAATTATACGAATGGGAAAATCATCAACATGAACCAAAGTTCAAAGATGCAATGATTCTGGCAGATTATTTCAATACATCTTATCAAGTTCTAGTTGAAAGTAAATATAAAGAATATCAACAACAATTTGATGATGTTGATATTCGACTATAAACAACTTTAAAGGAACAAAACATATTCATGTTGAATATAATGTCTTGTTCCTTTGTTTTTATTCTTCGGTATTTGTACTTTGATGATTTGGTTGTGCTTGTTCATTACGATCCATTTGAGAAGTTGTGGGTTCTTTTTTAGTTTGTGTAGAAGCGTCTGTTGAAGTTGAATGATTGTTCTCGGATTGATTCGATGTCTGGACATCATTTTGAGTTTCAGATTGCGCGCTATTTTGATTTTCTTCATTAGATGATGTATGTTGCGTTTCATTATTATTCTTTGTTTCATTATTTTGTACATCATTATTTCGTTGTCGGTTACTTTGTTCTAATTTACTTTCATTCATTTGTTTTCTTTTAGCTTTTTCTTCATCTGTCATATTATTATAATTATCAACAATACTACCTGTATGTTTATCTACAATAGCTACATAAGGTGTACCAGTACCATAAGCGTCACTTGCTGCATAATCTATATAATACATATCGTCAGTACTTTTACTAGGATTGTAATTAAATTCATTTCTTAAACGATGTCCAAATCCTTGATTTTTATACCAATCATAGACAACATCCTCTGCTTGCTGAGGTGTAAGTTCTTTATTCGAAGAATCGTTTGATTGATTGTCACTAGTTGAATGACTTTCATTTGTAGTCGTTTCATTATTTCCATTGATTCCGTTTTCAGATTGGTTTTGAGTATTCTGTTCGGATGACTGAATACTATTATTATCATTTGGTTGAATATCTTCAGTTTGATTATAATTAGTATTTTCATCATTATCATTTTGTTGTGTATCTGATGAATCTATATTCTTCTCATTATTAGTATTATTATTTTTATTTGAATTATTAGGCGTTTTGTTTTTATTATCACTCTTCTCAGTTTTTTGTTTATCCTCTGAACTATCATTATTTCCGCCTGGTAAATGAATATTTAAATCACAAGCACCCAAAAGTAAAGTAGATGCAACAATACCTGCTAATAAATATTTTCCTCTCATTATCATCAAAACTCCTTATGTATATCTCTTTTAATGATAACATTTTATATTGCATCCCTTAAAGATATTACCCAATACATTTTAAAATCAACTTAATATGTATAATCTATCTATTTTTTATTACTCGACATAAAAATAACCCCGCAAGCCTTGAGCTTACGGGGTTTAACACTAATTATATATTAGTTTTCGTCTTTAACATATGGTAATAAAGCCATATGACGAGCACGTTTAATAGCTGTAGTCAACATACGTTGATATTTAGCTGAAGTACCAGTTACACGACGTGGTAAAATTTTACCGCGTTCTGAGATAAAACGTTTTAATAATTCAGTGTCTTTATAATCAATATGTGTAATACCATTTGCTGTGAAATAGCATACTTTTTTACGACGACGTCCGCCTCTTCTTGGTCCACCTGCCATGGTTAATTACCTCCTTTTATATTTTTAATCTCATTCTTTCGTTAGAATGGTAAGTCATCATCACTAATATCAATTGGACCATTCGCATTTGCAAATGGGTTATCTGATTGATTATTGTTTGATGCACGATTGTTATTATTATAAGATGTATTTTGTCCTGATTGTGAACCACCAAATCCTTGGCCATAATCTTGGAAATCATTATTTCCTTGATGACGTTGTCCACCTTGTGCATTTTTAGGTTCAAGGAATTGAACACTATCCGCTACAACTTCAGTGACAAATATACGACGACCTTCTTGATTTTCATAACTGCGTGATTGTATGCGACCATCAACGCCAGCTAAACTACCTTTTGAAAGATAGTTATTTACGTTTTCTGCTTGTCTTCTAAATACAACAACATTAATAAAGTCAGCTTCGCGTTCCCCTTGAGCATTCGTGAAAGTACGATTAACTGCTAGAGTAAATGTCGCTACACTTACGCCTGAGGGAGTACTTCTGTATTCTGGATCCTTAGTTAAACGACCTACTAATACAACTCGATTTATCATTTCAACGCCCCCATTTAATTATTACTTATCTTGGTCTTCACGGATAACGATATAACGGATAATATCGTCATTGATTTTAGCTAAACGTTGGAATTCGTCTGTAGCTTTGTTATTATCTGTTTTAATGCGTACGATGAAGTAGAAGCCTTCTTTGAAATCTTCAATTTCGTAAGCAAGACGGCGTTTACCCCAGTCTTTTTCTTCTAAAACTTCTGATCCTTCTGAAGCTAAGATACCGTTAAAGCGTTCAACAACTGCTTTTTTAGCATCTTCTTCAATGTTAGGACGTACGACATACATAATTTCATATGTTCTCATTTTATAATTGCACCTCCTTGTGGTCTATGCGGCCTATCGAATCCTATCCATAGGCAAGGAATAATTTTCATTACTCACAATCAAGAATTATAGCATAGGTGATTACTTTTTACAATAAATATTATTTGAAATATTTTGTCTGAAAGTGGATAAGATTTATCGTATTGGCCTATAAATTTATATTCAAACTTTAAACATATCTTTTCAAAAGAGAACTGATATTCTATAATATCCTTGAGGTGTAACTATGCAATTAGATTTAGATTGGAATAAAGGTTTTCAAGAGTTTCAAGAAATCTTAAATTGCGGTATCACTCCAGAGTGGCTATACTGTGCAAAAGCCAATATGATTCTTGAGCCAGCTTATACTGGAGAAGGTAAACAGTTTTTTAGCACCAAAGATATTGTTAAAGCAAGTAAAGTTATACCGTTTTTTTAAGATATAACCATAATGATATAACTAAAGCGCGACGTCTATAATAAATAGATGTCGCGCTTTTTTATATTCCTATACATTAAATCGGAAGTGAACAATATCTCCGTCTTGCATAATATAATCTTTACCTTCTAAACGTTGTTTACCTGCTTCTTTCGCACCTTGCTCACCACCATGCTCAACATAGTCGTCATAACTTGTTACTTCGGCACGAATGAAACCACGTTCGAAGTCTGTATGAATGATACCTGCACATTGTGGTGCCGTCATCCCTTGTCTAAATGTCCAAGCACGTACTTCTTGAACACCTGCTGTAAAGTAAGTAGATAATCCTAACAAATCATATGTTGTTCTGATAAGACGATCGAGGCCTGGTTCTTCAATACCTAAGTCTTCTAAAAACATTTCTTTATCTTCATCATCAAGTGTTGCAATTTCTTCCTCGATTTTTGCGCTAATGACGATAACTTCAGAATCTTCTTTTGCTGCGTACTCACGAATGGTTTTCACTTTATCATTTTCATCGTCACCAATTTCATCTTCGCCAACGTTTGCAATATATAACATTTTTTTAGATGTTAATAATTGAGCTTGATTTACATATTTTTGATCTTCTTCGTTAAAATCTAAACTACGAACTGGATTTCCTTCTTCTAACGCTTCTTTTATTCTAGATAAAATGCGGAACTCCATTTCGGCTGTTTTATCTTTTTGACGTGCCATTTTTTCAATTCGAGGCAAACGTTTCTCTACTGATTCTAAATCAGCTAAAACAAGTTCCATATTAATGACTTCAATATCATCTAATGGATTTACACGGCCAGCGACGTGTGTCACATTTTCATCATCGAAAGCACGTACTACCTGACAAATAGCGTCTACTTCACGAATATGTGATAAGAATTTATTTCCTAAACCTTCACCTTTTGAAGCACCTTTAACAATACCTGCAATATCTGTGAATTCGAAAGTGGTAGGAATCGTTTTCTTAGGTTCTACCATTTCTGTTAATTTATTCAAACGTGTATCTGGTACTTCTACAATCCCGACATTCGGGTCAATCGTAGCGAAGGGATAGTTCGCAGCGAGCGCACCTGCTTTTGTAATTGCATTAAATAGAGTAGATTTACCAACATTAGGCAAACCTACGATACCTGCTGTTAAAGCCATGAATCATTCTCCTAACTTTCTGTATCTTGATGAGATACTAATATTTTTTTTATTTTTTTATCAAACACTTGTCGTGGAATCATAATACTTCTTTGACAATTTTCACATTTAATTCGTATATCTGCACCCATGCGAATAATTTTAAATCGATTTGTTCCACAAGCATGTTGTTTTTTCATTTCTACTATATCATTTATACCATATTTTGGTGTCACAACATTACCCCCAACATTTATTAAGCGTCTTGTTTATCGGTATTTCTTACGTACATGGGTTGTGGCAATTTAATACCTTCTTGTACAAACATTTTTTGAATTTCTTTGCGTAAAATTCTAGAACCTGAAGCACCTTCTCCAGGAATAGTTTCTGCTGATATTCTTATGATAACTTTTGTTTCATCTAACCCATCAATTCCTAAAACAACTGGATCAGTAATGAATAAGTAGTATTTACTACGCATTGCTGTAAATAATTTATTTAATTTCTTTTCAACTTTATCTAAATTTTCATCAACTGAGACTGGAATTTCTACAATTGACGTACCATTAGTAATAGAATAGTTAGTAATCTCACCCATACTACCATTTGGTAAAATAGTTAACTCCCCAGTGATGGTATTAATACGCGTTGATCTCAATCCTATAGATTTTACTGTTCCTTCAGCAACTGTAGTACCACCGCTATTAATTTTAACATAATCACCTACATCAAACTGATTTTCAAAAATAATGAAAAATCCAGTAATAATATCTTTGACTATAGTCTGGGCTCCAAAACCAACAGCGATACCTACAACACCGGCGCTGGCGATAATTCCGTTTACGCTAATTCCAAATTTACTTAATACTGTTGTGAGCACGATAAACCACACAATGTATCTTACAACATTTTTGATAAGGGACACGAGCGTTTTAGAGCGTTTTTTATTTCCTCTATTACTTTTATTTTGAAATTTAAATGCTTCTTCTATCGCTTTATTAATAATTCCAATTACAATTAAGCCTACTAAAATATAAATAATAACCATTGCTAATTTAGTTGCTAAATTTGTATATACTTCGGGTTCTGTTAATGGTTGAAATAGCGATGTTAACACGTTCTTCAACTGATTCATATAGCCCCCTCCTTTTCTATTTAGTCCACATTAAATTTGTATTCCAATTTATTTATTATACAAAAATTCTTCTAAAATTGTATCAGTCTTTTGATTTATCATTTTCTTTTTTATTTTATTAATAGGATACTATTTATTAAGTTTATCTATAATACGTCTAAACTCAGCCTCGGATTTAAACTCAAACACAATTTTCCCAACATTTTTAGATACAGATATATCTATATGAGTTCCAAATTTTTCCTTAAGCGCACGTTCTTGTTTCTGTATGAATTTGGGTTTACTTGGAGTATTTAATTTTTCTTTTTTAGACTGCCCACCGTCTTGAATTTCAGAAACAACTTTCTCTAAATAACGTACACTCCACCCCTCTTTGATTGCTTGTTTACCTATACGTTTCATCGTATTTACATCTTTTAATGCAAGTAAAGTACGTCCATGGGCACCTGACATGCGATGCTCTCTTACAAGCTTAGCAATATCAGAGGGTAAATTTAGTAATCTTAGCATATTAGCAATGTAAGGACGTGATTTTCCTAACCTTTCAGCAACTTTTTGTTGTGTCAGACCAAGATCGTTCATTAATCGTTGATAACTTTCAGCTTCTTCAATTGCATTCAAATCTTCTCTTTGTAAGTTTTCTATAATGGCTAATTCCATCATGTCAGAATCAGAAAGGGATTTTACAATTGCAGGAACTTCCTCTAACCCAGCTAATTTAGAAGCTCGAAAACGTCGTTCTCCTACAACGATATAATATCCATTGATCGTTTTTCTTAAAACAATAGGTTGAAGTATACCATGAGTTGTTATAGAATCTGCTAAATCTTGAAGTTTCTCCTCATCAAATGTTTTTCTAGGTTGATAGGGATTAACTTTAATACTTGAAATTTTAATATGTTGTACGTGTTCATCATTATTTAATTGAATACGTTGATCTTCAATATGGTCCACTCATAGTCCTCCCTTATCTTTAAAGTCATTACTTAATTTTAAAAAAAGCGTGTTATATCTACAAGTCTTATAAACTTTTTTAAGAAAAATTTTACTAGGTAGAAAGTATATATATCAATCATTCAACCGCTTTCTGAATTTATTATTTAATCATAATTTTCAGAAAAGTTGTTGACAAATGTAATTTATGTCTGTAAGCTATGAATTAACTTAAAAAAACACAAATTACACACGGTAATAAGGAAAGTAAAACTTACACTGCAGATACAGAGAGTCTTGTAAGCTGAGAAGAGACATTGAAAGAAAGTTTGAAAATGGCCTTTGAGTGTTGATGCCAATATGAGGTATCAACGGGTTCGCCCGTTATAGCGATACAGTATTAACATTTATTGTTTAATGGCGTACTGGAATCACCGACGTCACTAAATTATCGTTAATACTCATTTATCATCAAAAGTTAAATGAGTTTTTTTATTACAGATATATCTGATACTTTACGATAATGTGTGTCACTTTTTCAAGTACTCCTAAAACATGATGGCGTACTGTTTGAGGTTACTTTAGCAATAAAGTAGCAAACAAAGGTGGTACCACGAAACAAGCTTTCGTCCTTTACATCCGATACATATCGGGTTTAAAGGACGGAAGCTTTTTTTATTTAGAAAATGATAGGAGGATTTGAAATGAAAGATACTCAATTAGCACAAATTTCATTAACAAAGGATTTGACTGGCGCAATTGCTAATCCAATTTACTTATCGACGGCATATCAACATCCTCACCTAGGTCAGTCTACAGGATATGATTACACACGAACGAAAAATCCAACGCGCTCTTCATTTGAAGAAGCATTTGCCAAATTAGAAGGTGGTACAGCTTCATTTGCAACTTCAAGTGGTATGGCAGCAGTTCAACTTATTTGTAACTTATTTAAACCTGGTGATGAAATTTTAGTAGCTTTTGATTTATATGGAGGAACATTTAGATTATTTGATTATTATGAACAACAATATGGTATTCATTTTAAATACGTTGATTTTTTAAATTATGAAGAAGTCGAAAATAGTATAAATAAACACACGAAAGCACTCTTTATCGAACCAATTTCGAATCCTCAAATGATTCAAATTGATGTAGAACCATATTATGTTCTAAGTAAAAAACATCATCTATTAACCATTATCGATAACACGTTTTTAACTCCATACTTATCAACACCTTTAGAACAAGGTGCTGACATTGTTTTACACTCAGCTACAAAGTATATAGGTGGTCATAATGATGTACTTGCAGGTGTAGTGACAGTTAAAGATGACACACTTGCTGAACAATTAGGTCAATTTCACAATATGATTGGCGCCACATTGTCTCCACTTGATTGTTACTTACTTCAAAGAGGTTTGAAAACACTACATCTCAGAATAGAACGATCTCAAGACAATGCACGTCGTCTCGCAAAACGTTGTGAAACATCCGATTCTATTGATGAAGTACTCTATAGTGGAAAAACAGGTATGCTAAGTTTACGTCTTAATAAGGCTTATAGCGTAGCTAAATTTTTAGAAAATTTAGAAATTTGTATTTTTGCAGAAAGTTTAGGAGGAACTGAAACCTTTATTACTTTCCCATATACACAAACACACGTCGACATGCCAGATGATGAAAAAGACAAACGCGGTATTGATGAACATTTAATTCGCTTATCCATTGGTATTGAAGATTATAAGGATGTTGAAGCAGATATTATTCAAGCATTAGAAAATTCTAAAGTAGGAGTGATTTCATGAGCTTATCTAAAGAAACAGAAGTGATATTTGATGAACATAGAGGTGTAGATTACGATTCAGCAAACCCACCATTATATGATTCTTCAACTTTCCATCAAAAAGTACTTGGTGGTAACGCAAAATTTGATTATGCCAGAAGTGGTAATCCTAATCGTCAATTATTAGAAGAAAAATTAGCTAAACTTGAAGGCGGCCAATATGGATTTGCTTATGCTTCAGGTATTGCAGCAATATCAGCCGTATTACTCACATTACAAGCTGAAGATCATGTCATTTTACCAGATGATGTGTATGGCGGAACATTTAGACTAACTGAACGTATTTTAAATCGTTTTAATATTAAATTTACGACGGTAAATGCGACTCATCCTGAAGAAATTGAACAAGCTATTCAACCTAATACAAAATTAATTTATATAGAAACACCATCGAACCCATGCTTTAAAATCACTGATATTAAAGCAGTTGCTCATATCGCTAAAAAGCATGATCTACTTTTAGCAGTAGATAATACATTTATGACTCCGTTAGGTCAATCTCCACTTGCACTTGGTGCTGATATAGTGGTTCATTCTGCAACAAAATTCTTAGGTGGACATAGTGATATTATTGCTGGCGCTGCTATTACAAATCGCAAAGACGTCGCTGAGGCACTTTACCTACTCCAAAATGGAACAGGAACTGCCCTATCTGCACATGATAGTTGGACTTTAGCCAAACATTTAAAAACATTACCTGTTCGTTTTAGACAATCTACATCGAATGCTGAAAAGCTTGTAGACTTTCTAAGTCAAAGAGATGAAGTTGCTGAAGTGTATTATCCGGGAAATAGTGATTTACATTTATCACAAGCTAAAAGTGGCGGTGCAGTCATTGGCTTTCGTCTAAAAGATGAAACAAAAGCTCAAGCATTTGTAGATGCGCTAACTTTACCACTTGTATCTGTAAGTTTAGGAGGAGTAGAAACTATTCTCTCACATCCAGCCACAATGTCTCATGCAGCTGTTCCAGAAGAAGTGAGAAACGAACGTGGCATTACATTTGGTCTATTCCGTCTAAGCGTAGGTCTTGAAAAACCTGAAGAACTCATAGCTGATATTGACTACGCATTGAAGGAGGCATTTAATGAGTCGATTATTGAACCATTTGAAGAACAACGTTTTAGTAGCTGATGGCGCAATGGGAACAATCCTCTATTCCGAGGGCCTAGATACTTGTCCTGAAGCATATAATCTTACACATCCCAATAAAGTTGAACGTATTCATCGTTCATATATAGAAGCAGGAGCTGATGTCATTCAGACAAATACGTATGGCGCTAACTTTGAAAAATTAAAAGTATTTGGCTTAGAGCATAAAGTAAAAGAAATTCATAAAGCCGCTGTACAAATTGCAAAACGCGCAGCCAATAAAGAGACATTTATCTTAGGAACGGTGGGTGGCTTCAGGGGAATAAAACAAGAAGACTTATCGCTTTCTACTATTCAATATCATACAGACAATCAAATTGATACGTTAATTGAAGAAGGTGTAGATGGTTTACTATTTGAAACCTACTACGATTTAGATGAATTAACGAGTGTGATAACAGCGACACGTCAAAAGTACGATATTCCAATTATCGCACAACTGACCGCTTCTAATACAAATTATCTCGTTGATGGTACAGAAATTAACGATGCGTTAAAACAGCTCGTTGAATGTGGCGCAAATGTGGTGGGCTTAAATTGTCACCATGGCCCACATCACATGCAACGCTCATTTTCACATATCGAACTCCCAGAAGATGCCTATCTCTCATGTTATCCTAATGCGAGCCTACTCGATATTGAAAATAGTGAGTTTAAATATAGCGACAATGCTAAATATTTTGGTGATGTTGCACAAGAATTAATTAACGAAGGCGTTCGTTTAATTGGTGGTTGTTGTGGTACTACACCGGAACATATCTCTTACATTAAAGAATCTGTAAAACATTTAAAACCAATTAAAACTAAAAAAGTTATTCCAATTCATCGAACAATTAATACAAATGCAAAACGTACATTAAAACAAAATTTAACATCAAAAGTAAAACAAAGACCTACTGTGATTGTTGAATTAGACACTCCAAAACATCTCGATACAGAATTGTTCTTTGAGAATATAGGTAAGCTAGATGAAGCACATATTGATGCAGTAACACTCGCAGATAACTCTCTCGCTACTGTAAGAGTCAGCAACATTGCTGCTGCAAGTTTAATCAAACAACGATACGAGATTGAACCTCTTGTTCATATCACATGTCGAGATCGGAATCTAATTGGTTTACAATCTCATCTACTTGGCCTTTCACTCATCGGTGTGAGTGAAATTTTAGCTATTACAGGAGACCCTTCAAAAGTAGGTCATCTACCAGGCGCAACAAATGTGTATGATGTTAACTCAAAAGGCCTAACAGAACTTGCACTACGATTTAATCAAGGTATTAATGTTGATGGTGATGCGCTGAAGAAACATACCAACTTTAACATCGCCGGAGCGTTCGATCCAAACGTTCGTAAATTAGACGGAGCAGTTAAACGTCTTGAGAAAAAAGTAGCGGCAGGTATGAGTTACTTTATTACCCAACCTGTATATAGTAAAGAAAAAATCAAAGAGGTATATGAAGCAACCAAACATCTTGATACCCCACTTTTTATCGGTATCATGCCTATTGCAAGCTACAATAACGCACTTTTCTTACATAACGAAGTGCCTGGAATTAAAATGTCAGAAGATGTATTAAATCAATTTAAAGCAGTAAAAGATGATAAAGAAAAAACAAAAGAATTAAGTTTGAGACTGTCTAAAGAATTAATCGATACGGTACATGAATACTTTAATGGTTTATATCTCATTACACCTTTCCAACGTATTGATTATTCATTAGAGCTCGCAGCATATTCTAAAGCAATTACCCAAAACAAGGAGGCAATATCATGACAACAATTAAAACTTCAAACTTAGGATTCCCAAGATTAGGTAGAAAAAGAGAATGGAAAAAAGCAATCGAAAGCTATTGGGCTAAAAAAATCGATAAAACTGAATTAGATCAAACATTAACAGACTTACATAAAGAAAATTTATTACTTCAAAAGAATTATAATTTAGACAGTGTACCTGTTGGTGATTTCTCATTATATGACCATATTCTTGATACATCATTACTTTTCAACATTATTCCTGAACGTTTCCAAGGACGTACAGTAGATGATGATTTATTGTTTGATATTGCACGTGGTAATAAAGAACATGTTGCAAGTGCATTAATTAAATGGTTTAACACAAACTATCACTATATTGTTCCTGAATGGGATAATGTTGAACCTAAGGTGAATCGCAATGTATTATTAGACCGTTTTAACTATGCTAAATCAATTAATGTAAATGCACATCCTGTCATTGTTGGTCCAATCACTTTTGTGAAACTTTCTAAAGGTGGTAATCAATCTTTTGAAGAAAAAGTTCAAACATTACTTCCACTATATAAAGAAGTATTACAATCTTTAGTAGATGCAGGTGCTGAATACATTCAAGTCGATGAACCTGTTCTTGTAACAGATGAAAGTGAAAATTATGAAAATATTACTAAAGAGGCTTATGACTACTTTGCTGATGCTGGTTTAGGAGAAAAATTAGTCATACAAACCTATTTTGAACGCGTGAATGTAAAATTCTTAAGCCGTTTACCAGTGGCTGGTCTTGGTTTAGATTTTGTTCATGATCACGGTTATAACTTAGAACAAATTAAAGCAGGAGATTTCGATAAATCTAAAACATTATATGCTGGTATTATTGACGGTCGTAATGTTTGGGCTGCAGATATTGAAGCGAAAAAAGAATTAATCGAAACTTTACAACCTTATACTAAAGCGATTGTAATTCAACCTTCCTCTTCATTATTACACGTTCCGGTATCATTAGATGATGAAACATTAGATACATCAATTGAAGAAGGCTTAAGCTTTGCTACTGAAAAATTAGATGAGTTAGATGCATTACGTCGATTATTTAATAATAATGATAATAAAAAATATGATGAGTTAAAAGCACGCTATGAACGATTCCAAAGTCAATCATTCAAAAACCTTGAATATGATTTTGATAGCGTACCAACCAGTCGTAAATCTGCTTTTAAAGACCGTAAAAAAGCACAAGACGCTCGTTTACATTTACCAGATTTACCAACAACAACGATCGGCTCATTCCCTCAAACAAGAGAAGTACGTAAATACCGTGCAGACTGGAAAAATAATCGAATTTCAGACGAAGAATATAACAACTTCTTAGAAAATGAAATCGCACGTTGGATTAAAATCCAAGAAGAGATTGGCTTAGATGTACTTGTACACGGTGAATTCGAACGTAATGACATGGTTGAATTCTTCGGTGAAAAACTTCAAGGTTTCTTAGTCACAAAATTTGGATGGGTTCAATCTTATGGTTCACGTGCTGTAAAACCACCAGTTATTTATGGAGATGTAAAATGGACTGCACCTTTAACAGTTAAAGAAACTGTTTATGCACAAAGCTTAACTGATAAACCTGTGAAAGGTATGTTAACTGGTCCAGTCACTATCTTAAACTGGTCATTCGAACGTGTAGACGTTCCTCGTAAAGTCGTTCAAGATCAAATTGCCTTAGCTATTGACGAAGAAGTATTAGCACTTGAAGAAGCAGGTATTAGAGTCATTCAAGTAGATGAACCCGCATTACGTGAAGGCTTACCATTACGTTCTGAATACCATGAACAATACCTTGCTGATGCGGTAAATTCATTTAAACTTGCAACCTCTTCAGTCCAAGATGAAACACAAATTCATACGCATATGTGTTATTCTCAATTTGGTCAAATTATCCATGCAATTCATGACTTAGATGCAGATGTTATTTCAATTGAAACATCACGTAGCCATGGTGATTTAATCAAAGACTTTGAAGATATTAACTATGATTTAGGTATTGGATTAGGTGTATATGATATTCATAGTCCACGTATTCCTACTGAAGAAGAAATTGCAACAGCAATTGATCGTTCTTTACAACAAATCGACCGTTCTTTATTCTGGGTTAACCCTGACTGTGGTCTAAAAACACGTAAAGAAGACGAAGTGAAAGATGCCTTAACAGTACTTGTAAATACTGTTCGTAAAAAACGTGAAGAAAAAAATAAACCTGTCGCATAAGATACAGATAAACATGTGAGGGAGAAATTGAGTTTTCTCCCTCTTTTATTCTTATATTAGACTTTCGAGGTGAAACATATGACAAATTATCCATTGTGGGACCAATTACAACAATTAAAAACAGCAGAGTGGGTAGATTTAACCCATACTTTCGATCCAGACATTCCACGATTTAGTGAATTTGAAAAAGGCCAAGTATCCACATTATTTACAGTCAAAGAACATGGCTTTTATGTACAACGTTGGAATATCGTTACACAATACGGCACACACATTGACGCACCGATACATTTTGTAGAGAATAAACGTTATCTTGAGGATCTTGATTTAAAAGAATTAGTCTTACCACTTATCGTGTTAGATTATTCAAAAGAAGTAAAAAATAATGATGACTTTATCGTGACACGCCAACATTTAGAACAGTGGGAAGCGGAGAATGGGCGCATTGAAGAAGGTACCTTTGTTGCTTTACGTACAGATTGGTCAAAACGTTGGCCAGATATTGAACAATTCGAAAATAGAGATACTGATGGTAACCAACATTTACCAGGTTGGGGACTAGATGCTTTAAAATTCTTAATTGAAGAACGTGGTGTAAAATCGATTGGTCATGAAACATTCGATACAGATGCGTCAGTAGATACAGCTAAAAATGGCGATATTGTTGGAGAACGTTATATACTTGGACAAGATACCTTCCAACTTGAACTCTTAACAAACCTAGACCAATTGCCTACGCGCGGCGCAGTCATTTATGCAATTAGTCCCAAACCAAAAGATGCGCCAGGTTTCCCTGTCCGTGCATTTGCTATCAAACCATCTTAAATATAAGTGATATGTTGATAATGAGCGATCAAATTTATCACTTTCCTATATAATATATATCATCCTGATACTAAAGTACTTGAGCAAGACGAAGTATCAGGATGTGTTGTTATTTATATTCATTTTCATATTCATCTCTCAACAAACTATACACATAACTATCTGAGAATTTCCCTTGTACACGTTCATCACTTCTCAATATACCTTCTTGTGTGAATCCACGAATACCATACATAATTATCATCATTGCTTAATTTTGTTGAGCTAAACCTAAAGTTAAAAATCCAACATGAAAAATAATCCATATTATAAATGCTAAAATCATCAGTCGACGTGGACTAAATACTTCTGCTAGTACTCCAGACATCCATGAAGCCAGTGCTACTATTAATCCATATATAGCTATCACTCTACCTGCTTGTGAATCACTATATCCAAGCCCGACAATATACTTAGACAAAAACACTTGTTCAAATCTATCTATCACCTGTCATAAATATAGCTACCGCTACATAACCCCAATTAATACTCTAGGTAATCCTAAAAACTGACAATTTTGTTTAGTTAAATCATTAGTCACAATAGTTCCACTTTCTCCCTTTATATATTTGTGATTTTTTTAAAGTTGTTCGTTAGCAAGACGTTCTATAGGAAGACCTTTTTTAAAACGTTCAATATAACGATTAAAGCTTTCTATTTCCTTTTCATTTGGTTTAATTTTGATGGACTCAGTATCTTTAAAAGCAATTTCATTAAGATAACTAGATAAATTTACATCGTTTTCTGCTACAAGATACCTAGCTAAAACAGCAATCCCCCATGCTCCACCTTCACTAGCTGTTTGCATAACACTAACAGGGCTTTGCATTGCTGCTGCTAAAAATGTTTGAGCAACTTTTTTGGTTTTGAATATACCTCCGTGCCCATATATTGAATGAATTTCAATATCTTCATTTTCTTTTAATAAATCAATACCAATTTTTAATGTACTAAATGCACTATATATATGAGTCTTCATTACATTAGCTAAATCGAATGAACTATCTATCGATCGTACTAACATAGGATAACCCTGTTGAACCTCTGTAATAAATTCTCCGGATATATAACCATAAGAAAGTAAATTTCCAAGTTTATCATCACCATTTAAAGCGCTTTCAAATAATTTTGTGAAAAGCTCACTTTTTTCATATTTGACACTCATTACTTCTAATACTTCTCCAAATAAATCAACCCATGCATTAATATCAGATGTGCAATTATTCGCATGTATCATGGCTACTTCATAGCCATCTGGTGTTGTGACAATATCCACTTCCGGATAAACGTTTTTCAATGATTTGTCTAATACAATCATTGAAAAGATACTTGTTCCCGCAGATATATTACCAGTCTTTGGAGCTACGCTATTTGTAGCTACCATCCCAGTTGCAGCGTCAGCTTCTGGAGCACACATAGGACAGCCTGCTTCTAATTGACCATTGGGATCAATAAGTTTTGCTCCTGTTTCTGTTAAATAACCTGCATTTTCACCTGCTACCACAACTTTTGGTAATATCTCTAAAATATCTTGATGATATCCCATTTCAGAAAAAAGTTGATTAAATGTTTTAGCAATATCTTGTCGATACTCTTTAGTTTCTACATCAATAGGAAACATTCCCGACGCATCACCTATACCTAATACTTTTTCATCTGTTAAGTACCAATGAATATAACCAGCAAGTGTGGTCATATAATCTACTTTAGCAACATGAGACTCATCATCTATAGCTGATTGATATAATTGAGCAATACTCCAACGTTCTGGAATGTTAACCTGAAATGCTTCTCTTAATATTTGGGCTGCATGATTAGCGTTATTATTACGCCAAGTTCGAAACGGAACGAGCAAATCTTCTTTTTGATCAAATACTAAATAACCATGCATCATCCCACTAATTCCCAATGATTTAATTTTTTTCACTGTAGTCCCATACTGTTCTTTTATAACTTTAGTCATTTCACTATAACTTTTTTGTAGACCTATCCATGCATCGTTCATAGAATATGTCCAATATCCGTCTTGATATGTATTTTCCCATCCAAACGTTCCTGTAGCTAATGTTTTACAGTTGTCATCAATTGCTACCGTTTTAATTCTAGTTGAACCAAATTCAATACCAATTGTTAAATTACCCTCTTCAATAAATTGTTTTATTGAGGAATTATTCATTTTATGCACCTCCCTATAAAATTAGTGAAAA
>OBVQ01000503.1_pt1 | contig 16368 bp, 9 predicted proteins | sample 1476181 | NCBI WGS metagenome assembly OBVQ01 (sample SAMEA2580020, study PRJEB22360) | human gut metagenome | reverse complement strand
TCCCCGGGGATAACCAACCGTTACAAAATCGGCCAAGGCTGCCGCACGGATGCGACGCTCAATCCGTTCCCACGGTGTCATCAGATCGGAAAGAGAAATCACACAGAAATCATGTCCCACAGGAGCACCCAGCAGTGAAGCCGCTTTCTGAAAAGCACTGATACCTGGCAAGGCAATCACTTCGACGTTGCTGTTCCGTTCCCGCTTCATCTCGTAAATCAGCGGAGTCATTCCATAAATCCCCGCATCGCCGGAACTGATGACACAAACCGTTTTTCCCTGTTCCGCCAATTCAAATGCCTGTTCCGCACGAGTGCGTTCCCGCTTCATGCCCGTATCTATACATTCTGTTTCAGGGTGGAGATAAGGCTGGATAAAACGGAAATAATATTTATATCCCACTACTACATCCGCTTCGCGAACCGCCTCCAGAACCGCAGGCGTAATGTCTTGTTCGCTGCCCGGTCCGATGCCGGCAACTATTATCTTTGGCTGTTTCATATCGCTTATATTTCTATCATGCAAAGATACATTCTATTCTCTAAATTTCGGGTATAAAAGGGTGTAAAAAGGGCTACACCCTTTGCCTGGAATGGTGTAGCCATCCGGGGCAAAAGGTGTAGCCATAAGAGGGAAAGGGTGTAGCTATTTCAGCAACGCCTCAATGTGTTCCATATATAATTTCCGGATAGCGGGTTGTTCGCCCAGTCCCTGCATGCGGACATTGGCCTGATAACCTGCTTTTTCCATTTCCGGTTTCCATACTCCGACGATGTCTTCTTTTGTATGATTACCGCATACCAGCAACAACGGTATCAGTGTCACTTGTTTCGGGCGTGTCTCCTTCAACTGTGCCAGTGTAGCGTCCAGTGTAGGATAACCCTCGATGGTGCTGACGTGGAAGTTTTTCAGTCCGTGGGCTTTCATCATATAGTCCAGCATGGCGTAAGTGGCGGTACTTGGTAATTGATTGCCGTGGCCCACATAGATGACGTCTTCTTTCTTTCCGGGCTGTTCCTGTGTCAGAATTTCGATAACCTTTTCGCAATCTTCCACTGTATAAAGCAATGGGTTACCCACCTTTATTTCTTTAAAGAAGGGTTTCACGCTTTCCGCATCGCGGCGGACGGAAGTCATTTCACTTCCTTCAATCAGTGTTGTACTCTGTATCAGTACATGCGAATATCCTTCGCTTCTGAGTTTCAGCAGTGCATCTACCGGACTGTCTTTATGAACGCCTTGCTTCTCCAGCCTGCGCCGAACAATGGGAGAGATATACGCTTCGCGCACTTCAAACTGCGGAAAAGTTTCTTTTGCCTCACGGGTGATTACGTCGAGTGTCAGTGCACGCGTATCAGGATCCGAACTTCCGTAATGGGTAATGAGAAGGGCGGTCTTCTCCCCCTGTGCAGAGGAGAAGAGGGCCACACTCAGTAAACAAAGAGTGATGAAAAGATGCTTCATATCAATAATAAGTTGTTATGCGTTAATTCTTTAGTTTTAAAGTCAGACTCACTACCAACATACGTCCCGGTGAGTACAGGGTGAAGTTCTTCGTCAGAGGTCTCATATCCCTCTTGTTGAAGATATTGTCGATACCGATACCCGGTTCCAGGAAGAAGCTGCTGAAACAGTCGAAGGAGTGGCGGGTGTTCAGGTTCCAGATACCGTAACCCGGAGCATCTCCGTCGGCATCTCCCGGATAGTAGCATTTGCTTTGCAGACGGCCGTTCAGGTTGAGGTTCATGGTGTAGTCACCCCATGAATGTGCATAGTTTCCGCTGATGGTTGCCGTGTGGCGGATGCTGCGTTGAATGTTTTGCCAGCCTTCTTCACCTTTACCGCGGGCATAAGCGTAGGTATAGTTACCATTCAGCGTAAAGCCGGCGAACGGATTGCCTGACAAACTCACCTCAAAACCACGGACGGTAGCCTTTTCAAAGTTGATGTATTCTTTCAGGTTCACATTCTTGGTAGATGATAAGTCTGCCAGTTCGGGGAATTCTTCTTTCAGTTGCTGCTGGGCCTCAGCGGACAAATCATTGAATGCGGTTACTTTGGAAGACACCATATCTGTCAGATAATTCAGATATCCCGTAACAGAGGCACTGAAACGGTTGGTGCGGTATTCCATATTAACGGAGTAGTAGTTGCTGTGTTCAGGCTTCAGGTCAGCATCACCGATGGAGATAGTGTATTTGCTACCCATTTTCTTGAACATGCTGTAATACAATTCGTCTACGCCGGGAGCACGGAAACCTGCTGCATATGTAGCACGTACGTTGAAGTTTCCAATATTGTACATGGCTGCCACTTTCGGGGTGAAACGTCCCCCTGCCTGTTCATGATAGTCATAGCGTGCACCGACAATGCCTGTGAAGTGATCCCACAGTTTTACCTCATGCTGTCCGTAGCCCGACAAAGTATATACTCCCTTGTCTACATCGGCATCGGGACGAACAAGAATGTCCTTGCGGTAGTCCACTCCGAAGACAGTAGTACTGTTGGTGGTGAAACCGAAGATACCTTTCAGTTCGGCATCATGGAACTTCTGTCTTTTGGTGAATGCGTAGTCACCCGGCTGGTAATCACCGGCTGCCAGCATGTATTTGTAGCGCGAAGTGTAATTGTTGCCTACATAATCCAACTGGATGGAGGAACGTTTATTCAGTCTGTACTTGGCTCCTGTACCCCAGTTGTAGCCTTCGTAATGCGTATTATAATCATTTCCGCCTGTCATGCCGTCGCGTTTGGCAGGGCGATCGGTCATACGCCAATAATATCCGCCATTGGCATAGAACGAGAGTTTTTCCGTAGCATCGTAGGTGAATTGCTGCGAAAAGTTATTCATGCTGTAGCCGATGGAAAGCTGATCGAGGGTTTCAACCAGGTCGTCATTCTTGTCTACGGTCAGGCCACTGTTCTGCCAGCCATCCGAGTGATCGTACTTATAAGCAGTGTAAGAGGCGAGCTTTCCTTTGGCAATGTCCAGGTTGAGGCCTTGTGAAAACTGATTCTTTCTTGTATAACGGCTGTTGGTGGTGAAGGATATTTCATCTTTCGGCTGGTTGGTGATGATGTTGATAACACCGGCAATCGCATCCGAACCATAGAGCGAAGAAGCTGCGCCGTTTAAAACTTCGATACGCTTCACACGGCTCATGTCTATCTGGCTGATGTCAATATTACCGCTGATATCTCCCGTCACTTTGCGTCCGTTAATCAGTATCAGTACATATTTATTGGAAAGTCCGTTCATCATCAGATACGAACCCATCGCATTCGGAGAGAAGGAGAGAGAGGGAACCATCATGGTCATGGCCTGTTGGAAATCCGTGATTCCGGCACGTTTTATTTCGTTGGCGGTGATGACGGATACCGGTGCCGGAGTATTTTTCAGTCGCTGGTGCGTACCCGTACCGGTTACTACTACAGGATTCAAATCCACAGTTTTATCTACGGAAGTTTCACCTTTATCAGCCTGTGCCCATGCACCGGCAGCGATACTTCCCATTAAGAGAGTCGTTAAGAATCTTTGCTTTATCATAAAATTATCGTTTGTTTGGAAATGCAAAGATATGGGGAAGATGAGGGTAAGAAAATACCCACTGATGGGTATTTCTATTGTTAAAAACCCTTGTTTATAGGTATGGACTCTTTAACTTTTATTCAAAGGGTGACGGATATCTATTGTTATTCCGGAACATAGATAATTTCTCCACTTTCCAGTTGGTAGGCTACACCGACTTTTTTCCCTCGCTTGCCGGAAGTTTCCTGTTCCTCGCTGGGAGTGTATCGCTTGATTTCCTGTCCTTCTTTCGTAATGATTTCCATATTCTCTTTTCCGGGATTCTTCACCATAGTGAAGTCTTCTTTGGAAAACATTTCCGTCATGTTGAAGCGGGAGACGAGGGCAACCATCAGTGCGACGGCAAAGACCATGGCTACATCAAAAAGGTTCGCTACCGTACCCATCGGGTCGGAGTCCGTTTGGTTGTGAAGCAGTCTGTTTCGTTTCATATTTTTTTATGGGGCTGAGAGTTATTCATTGGTTTTGTTTCGCAGAGTCTTGTCCAGATATTCCAGATCATTTATTTCACGGGCATACCAGCGTTGTTTCACTTGCAGAGTGATGACGCCGACTGCGGCAATCACCATACCGACCACGGTGGTGGCAAAGGCTACCTGCATATTGTAAGCCATTGAGGAAATATCTCCTGTAGCCAGTCCGACAAGGGCGGGACCCATCGGAATCAGTGTTCCCATCAGTCCCAGCATCGGGCCGAGTTTGATGAAAGTGCGCGAGCGTCCCAGCTCTTTTTCGGCGTCTACTTCGAAGTTGGCAAGCAGGCGTTCGCAGTAGGCGGCGTTATCGCGGTGCTCGGCAAGCTTTTTCAGGCAACGGAGCAAAGGTTGTTTCCCGGCTTGGGGCAAGCTCTGTAACTGTTCGTTAATGTTTCCAGGAGTGATGGTTTCCAACATCTCGGAGAGTTGTTTTTGCAGTTTCATCCGTTGGTAGAATTCTCCGAAGAAACCTCCGGCAAGGATAATGGCGCGGAGGAAGAACAGGAGTAATAATACGATGACCGGAACAAGTAGTCCGTTGGATATCCAGAAGAGTGAGTTTGAAATGGTTTCCATAATGATATTTATAATTTTAGTAGTTACTGTTTATTTAGTAGCCGGTAGCTATGATGCTCAGTACGACTATGAATATGTTTACAATAAAAAGGATTTCAAGGCGCAGGGCTTTATCTCCCAATAGGATTTGTAGCAATCGGGCACCGATACCGATAAGTAAGAATGTGGTGGTGGCTACTGTCCATGAGAGCATATTGAAATCAATGCCTGGAAAAGAGAATAATAATTCAGCCAGTACATAGCATAGTACGCCACCTATCAATAAACCGGGGTAAAGGTGGAGCAGAAAGGTGACGCTTCGTTTGAATGTAGTGTCTCTTGTACGCATTCCGGAGAAGCAGTCGAAGCAAAAGGTTATCAGGATGGCGGCTTCCAGTGTGATGCAAACAGATACATCCAGCATTTTTCCCCGGGAAGCGAAAAAGGCTGTTATTGCTGTCTTAGATTGCTCGGTTACCCAAGGGGTAATGAGTAAAACAAATAGGGCACAACATAGTGCTGTCAGCCACGTTCCCCAACGGGGATAGAAGCCGACCTTCAGCAGGAAGCTGAGGGTGATGAAGATTGCTAATATGGGAATGACATAATTCATAGTTATTGGGTGAATGGTAAATTGTTAGTGATTAGTGTTTAGTGATAAGTGATTAGTGGCTGCGCTATTACTCCGCATGGTGCTAATCACTTATCACTAAACACTAATCATTATGAAGTTATTTACTTTTTCTTCTTTTAATTAATGCAACCAGTCCAATGAACACCACCAGTACCACGCCTCCAATCACTAATCCGTTTGTAGTACGTTTCTGCGCTACCTGTTCCGGTGTCAGCTTCTTTTCTTTCAATACTACATCTTTTCCATTGGCCGAAGCGGCTTCATATATTGCTTTCATATCCTGATTGAATTCCTGTTTTTCTTTCACATCCAGATTATCTGCAACGAACGACTGTAATTTGGCATTATCGCATACAAACTCCGTGCAGGCGGCACCCTTCTCACGGGTTATTTGTGCATGTAGTGCAGCTGTTGCTTTCAACTGTTCAGGGCTTGCTTTCCAATAGCCTTTCCGTGCACTTTCCAGCATCACCGCAGTCATAGCCTGATAGGATGCCGGATTCACCCGGAGAAAATAATCTTGTATTCCGAGCTTATTTTCATCCTGAATGTACATCCGGTACAGGTCATTAAAAATCTCCTTATTCATTGCCGACGGACGCATTACATGCCAGCCAAAGATATTGCGGAAAATCTCTCCGAACATCTGTGCCGAACCTGCACCGCCTTTCATCCGTTCCTGTATGAATGTCGGATTCAATATCGTAGCCCGCGTCTCCACAGCAATCGCCTCTTTGGTCTCCTGCATACGGCGGTTGGTACGATTACGATAATCGGCCATATAAGCATCCGGTTCTTTACCCGTCAGTGTTTTTACAGTAAGAGATAATCCGCCGGTGAATTCATATACATGGTCCAATGAAATAGGTCCCCACGTATTACTCTGCCGCGGCTGAATCACTACATCCGTTTCGGAGAGGGCAGAGGCAAACAAATCTTTCTGAACCTCGCCCCAGTTATCTTCATCACCATAAGCGGCACCCATATTATTGAGATATCCTTGGGCGATTTCCTTTTCATCCTCCCATGATCCACTATGCTCGGTATATCCCATGATTCCTGTACTGTATCCACTGTTGACAGGACCGAATACACGCATCACAGACATTTCCCGTGCACGTTTTGGAGAAGTCCCTTTTTCCACCAGTAACTTTTCCTGTAGCACTGTTCCCGATGCCACATAGTTGGGATATGCTTCGTCCTTTGCTTCCGACGCTAGGCGAACCGCATCCGTCAGTAACTTCAGACGTGATCCGGCTATGTCGCGAAGCTGTCCTGAGACTTGTACCACTACATTAATACGTGGTCGCCCCAGTTCTTCGCTGGGCACAAGTCTCAAATCTACTACACGTCCTTGTCCGTCGCGTACAGGCTCCACACCCAACATCCAGAAGACTTGTGCCAGCGTGGCTCCTTCGGTTGTGATAAATTCACCCGCCCAGAAAGTATAACTCACTTTCCGCGGATATTCTCCATGTTTGCCGGTATATTGTTTCAGGGTTGCTTCCGCCAGTCGTTTTCCGTCTTCCCATGCACGTGGATTAGGGGTTGTTTCAGCATTTACGCTATACATATTCCTTCCTGTGGGCAATACATTAGGGTTCAATACCGGATCTCCACCCGGGGCAGGCAGAACTGTTCCTCCATTCAGACCGCGCACCATTGCGTTGAATTCATTGGCGGTAGAAGCTATTAGTTGTTCGCGATAGCGCAATGCGGGGCGAAGGTCCGGGGCAATGGCAGCCGTATCACGAGGCGGATTCTGTAACATAGCCGTCAGTCGTTTCTTTGCCGTTGGCAGATAATGGTGGGCTATATATGTAAAGTCTTGCAATTGTTCCGTAGTAATCTTGCCTTTATCCCGGTCGGCTTTGGCCGTTTCGTAAGCCAGGGCATCTGCGCTGACGGCAAGGGTGGTTTGCAGTAAGTCACGTTCCGAATAAGGTTCACCCATCGTGTAGTATGCACCCAGCATCTTCTCATTAGCTATTTCTTCAGTAAAGGCATCCAGACGTTCCAGTTCTTCGGCAGTATAGGGGTTGTCCGGTACGGAATCCAGTTCTAGGTCCCGGTGAAGTCCCAGGCGAACAGTCTCTTTCTTGACGCGCATTCCCAGCATGCGATGTCCTTCCGTTCCTTCATCCAGAAGCTTATGAATATCTTCCAACAATTGGTTATATCGCTGTCTCATGCCACTTTCCGCATAAGGTGGAGTCAGATGAGTGACGAGTACAGCATGTGTACGCCGTTTGGCAATAATACCTTCTCCTACATTTCCCGTAGTATAGAAATAGAAATGCGGCAGATTACCTACCAGTGCTTCCGACCAGTCTGCCTGTGATAAACCCACATTCTTTCCCGGAGTATATTCCAGGTTTCCATGTGTACCGAAATGTATCAGTGCATCCGCTTTAAAACCTTTCTGCATATACAGATAAGGTGCCAGATAACTGTGAGGCGGCGCTACGGGCATGCCATGTACCAGCTTGAAATCATCGTCTCCCAATGCCGGACGGGGTTGTGGAAACAATAACACATTGCCGAATCGCAGGCAGGCAATGGCGATACTGTCTTCCGTGGCTAATAAATTGCCGGGAGCGTCTCCATAACGGTCAGTCACTTCCTTGTACTTTTCCGGCAGGATCACTTCTTTTGCCCAGGTTTCATATTGTCCGGTAGACAGCCATACAGGGTGTGCTGTTTTCAGGAATTGTTCCTGTGCCCCTTTGGCATACGAACCCATGACAGAGCCGTCACGGTATATCCTGTTTCCGAATTCTTCTACGGTGGCAGGCAGGTTGCTTACGTCATATCCTTCATTGCGCAAGCGTTTCAGGAAGTTATAAAGAGAAGGAATCACCTCCATGCCGCTTGCCAGCAAGGCATCTTTACCGGGTGTCTTGAAGTAGCAGATGGCGACGCGTTTGTCCTTGTTGGATTTATCGCGAAGAGACATATATTTGCTGATATGCTCAACTAAGGCATCCATCCGTTCCGGTTCCGGGGTGTGCAGAATATATCCTTCTTCATTCTCATTTTGTGTGGAAATACATAAGGGGGCCATGCCTCCGTCTATTTCGGGTACTACTACACGTGCCGTCAGTGTACCTCCACTTACAGGTACGTTGGGGTTCAGCCATTCTTCACGCGGTTGTACCAGTGGGAAAGGCATGAAGAGGGGAATATTTTCCTGATGTAACCAGTTAATGAGCGAGTCATTTCCCAGACGTCCCATAGGCAGATAAATCAATCCGTCGGGATGAAGGGTACGTATCAGGTCTTCGCGTCCCTTACCGCTACCGGTGATGGGATAAATGTTGAAACCTGCCTGTGTCAGACGGGAGATCAGGGTATCTACATGGGCGCGGGTACCTTCTACCGGAAAACTGATGCCTGAGATAAAAGCAAGATTGCGCCCACCTTCGTGATAGAGCTGTTTTTGTCTCAGATATTCAGTCAACTCTTGCGGAGTTTTGAAGTATTGACCGTATTCCTGATGATAAAACAGGTTGTTGGGTAATTCTATGGGATTTTCAAAAGAACGGTCACCCAGTCGATGAGGAGTGGAGATGTGTCGCAGATAACGTAAAGCATTCCTGTAATTCTGTCTGCAAGCATTTTGGAAATACATTTGCAGGGTCTCCTGTTGTTCAGGAGTGATATTGTGGTTGACGATGAAGTTGAAATGTCTTAGCGCATTGGTAAAAACTGGAATACCTTTGGCAGCTACCCGTTCCAGTTCCGCTACTTGTGTTTCGTCCAGAAACAATCCGCGTCCGTACATCATGATGGCATCATAGCCGGAAAGGTCTTTCACTTCCTCCATCTTGATGCACTTCACGCGGATATGGCTGCAATCATTATTCAGTGCGATGTCTGCTGCTTGTGCAGGCAGGGGATTGATGATGAGGATGCGGGTAGGTGCCCACCAATAATTGTAGGCTGCAAAGCAAGCGATGATCACGGCGATTATGCAGCCAAGGATTATTCCTGTTCTTTTCTTGTTCATAGTAAGCGTTTTTGTTTTTTGCGACATTTTCTTCGAACATAATTTATGCTCAACACTATACCGGTTACTGAAGTTACTGTTCCACCCAGTAGTAATATCCATAGTACTGTCTTACGTAAAGTGGTATTTGAATTCAAGCCCGGAAGACGCATCCGGTGCATAGCCGTATAACTCCAGTATTTCCAACGGGAAGAGGTATTGACATAACGGATGATACCTGTTTCGGGATGAATATAGAAAACACTCCGGTCAGGATCATCCACCGTTATTTTCCAGACGGGAAGTTGACTTCGTCCACGATACATACTACTCATATCGCGGTAATAAGTTTCAAAATGGTTCAATAGTGTCATGTGTATCTCCGGACGTTGATGTGCCGGAATACTGTCGGCAGCATATACACTTTCCACACCTTCCCGAATCTCTTTTTCCTGAAGTTGCAGAGTATGTGGTACACTATCCGTAGCATCAATATATTGTTCTCCCTTTCCATCTTTAACGGTATAGTAGGGATGTTTCCGGAAATTGCTCCATTCTATCTGCCGAACTTTCGGGAAACTGGTAATCACGGTGCGATAATCCAGCGTGTAATCTTCTGGTTGGGGCGCCTTTGCTTGCAGTGTACGTAGCGGACTGCTCTTCAAAGCCGGTTTATGAATCCATTCCGGAATGTCGGCAACGGACATCATGCCACTGAAAGTAAAGGTCAATACGAATATTCCGAAAAAAATGCCACTGACATAGTGCCAATGATACCATTTCTTCCGGTAAGGTGAGAACCCTTGGCGATGACTCTTACGTGTCCTGTGCCATACGTCGACTGTAACCCATATCCCTGCAATTACCATAAGGCAACCTATGCCGGATAACCAAATAACGGTTTTACTCCACAATGTGGCGTCTTGCCGTAGCCAAGTGAAATATACCCAATGGGGAATAGCTCCCAGCCATGCCCAGAAGCGTTCGTTCCTGTTGGAAAGTTGTAATACTTCTCCGCTTTGTGAACTTATGTAAAGCTGTGTTTTTGCATCATCAGCAAAATGTATCTTATAAATGGGCATTTCCTTTTTCAGTTCACCGAAAGGTATCCACTGATCCAGTGTATGTAGAGTGTCAATGTATGCAATGGGGGAGGAGGACCATAAGGTGGCTATTTGCCGGATATGTTCATTGTCGATAATCAACAATGTGTCCGATGGGTCCAGGTGAAGTTCATATATTCCTTTGTTGGTACGGATATGGAAGATTGTTTGCCCCAGGCTGCGGTCTAAGGTGAGTTTTCTCACTTTTTCTCCTTTGGGCAGACGTGAAAGGACAGAAGTGATATCAGGCAGTGAGTCGCCTGAGGTGGAGAGTAATTCTTGCTTTTGTAGTTTTTCCTTTGCACTGACACGTGGAAAGCGGTGGTACATCATCACAAAAGCGGAGAGGAACCACATAAGAAATAGGATACAAAGCAGTGTGCCCAGTATCCTATGTAAAGAGTACATTAATTTGGTAATGATATTCATCTGTTATTCCACATCTTTTCCGGCAGCATATCCGGCTTTCTTTTCCATGATATTCAGCATGCGATGTTTCAGCATAAAGCGGATATGGTTGATGAAAATTTCCTGTATTTCGGGTACTTGTCCCAGTCCTTCCATACGGACATTCACGGTGTAGCCTTCTTTTTCGAGTGCTTCTTTCCAATCTTCGGCGATGTCATTCTTGGCATGATCTCCGGCTACGAACATAAATGGTACCAAGGTAACTTGTTTCGCCTTTCCGGCTTTCAACTGTGCCAGCATTGTCTCAAATGAAGGATATCCTTCGATGGTACCTACGTGGAAATTACTCAGTCCGTTAGCTTTCAGCATATAGTCCATCTGGCTGTAAATGGCGGTGCTGGGAGTATAGGTGCCATGACCGACAAGTACGAAATGCTCACCTTTCTTAGCGGATGCTTTTTGATTTTGCGTATCAGTGAGTCTATTATTCAATATTTCAACTACCTTTTCTGCATCTTCCACTGAATAAAGCAGGGGAGTGCCGATACGGATTTCCTTGAAGAAAGGTTGTACACTTTCCATATCTCGACGAAGTGACTCCATTTCTACGCCGTCAATGATGTTCGAGCTTTGCACAATAACATGTGTGTAACCTTCACTACGCAGACGGAGCATAGCATCTAGCGGAGTTAGTTTCTCGATGCCGCGTGCTTTAAGACGACGGATAATGATACGGGAAGTAAAGGCTTCACGTATTTCCAGATCAGGGAATGCTTCGCGGGCTTTCGCATTGATAGCGTCAATGGTCAGGGCACGGGTATCATCGTGCGTAGTACCGAAGTGTACCATCAGCAGGGCGGCTTTATCACCGGGTTTCATACTTGCGAGCATATCGCTTGCTACGAAGTTTTCCCCCTCGTGCGCAGAGCATAGGAAAGTGAGGTTGCAAAGGAATAAAAGGATAAATAGCTTTTTCATAAGGTAGAAATGATGCTTTTTAAATATTTTGAAAAAGGTTATGTGTCAATTTATATTTTAAGTACAGATTATACGAAAATTACAAGAAAGAGATTAATGATTCTTGTTATCGTATAACTTGTACCTGAATATATGATGATTAATCGTTTTCAACGACACGTATCATGTCAAAGTAGAATTTACCTTCCACTTCTGCTCCCTTTTCTACGGTACCGGTCTTAATGTCGTAGATATAGATAATAGCATTGGCATCCTCTTCTGTATCTACACCGATGTAGGCTTTATCGTTAAAGATAACGGAACGTTGCGAGAAGCGGCCACCGCTGTAAGCTATTTCTTTGCCATTGTAGCTCAGGCGAGTTTTGGTTCCAGTAGTAAGGTCAATGATGGCATAGTAATGTGAGAATGCATCAATAACTGTAGGTTTCTTTATTCCTGCAGCAGCAGCTTTGTCGCTAATAGGTGCATTATCGTTGCGAGCATATACCAGAGCTTTGTTATTTCCTAAATACTGAACAGTCATCAACTTACCATCTGCATTGGAATAACCATTGTAAGAGGTATCAAACTCTGTTTCACCCGCTTTGATACGCAGCAACATACCTTTTTCAAGACCGCTTGCTTCTTCATGGAAACAAGCCAGATAAAGATTACCAGCTTCGTCATATGCTACGCAGTCCTGCATCAATTCTCCGTAAGCACTTCCTGCCATTTCACCTTCAACGGGAGAAATAATATCTTTTTCCACCTTCATAGTTGATGGGTTGATGATGGCTGCATGAAAATTAGGCTCTTGTTCACTTGCAACAGTTTGGCCTGCCTTTTCTTTCCAGTAGTAGAAGTAATATAATTTATTGTCTGACTTGCGGTAAGTGAGAATACCTGAACTTGTCAGCTTTTTCCAGTCGGTAGGAGCGGGTATAGTTACTTCACCTTCATCAAGGATAGTTAAATCGTCTGCTTTCAGTTTCGTATAAAGAACTTTATCCTTGTCGCCGTTGGTAGATATGATAACAAGTGTGTTATCGTCAATCCAGGCATGTGTGTAGGCACGTACTTTATAAGTATTAGTCTTGAAAGGGCGCTCTGCAATCACATCGATTTTATTATTCTTGATCTGATACTTTACGAAGCGGTCAGCGGAACCAGGGATTTGATAATAGTATTTCCCTTTTGAGATAGACTCCATAGAGTAATCTCCGAGTTCCGATCCTACTCCTTCAACGGTGATGACACCTCTATCAGCCGTCAATGTACTGGTACTAGTGACAATAGTAGTGTTTTTACTGCTCATACCGCCATGCTTACCTACGGTTACAAAAAGGTCGAAGTGATAATCACCTTCATTGATGCCCGGATCTGGAGTAGGAGTAGGATCATCATCAGAACAAGCCGTAAATGAGATTGCCATCATGGCTGCCATAAAGGCCAAGAGTGTAAATTTGAATTTTTTCATCTTGAATAATTATTAATGATTAGTTAATGAATAATCGGAACTTGGCAAAAAAAGCACGTCCGGGTTTTTGCAACTTATAGTTATCATAGGCTGTCTTGTCGAGGAAATTGGTACACTCTAAAGCAATGTTGTAGCGTCCGCGTTTCCATGAGTAGGTAATATCAGCATTGCAGATATGTTGAGCCGGAATGCGTGCCTTGCCTTCAGTGGCACCATAAGCCTCCCACAAAAGGTAATACCAGTGTATCCACTGATAAGTGCAACCTAGGCGTAGCTTGCTTTCTGGTAATGCCACGTTACGGAAAGTATAGTATGCTTCCGCACTACCAAACAACCAGGGACGGTTGGGTCCCGGGTTGTCGTAGGTAGCCGATGGTTTTCCGCCATTCTTGTACTTCTGTTGGTCGCGGGCATCTTGATAGCTGACGTTGCTGGCAAGTTGCAGCTTACCTTGCCAATCGTAGCGTACCTCTCCTTCCACACCCTTAATGTGGACTGCGGGTACATTGGTATATTTCATTGTACCTTCTTTTTCAGCAACTTCGCTCTGAATATAGTTGTCAACCTTGCGGAAGAATCCGCTTGCTTCGTAGTAGAAGGTATGTCCGGTACCCGGATGCCACGTACCGAATAGACCGGCATTGAAGTTATCACTGTTTTCCGGTTTCAGTGCTACGTTGGCGTAGACATTAGTACCGTTTCCCAATAGTTCGCGTGCGATGGGAAGTCTCACACTATGCTCATAGGACACTTTCACGGCTAAAGCTTCCGCTACAGTGTACCGAAGTCCGACACCGTAGCCTAGATAGTTCTTGGTTGTGGAACCTTGTACCGCTTCAGAACCGGTCACGCTAGGCTGATCGGTCTGCCGGATATTCGGGTGATTGATATAATCCTTTATGAAAAACACATTCTCCATCTTGCCCTCTAATAACGACTGATTGTAGGAAAAGCCCAGGATATGTTTGGACACAACATCGTTGGATGGCTCGAAAGTGGTATCTAAATCATCATAACGGTCGTTGCCGGTACGACTCAGATGATAGTTCAAGTTAAAGTTATGATGATTGTTCAGTTTATAATCCAGATTGGCACGGACCACAGTCAGTGGACGCTTATAATGACGCATAGATCGTTCTTTGCCCATAATTTCATTACGCTGGCCATCTATGTATCCACCATCCCAGTAATATTTTCGGTAGGTGGTGTCCACGGTCAATGAGTGATCCCAAGTATGGGAGAGGGCAGTATTCAGCTGCATATTCTTCAGAATGAAATTACGCTTCTGGTAATGTGCTGAAATATTCCAGGCATCTGAATTTCTTTCCGCCATTCCATATACTTTGGTCTGGACAGCCCCCGTCTGTAATTCTTTATCTGTCTTGGAATAGGAAGCGGAAACGAAGAATGCATCTGCCCATGACTTGTTGGCAGCTCCTACCTCTATTTGCCCCAGTAAGGAGAAATAGTCATCGTGGAAGCGTTTAGGATTACCATATATGAAATTGTCACCACTCTCATCCCGCATTTGCACATCTTTCATCCTATAATCATTCTTTGAATAATTTACTCCCACAGTAGGTCGGATAATCAGTCCTGTTTTAGGTTCTACAAATTGTGCATTCAAGTCTGCTTTGTGCGTATGGAATGAACCGATGCCATAAGAGACATCCAGATAATTTTTCTTTTCTTGTTTGGTTATAATATTGATGGCACCACCCAATGCATCCGTTCCCAAGCTGGCAGGAACCACACCTTTATATATTTCAATCCGGTCTATAATATTCACCGGAAGATTAGCAAGTGAAACTCCACTTCCTTTAGTGTCCAACGGCATTCCATCTAAAAAGTAGCGAATAGAATTGCCGGATAAACCATTTATAGACAAATCAAAGTCTGAACCGACACCTCCTTCTTCTCTCACCTTAATGCCTGTTGTACGGTTTACCAGGTCATTGAGGTTGTTTAGCGAATTTACTATAGGTTTTATATCGAGAGCATTGACGGAAAAAACTCCTTCTTTCACTTTCTGTGTCTGTGTCTTTCCATAAACCTCAACGGAGTTCAAAGTAACAGCACTTTCTTCCAATGTGAAATTGAGCGTTTTGTTTTGTTGGATATTAGATGTGGACTTTACAGTTTGATAACCTATTAAAGATACGACAAGTGTACATTTTCCAGGTGATACTTTCAGGGAATACCGTCCGTTATCATCCGTATAAGTTCCGGATGTGGTATTTTCTACTGCAATTGTAACTAATGATAAAGGGGTACCGTGTTGGTCTGTAATTTTTCCCGATAGAGTAATCGTATTTTGCGCTATTACACCTATCTGCGATAAACAGGTTAACATAAATAGTACACATGAAATAATTTTCATTTCAATCTCTTAGTTAAAGCATTTATGACTTACTTTACGGGAGTATGTGCATAGAGAAAAAGAATTCTTTATGAAAGATAAAGAATTACCAGCCTCGATGTTTTTCTGCTTCATTTCCCGAAAGCATTAAAACTATGTTGTTCTTGGCAGGTATTCTGACTTATCCATCTTTGAATGCCTTCCCATCCGACCAGCAGACAGTGGCTATTGGAGTATATTCAAGATTTTGAAAGGATTTTACAGCAGCGGGTCTGTTCAGGACTTGCACCTGATTCCCTTTTCATCGCATTCCCATAGAGCCAAGGAGATGCGAAACCAAAAACGCTGCAAAGATATATAAAAAGTCAGTCTGAACAATGAAAATATCTGAAAATGTTTTTTATAACATAAATAGAGGTGCAGGCTGAAAAGTAATGTATTTGTACGTTTATAAAGCGAAAGATATGAAATTCAGAAGAAAAAACAATGAAAGAGTGTATAAAAAGGTATCAAAAGAATAAATGATAAATAAAAAAGTTCTATATTGGGGGGTATAAGAAGGTATAAGAAACACTTACGGCTGCGATAGCCTACGCTTGTGCAAGTGTGAACGCTCACTTGTATAAGCGTAGGCTATCGCAGCCGCAAGTGTTCAATGGCAATTATTAGAACGACCGTCCCTTAAATATATTCGACTCGGACAGTTGAATGAGCTTGCCATCCAGCGTCAATCTATTCGAGTTGAAATTCGGATTTACTGTGGCGGATACGTTGTTGCTGCCATGAGTGGGGCTGATGGAAACTTGTGCAGAGGAGAGAAAG
>OBVQ01000501.1_pt1 | contig 16415 bp, 18 predicted proteins | sample 1476181 | NCBI WGS metagenome assembly OBVQ01 (sample SAMEA2580020, study PRJEB22360) | human gut metagenome | reverse complement strand
CCTGATATTTCCGTCATGGTGTTTTATGTACTGGTTTGTTATAATAGGGGCTGGTATATTTGTTGAAGGATATTATTTAGAAAGAGGAAAATAGATGGAACAACGATATGATTTAAGCGGATCATTGCTTCACTGGTACGATTATAATAAACGGATCTTACCATGGAGAGAGAATAAAGATCCATACAGAATTTGGATTTCCGAGATCATGCTGCAACAGACAAGAGTGGAAGCGGTAAAGCCGTATTTTGATCGTTTTATGGAAGTACTGCCAACGGTTTATGATCTTGCCAAAGTAGATGATGACCGGTTGATGAAATTGTGGGAAGGACTTGGTTATTACAATCGAGCAAGGAATTTAAAAGCAGCAGCACAGACGATCGTTGAAGAATATGGTGGACAACTGCCTGCTGATTATGATAAATTATTATCGCTGAAGGGCATTGGAATGTATACAGCAGGAGCAATCGGATCGATCGCATTTGAATTACAGGTTCCTGCAGTCGATGGAAATGTTCTTCGTGTGCTGACTAGATTGTGGGGAGATGATTCTGATATTCTCAAAGATAAGACAAAGAAAGCGATGGGAAGAAGAGTCATGGAATTTATGCCGGAAGACCGACCGGGAGATTTTAATCAGGCATTGATCGAACTTGGAGCAATTGTTTGCGTGCCGAATGGGCAGCCATTATGTGATCAATGTCCATGGGATACAGTCTGTAAGGCATATAAAGAAGATCTCATTGATCAATTACCGGTCAAGACACCAAAGAAGGCAAGACGGATTGAACATAAGACTGTATTTTTATTAGAATGCGGAGAGCAGATCGCAATCCATAAAAGAGGAGACAAAGGATTGCTTGCCGGACTATGGGAGTTCCCGAATGAAGATAAGAAAATGGATGCCGAAGATATCAAGGAATGGATGGCAGAGCATCATATGGAAGATGCGAAGACAAAAGCAGCAGGAAAGGGAAAACATATTTTCAGTCATGTGGAATGGCACATGGAAGGAGTAAGAATTTCCTTGAAAACACCGATTCAGAGTGAAAATTACGTCTGGGTACTAAAAAAAGAACTAGAAAATACGTATGCATTGCCGTCAGCATTTGAAATATTCCGTAAGATATTGTAAAATAGAAGTTACGTATATAATTATGGAATGTAAAATTCCATAAAAGCTAAATTATTATTAAAAAGGAGAACAGATTATGAAAAAGTTTTTAACAGTCGCATTAGCTGGTGTACTGGCAGCATCTATGCTGTTTACAGGATGTAGCAAAAAAGAAGAAAGCAAAGTTCCAGACAAACTGATCGTAGGAACAAACGCAGAATTTCCACCATTCGAATATATGAATGATAAGAAACAGCCAGACGGTTTCGATATTGCTATGATCAAAGAAATCGGAAAACGTATGGACAAAAAGGTTGAGATCCAGAACATGGAATTCAAATCTCTGATCGGGGCTATGGAGTCTAATTCAATCAATACGATCATTGCAGGAATGACAAAGACAAAAGAACGTCAGAAATCTGTAGATTTTTCTGATAGCTACTATACATCTAATCAGGCAATTATCTTAAAGAAAGACAGCAAGATCAAAAAATTATCTCAGTTAGAAGGAAAGAAAGTTGGTGTTCAGGAAGGAACAACTGGTGACATCATTGCTTCTGGAGAAAAATTTGGTGAAAAGAACAAAGTCATCGTAAAGACAGATGTAAAACGTTATAAAAAGGGTGTTGACGCTGTTATGGATCTGAAAAACGGTGCAATTGATGCGGTTGTTATTGATGAAAAACCAGCACAGGAATTTGTGAAAAACAATGCGAAGAAGTTAAAATTAGTTGTTGACTCTGCAGGTGCGGAATACTACTGTATCGCAATTACAAAAGGTAACACAGCATACAAAGAAGAGATCAACAAACAGATCAAAGCAATCAAAAAAGACGGAACATATGATAAGCTGAAAGCAAAATACATTGATTCCGCAAACTAGGAAATTAGGAAGGTAAGGTTTCAAAATGTTAGATTCATTTTACAGAGCGTTTGTCGCCGAGCAGCGCTATCTGCTGTATCTTGATGGATTAAAGGTGACGATCTTAGTATCTGTCATTGCAATTCTTATTGGTGTAGCACTTGGTACGATCTTGGCGTTAATGCGCTTGACGGCAGAGCAGAAAGGAAAGAGTACACTTTTATCGAAGATCGCATACGTGTACATTGATATCATCCGTGGAACACCAACATTGACACAGTTGATGATCATGTATTTCGTTATTTTAAAAGGTCAGAATGGACTGCTTGTAGGTTCCTTAACCTTTGGTTTGAACAGTGCAGCTTATGTTGCTGAGATCATCCGTGCAGGAATTCAGGCGGTTGATCAGGGACAGATGGAAGGTGGACGTTCTCTTGGATTATCCTATGTACAGACAATGAAAGATATTATCTTGCCTCAGGCGATCAAGAATATTCTTCCTGCCCTTGGAAATGAATTTATCGTACTGATCAAGGAAACATCTATATTAGGATATGTAGCGATCGTTGACCTGACAAAGGTATCAGATTTTGTAATTTCAAGAATCTTCGAAGCACTGGCACCATTGCTTGGAACAGCATTGATCTATTATGTGATCGTTAAGATCCTGACTCTTGGATTAAACGCATTAGAAAGGAGACTGAGACAAAGTGATAGACGTTAAGAATTTACATAAATATTTCGGATCTCTGGAAGTGTTAAAAGGCATTGACTGCCATATTGACAAAGGAGAATGCGTTTGCGTGATCGGACCATCCGGATCTGGAAAGAGTACATTTTTAAGATGCTTAAACTTATTAGAGACTCCGACAAAGGGAGATATTGTCATCGATGATATGCATTTGACAGAGAAAGACTTTGATGTAGATGCGATGAGAAAACGAGTTGGAATGGTATTTCAGCATTTTAACTTATTCCCACATCTGACAATCCTTGAGAATGTTACATTAGCTCCGATCCGTCACAAGATGATGACAGAAGAGCAGGCAAAAGAAAAAGCGATGGAATTGTTAAACCGTGTAGGCGTTGGTGATAAAGCTGATAATTATCCAGCGCAGTTATCTGGTGGACAGAAACAGCGTGTAGCGATCGCAAGATCACTGGCATTATCACCAGAAGTCATGCTGTTTGATGAACCAACTTCAGCACTTGATCCTGAGATGGTTGGAGAAGTATTAGAAGTTATGAAACAGCTTGCCCAAGAAGGTATGACAATGGTTGTCGTAACTCATGAGATGGGATTTGCAAGAGAAGTTGCCAATCGTGTATTTTTCATGGATGGTGGAGGAATCCTTGAAGAAGGAACACCAGAACAGATTTTTGACCATCCACAGGAAGAGCGAACAAAGGCATTTTTAAGCAAAGTATTATAAAAGATCATAAGAATAAGAAGGAAGATACACATACTTTAATGTTATATCTCCCTTCTTTTTTTATATAAAAAAAGAAATTTGATATTAATTTAGGAAATCTTTGTATAATTCAGGTTTCTCGATGGAAAACGACAAAATGATGTGCTATCATAAAAGGGTATTTAAGTAAATTAGGGGAATATATCAAATAAAAATAGGAAGGGGATAAGAAGTGAACCAGAATGTAAAGATAACCAGACAACAGGCAGCAGAAGAAGCTAAGATGCTGGAGAAAGTATTTGATGTTGTCAGGTTTTTGGAGGGGGATTTTTTTGAGCAGATGCAAGATGATCCACGCATCGGAGTAAAAATTGGAATGTGTCAGTGCTATGATTTTTGGAAGAAGAATAAACCATGTGAGAATTGTACATCAATGAAAGCATACGCGGAGAAGAACAAAAAACAAAACTGGAATTTTTGGATGCAGATGTTTTTTTGGTGATTTCAAGATATTTGGAAATAGATGATGAAGCATGTGTCATGGAACTTGTTAAGCATCTTGAGAATGATACGTTGATCGATACCGATGGAAGGGACAAACTTGTTGGCAAGTTAAAAGGGTATCAGGATAAATTATACATAGATCCGGTAACAGGCGTTTACAATCGAAGATATTTTGAAGATGAGATTCGTAATATGCAGAATTCAGCAGGGGTTGCGATGATCGATCTGGATGATTTTAAATTGTATAATGATATTTATGGACATGATATGGGAGATCAGGTTCTCTGTATTGTTGCGGATGTGATCAAGAATTGTATTCGCAAGACAGATAAGTTAATACGTTATGGCGGAGATGAATTTTTATTGATCTTGTCGGATATGGTAAGAGGTACTTTGCGTGGAAAACTGCGTCAGATTCAAGAGGCTATTGAGAATGCAACGATTCCAAACTGTCCTAGATTGAAGCTTACAGCAAGTATTGGAGGAGTGATATCGGAAGATGGGAAGATCGATGAGGCGATCGCGAAAGCAGACCAGTTGATGTATAAGGCAAAAGATTATAAGGCACAGGTCATAACAGAATGTGATAAAACGATATTTAAAAAGGAAAAAATTCAGAATAAACCTAGAATTTTGATCGTTGATGCTTCAGAATTTAACCGTGCGATCTTGAAAGAGATTTTAGAGGAAACCTACGAAATCATAGAAGCTGATGGTGGAAATGAAGCATTGCATAAGATCGATGAATATGGAATGAAAATTTCGCTTGTACTATTAGATATCATTATGCCAGAAAAGGATGGTTTTGAAGTTTTGAAATATATGGAAGAAGAGCGTTTAATCTCAGATATTCCAGTTATTATAATCTCAAGTGAGGATTCTGCGAATTATATCAGAAGAGCTTATGAGATGGGAGTTTCTGATTATATTAACCGCCCATTTGATGCCAATATTGTCTATCAGAGAGTATCTAATACAGTGAAATTATATGCAAAACAAAGAAGATTGATGGCAATGGTTACAAGAGTTTAGGACATTATTTACAAACAGATCATACGAGGTAAACTATGCAGTTAAAGAAGCTTATGATTGAAGTCATGGTCTTTTTCGTATTAGGCTGCTTTCTTTGTGCATGTGGAAAGACAAAAGATCAGACTAGAAAAACAACAAAAGATGCGAACAAAGAGATTATGATCGGTGGAGACAATTATCCGCCATTTAACTATACCGATGAGAATGGCAATATGGCAGGAATCGATGTAGAATTTGCCAGAGAAGCCTTTCATCGTATGGGTTATAAGCCGGTCTTTGTAAATATCGATTGGGAGAATAAGAAAAATCTTGTGGAACAAGGAAAAATAGATTGTATATGGGCGTGCTTTTCAGTGACAGGAAGAGAAAATGATTATCACTGGGCAGGTCCTTATATGCTGAGCCGTCAGGTGATCGCAGTGAACGACAGCAGCAAGATCAATAAGTTGTCTGATCTTAAGAATAAAATCATTGCGGTTCAGTCTACAACCAAACCAGAGGAATTATTTCTAAAACAAACAGATCCCAAAATACCAAAAGTAAAACAAGTCTACAGTATGGAAAACAGAGAATTGATCTATACTTCTCTGAGCAGAGGATATGTAGACGCTATTGCAGCACATGAGATCTCGATCAGACAGTATATGTCTGATTTTGAAGCAAAATACAGAATTCTTGATGAAGATATTCTTGAGACTGGAATTGGTGTTGCGTTTGCAAAAAATGATAAAAGAGGAATAGAAAAAGAACTGTCAAAGACATTAAAAGCAATGGTCAAAGATGGAAGTGCCAAAAAAATTCTACAAAAATATGTTCCTGATGCAGAAAAATATCTGGAGGTGAACAGCCTTGAGAGATAAAGCGGATAAAAGGTTATGGACATTGAGTATTGTTGGCTGTGTGATCGTTGTCTTGACAGTTCTTTTTGTGTCCGTAAAAATAGAAACAAACAATACCAAAAACAGGATTCATTCGACGATGGAATACATCAAGGATCAATATTCCATGTATAACAGTTTTAATGAAGCAGTTGAAGCAAGAAGTCTTGTCAGAATGGTTGAAAAAGTCCAGCAGACGGCGAGAAATTTCAAAACAGATAAACAGGCATTGGAAAAAGAATATTTAAAACAGTATGCAAGGGAACAAAGACTTACGGGGATTATTGTATTAAATGATAAGAATAAACAAATTGCACAATATCATACTGGACCAAGATTTAAAAAAGTTTTGGGTTATGTCATGGAGAAAGAAACACTTCGTGATGTAAAGAATTATCCACAAAAATCATATATGGCAAGAATTGAGCTGAAAAATGGAGGCTATATTGATCTGGTATCGTATGGAAGAAAGGATGCAAAAGGAACGGTTATAGGATATCAGTATGTAAAAACCGAATATGCGAAAAACAATAATCTTACAATCCAAAACGTGCTTGCTGGATATAAGCGGGAAAATGATGGAACGATCGTAATCACAAATGGAAATGATATTATAGCATCAAATGATGAAAAATTAATTGATACAAAGGTACAGGAAGATTCTATTATTAATGAGATCCGACAAAGTGTAAAAGTAGGACAGTTTGCAATCATTCGAAACGGTATCAAACAATATTTTACAAGTCTTGATAAGGGACGAAATTATTATATTTACGTGTATGCAGAAGACAGGAATCTTGTAAAAACATTGACGAGTAACATTGGAATAGCGGTTATTTTATATGGAATTTTTGTGGCAATCTTAATGATGATCAAAGCAAGATCCAATCAACAATATGAACGCATTCAGAAACAACGAGAAGAAGAGTATAAAAAAGAATTAGAAAAATCAGCAAAAGAAGCAAAGAAAGCCAATATTGCCAAAACAGAATTTCTGCAAAGAATGAGCCATGATATCCGGACACCGATCAATGGAATCCGGGGAATGGTAGAAGTTGGAGATTATTATAAAAGTGATATAGAAAAACAATCAGAATGCCGCAAAAAAATATGGGAAGCATCAGGCTTCTTACTAGAATTGATCAATGAAGTTTTGGATATGGGAAAATTGGAATCGGAAGAAGTGATCCTGGAGAGAAGAAGTTTTAATTTCTTTCAATTGTTTCAAGAGATTCGAACGGTTATTGAAAAACAGGCTAGAGAGAGAGGAATCAATATAGTTGTACATAAATATAATGTGATTCATGAAGATTTGATCGGAAGTCCAGTGCATGTAAAAAGAGTTGTGATGAATATTTTAACAAACGCGATCAAATATAACAAAAATAATGGAAAGATCTGCATAGAATTTAATGAAATTCAGAAAAATTATAATACTATTATTATTCGATTTAAATGTGAAGACACTGGAATTGGAATGAGTGAATCATTCCAAAAGACGATCTATGAGCCATTTGCACAGGAAAAAGCAGGGGCACGAACAGTTTATGGTGGAACGGGACTTGGGATGCCGATTACAAAAAGTCTTGTAGAGAAAATGGGAGGAACAATCTCATTTGAGAGTGAGCAAGGTGTGGGAACGACGTTTTATATTGAGCTTCCATTTCAGATCGATCATAATATAAAGCACGAAGAACTTAAGACAAAAGAGATAAAAAAAGCATCGATCAAGGGTGTCAATGTATTGCTTGCCGAAGATAATGAATTGAATATGGAAATTGCAGAATTTGTTCTGGAGAGTGCCGGGGCGAATGTAATTAAGGCATTTAATGGAAAAGAAGCATTGGAAATTTTCAAAGAATCGAAACTAGGAGAAATTGATATTATTTTAATGGATGTGATGATGCCGGTGATGGACGGATTAGAAGCAGCGAGATATATAAGATGGAGCAATAAAGAAAATGCCAGAGATATTCCGATCATTGCGATGACAGCGAATGCATTTACGGAAGATCGTAGGAGAGTTTTGGAAGCGGGAATGAATGAGCATTTGGCGAAACCGTTGGAATCTGAGGTGTTGATCAAAACGATCGCGAATTATTGTGGGAAGGTCGATCATTTTAAATAATAATACAACAGATTGTAAAACATTGCATGAAAACTGTCAAAAAATTGTGAATAATTGCTAAATACACGCAAAAAAACAGATAAAATACTAGCAAAAATAAATAGAAAGGACTACAATGGTTGGTATGAAAGGAGGTTTTACTGATGGAAAGAATAGCAGAGAAACTTTCAGAGATCGAAAAGACAGCGCGTGCGATCGTAGATAATGCACAGGAACAAAAGCATCAGATGGAAATGCAGATGCAGAAAAAGAGGGATGCATTTGATGCAGATATGGAAAAGGAGACGAACGAAAAGATATTAAAGATTCAGTCGGATCTTGCAACAAACATGGAAAAACTTCTAAAGAAACAAGAAGAACAGAATAACAATGAAATAGAATCTTTAAAACAAGACTTCAAAGAACATCACAGCGAATATGCAAAACAGATATTAGAGCGAGTGATCAAAGTATAGGAGGCGATAGCATTGAGAGATGTGATGCGCTACAGCGGAATTGTGACGAAAGTCGCAGCAATGCGTGCAAAGCTTTTAAAACCACAGGATTATGAACAGCTGGCTTCTATGGATACAGTGACAGATATCATTGAATATCTGAAACAGACAAAATCGTACGGAAAATTTATCACACAGATGGATGAATCACTGTATCACAGAGGTAATATCGAAAAAGTCCTGATCCAGTCATTATATGATGATTACACAAGACTTTATCGTTTCGCAGATATGCAGCAAAAAGATTTTTTAAAGATCTTTATGAAGCGGTATGAAGTAGATTTGGTTCGATATTGCTTAAGAATTGTATTTAATCACAGTAATGTACCATTTGATCTGAATTACAAAAAGCCATTTTTTGATAAATATTCAAAGATACGGATTGACCAGCTAGTGACGGCAAAGAATATTGATCATCTGGTAGATTACCTGAAGAATACAGAATATTACGCACCACTGTCAAGAATCCGACAGTCAGGGGCATCGACATTAGCGGATTATGAACTGGCATTGGATTTATATTATTTTTCTATGATGTGGAAAGAACGCAAGGGAAATTGGGATAAAAAAGATAAGGAAATGCTGACTAAAGAATTAGGAGCAAAGATCGATCTATTAAATCTTCAATGGATTTATCGAGCAAAGAAATATTACCATATGCTCGCACCAGATATTTACACATTGTTAATTCCGATTCAACATAAACTTTCGAATCAGGAATTTAAAGATCTGGTCGAAGCGCCATCAGTGGAAGAATTCAAAAGAAGATTAAATGAAACTTATTACGGAAAGAAATATGAGTTCGGAGAACAGGTGCAGATTGAGAGTATTGTGAATGAATGTGTGGAACATATCTTAACGATCGCTTACAGAAACCATCCGTATTCTCTGGCAAGTATACAACAATATTTATTTTTAAAGGAGGAAGAGATTTATAAGATCACCACGGCACTGGAATGTATTCGCTATGGATTATCACAACGGGAGACATTACAGTATCTGGTGCAAAAGCAACGACGTCAAGGAGGTAATGCATCATGATCGTAAAGATGAAATTCTTAAGCATTTCCGGACCGAGAACTGATATTGACAGGGTAAGTGCATCTTACCTTTCCAAATACGAAATGCAGCTGGAAAATGCGATCACAGAATTGAAAACGACAGATAACCTCATGCCGTTTATGGATGTGAATCCTTACAAAGAACCGCTTTCTAAAGCGGAACAGTATGTATTGATGCTTGCACAGCCAAAAGGAGAGATGGATACATCTCTTACGGCAGATGAGATCCTGACAATGATCAGGGATCTCAATCATGATTATCTGGACCTTAAGGCAAGGGAAGACCGGTTAAAGAAGCAGAAAGAAGAATTATTAGAAAAACTTCATGAACTTGAACCGTTTCAGCCGTTAGAGTTAAATTTAAAAGAAGTTTATGGCTATCAATATATGAAAGTCAGATTCGGACGAGTAAACGTAGAGTATTATCAGAAACTTGAAAAATATTTATTCGATGATCTCAATGCAATTTTTTTAGAAGGAATCCGAAATGAAAATTATGTGTATGGATGTTATTTTGCGGCACATAAGGAGATGGGAAAGATTGATTCTACTTTTAAATCTTTGCATTTTGAAAATATCGCACTTCCAGACGATTACGAAGGAATGCCGGCAGAGATTTGCAGAAATTTAAGAAATCAGATCGATGAGATTGAAAAAGAAATCGAAAATGTCCAGAAACAGATGAAAGATTTCTTATCAGTCAAGGCAAAGAAGATTCGAGGAGCGAGATATAAGTTAGAAGAATTATCCAATAACTTCGATGTGCGTAATGGCAGCCTGTATGGAAAATGAAGAACAGGAAGATTACTACATTCTCTGTGGATGGATGAGTGAAAAAGATACACAGGCATTTATTGAGGAGACAAAAGATGATGATAGAATCACGATCATTGTTGAAGAAGGAAGAGAAAAATTCTTCGGTGATCCACCAACGAAATTACAGAATCCCAAATTCTTCAAACCATTTGAAATGTTTATCAGAATGTATGGACTGCCATCCCATGATGAGATGGATCCAACCATTTTCGTGGCACTGACTTATACCTTTATCTTTGGAGCGATGTTTGGGGATGTTGGTCAGGGATTGTGTTTGTTTATCGGCGGGGGATTACTATATAAGATCAAGAAATGGAATCTAGCAGGAATCATTTCTGTTGCCGGAATTTTTTCTACATTCTTTGGCTTTATGTTTGGAAGCTTCTTTGGATTTGAAGGAACGATCATTAAACCAATGTGGTTATCGCCAATGCATGCGATGATGAAATTACCGTTTGTTGGGCAGTTAAATACTGTATTTATCGTGGCAGTTGCATTTGGTATGGCACTGATCCTGCTTGCGATGGTGTTTCAGATCATCAATGCAAAGAAACGTGGGGATAAAGAAAATTTATTCTTCAGCCCAAATGGAGTTGCAGGACTTGTATTTTATGGATTCCTTGTCTTAACGATCGTGCTTTATATGACAGGTCATAAAACACCAGGAAATATCATGATGATCATTTTCCTTGGAATTCCAGTGATCATGTTCTTATTAAAAGAACCATTAGGACAGCTCGTGGAAGGAAAGAAACCAAAAGCAGAAGGCGGCGTTGGAATGTTTCTGGTGCAGGGATTTTTTGAATTGTTCGAGACGATGTTAAGTTTCTTCTCTAACACGATCTCATTTGTGCGTATCGGGGCATTTGCAGTGAGCCATGCGGCTATGATGGAAGTTGTTCTGATGCTCGGAGGGATCACAGATGGAGCAGGAAATCCAAACTGGATCATCATTGTTCTTGGAAATATTATCGTGTGTGGACTAGAAGGTCTGGTTGTCGGAATTCAGGTATTGCGTCTGGAATATTATGAAATGTTCAGTCGTTTCTATACGGGATCAGGAAGAGAATTCCATCCGTATGACAATCATGCAGGCAAGGAAAATTAGGAGGTATCGGTTATGACATTAGCAATCAAATTAGCGATCATCGCAGCATTAATCTTAAGTATATTTATTCCATTTGGTTATTTTCTTCATGGAGAGAGAACAAAGAAACGTTATAAACGAAGTATTGCATTTAACGCTTTTTTCTTCTTCGGGATCATTGTGATCGCCGGAGTGATGATGTTTGTCACAGATCCGGTACAGGCAGCACAAGCAGGTTCTGATGCAGGAATGGCTACAGGACTTGGATATCTGGCAGCAGCATTATCAACAGGACTTTCTTGTGTTGGTGGTGGTATCGCCGTAGCGAGTGCCGCAAGTGCAGCTTTAGGAGCAATCAGTGAAGATCCAAGTGCTTTAGGTAAATCACTGATCTTCGTAGGTCTGGCAGAAGGTGTATGTCTGTATGGATTGATCATTTCATTTATGATCATTGGTAAACTTGGATAGATCAGGAAGTGATAGTTATGAAGATGTATTTGATCAGCGATAACTTAGATACATTGACAGGAATGCGGTTAGCTGGGGTTGATGGGATCGTAGTTCATGAAAGGGATGAATTAAAAGAAACGATCGAGAAAGCTATGAGTGATCCAGAGATTGGGATCGTGCTTTTGACAGAGAAATTTGGAAGAGAATTTCCAGAATTGATCGACGAGATCAAGCTGGAGCGGAAAATGCCGCTTCTGATCGAGATTCCTGACAGGCACGGAACTGGACGGAAGAAAGATTTTATCACGTCTTATGTCAATGAGGCGATTGGATTGAAATTGTAAGCCGGCTGTAGAAGGAAGGTGACAACATTGACAGTAGAAGAAAAGATTTCACATATCAGAGAAGCTGCCATGGAAGAAGCAAGAGCCAGAGGAAATGAAATCATAGATCAGCATCAGAAGGCATTGGAAGGCGTGTTCAAAACACATAAACAAGAAGCTGTGATGCAGGCAGATACGAGGATCAAGACCGAAACAGCATCGGCAAGGCAGCAGTTAAATACAGTAACATCCAAAGGGCAGCTAAAACTTCGAAGACAATTAAGCCGAGTGCAGAATGAATTAAAAAATAAATTGTTTGAGGAAGTCCGGGAAATGGCAGAAGAATACATGAAAACCGAAGCGTATAAAGAATTACTTGTATCCTATATTGCAAAAGCGGCGAGATTCGCAGATGGGAATCCATTGACAATCTATATTAACAGTTCGGATGAGGACAAAAAAGAATTCCTCGAAAAACGAACTGGAATGACAGTAACAGTCAGCGAAGAAGATTTTCTTGGAGGAATCCGTTCGATTATTCCGGGAAGAAATATCTTGATCGATCATTCATTTTCAGGTGCTTTGGAGAAAGAATACGAAGAATTTACCTTTAAAGGGGGTGTGACAGGTGAGTAAGACTGGAACAATTTATGGAATTAACGGACCTGTCATTTATCTGGCTGGAAATACTGGATTTAAGATGTCAGAAATGGTTTATGTCGGCAAAGAAAAATTAGTTGGAGAAGTCATTTCTCTGGATAAAGACCGTACGACGATTCAGGTATATGAAGAAACATCAGGATTAAAACCGGGCGAGATCGTGGAAGCAAGCGGGGAGGCAGTATCCGTCACATTAGCTCCCGGAATTCTTGATAACATTTTTGATGGAATTGAACGTCCTTTAGAGAGAATCGCAGAAAATGCAGGTGCATTTATCACAAGAGGTATCAGTGTAGATTCACTTGATATGGAGAAACTATGGGACACAAAATTAGTTGTCAATGAAGGAGATATTCTTCATGGCGGTGATATCTATGCCCAAGTGCAGGAAACAAGAGCCATCGTACACAAATGCATGGTGCCGCCAGATCTTACAGGAACGGTTACTTTTGTGGCATCTGATGGAGAACATGCAATCAAGGATCATATGATCACGTTAAGATTGGACGATGGAACGGAAAAACAGTTAACAATGATCCAGAGATGGCCAATCAGGGTTCCAAGACCTGTTCACGACAGGATTCCGGCATGTGTGCCACTGGTAACAGGCCAGAGAATACTGGATACAATGTTTCCGATTGCTAAAGGTGGAACTGCGGCAATTCCAGGTGGTTTTGGTACTGGAAAGACAATGACACAGCATCAGATTGCGAAATGGTCCGATGCGGATATTATCATTTATATCGGATGCGGGGAACGTGGAAATGAGATGACACAGGTATTGGAAGAATTTTCAGAATTAGTTGATCCAAAGAGTGGTAATCCATTGATGGACCGAACAACACTGATCGCCAACACATCCAATATGCCGGTAGCAGCACGTGAAGCATCTATTTATACAGGACTTACGTTGGCAGAATATTACCGTGATATGGGATATGATGTCGCGATCATGGCGGATTCTACTTCAAGATGGGCAGAAGCGTTAAGAGAATTGTCCGGTCGTCTGGAAGAGATGCCAGCAGAAGAAGGATTTCCGGCATATTTAGCTTCCAGATTATCTGCCTTTTATGAAAGAGCTGGAATGATGCACAACCTAAATGGAACGGATGGTTCTGTAACGATCATCGGTGCAGTATCTCCACAGGGAGGAGATTTCTCAGAGCCAGTTACACAGAATACCAAACGATTTGTCCGTTGCTTCTGGGGACTTGATAAATCTTTGGCTTACGCAAGACATTTTCCAGCGATTCACTGGTTAACGAGTTACAGTGAATATCTGACAGATCTCGGTGGCTGGTACAGAGATCATGTATCCCCAAATTTTGTGGACTATCGAAATCGTCTGATGGCGATCTTAAATCAGGAAAGTGGTTTGATGGAGATCGTAAAACTGATCAGTGGGGATGTTCTTCCAGATGATCAGAAATTAACGTTAGAGATCGCAAGGGTGATCCGATTAGGATTTCTGCAGCAAAATGCTTTCCATAAAGATGACACTTGCGTGTCCATGGAGAAGCAATTTAAAATGATGGAAGTTATTTTATATCTGTATCAAAAGAGCAGGGAACTTGTAGCGAGAGGAATGCCAATGAGCGTGCTAAAAGCAGAAGGGATCTTTGAGAAAGTCATTGCGATCAAATACGATGTTCCGAATGACAATCTGCAATTACTGGATCTCTACCGTAAACAGATTGATGATTTCTATGACGCAGTACTGGAAAAGAATGCATAAGGAGGCGGCGATATTATGGGAATTGAATATTTAGGCTTAAGCAGCATCAATGGTCCGCTTGTCATTCTGGAAGGAGTACAGGACGCATTTTTTGATGAGATCGTTGAATTTACGGTCGCTGGAAAAACGAAAAAGATCGGAAGGATCATTGAATTATATGAAGATAAAGCAGTCATTCAGGTATTTGAGGGAACCGAAAATATGTCCCTTGATAATACAAGAACGAAACTGACCGGGCATTCAATGGAAGTTTCTCTTGCACCAGATATGCTTGGAAGAACCTTTAACGGAATCGGAAAACCGATCGATGGATTAGGACCATTGATCACTGATGTGAAACGAGATGTCAACGGACTTCCATTAAATCCGGTCCGCAGAAAATATCCAAGAAACTATATTCGTACAGGTATTTCAGCAATTGACGGATTAACAACACTGATCCGTGGACAGAAACTTCCCATCTTCTCAGGAAACGGACTGCCTCACGATCAGCTGGCAGCCCAGATCGTAAAACAGGCATCTCTTGGTGATGGTTCAGATGAGCCATTTGCGGTAGTCTTTGGAGCAATGGGTGTCAAACATGATGTTGCGGATTTCTTTCAGAAGACATTTGAGGAAAGTGGTGTTGCAGATCATGTATGTATGTTCTTAAATCTTGCAAATGACCCAGTTGTAGAACGATTGATCACACCAAAAGTAGCCTTAACTGCAGCAGAATATCTTGCATTTGACTGTAATATGCATATCTTAGTTATCCTGACAGATATGACATCGTTTGCGGAAGCGATGCGTGAGGTATCTTCATCGAAAGGAGAAATTCCATCCAGAAAAGGATATCCAGGATATTTGTACAGTGAACTTGCAACATTATACGAACGTGCAGGAATCATCGAAGGAGCAGAAGGTTCGGTCACACAGTTACCAATCTTAACTATGCCAAATGATGATATCACTCATCCAATTCCTGACTTAACCGGTTATATTACAGAAGGGCAGATCGTACTGGATCGTAACTTAAACGGACAGACCATTTATCCACCAATCAGTGTTTTGCCATCGCTTTCTCGTCTGATGAAAGATGGAATCGGAGAAGGATACACAAGAGAAGATCATCAGGATCTTGCAAACCAGTTATTTTCCGCTTATGCGAAAGTGGGAGAAGCAAGAAACTTAGCATCTGTTATCGGAGAAGATGAGTTATCCCCAATTGATAAAAAATATCTGGAATTTGGAAAGGCATTTGAGGAACGATATATCGGTCAGGGGCCGGAAGAAAACCGTTCCATGATCGAAACATTGGATCTTGGATGGGAATTATTAAAGATCCTGCCAAGAGAAGAATTGGATCGAATCGACACGAAGATCATCGATAAATACCTGCCAAAAGAGCAGGAAAGCTAAAGGTGGTGAGATTATGGACCCACGAGAATTCCCGACCAAAGGAAATCTGATCGCAGCCAAGAACTCTCTTACATTGGCAAAACAGGGTTACGATCTGATGGATAAAAAAAGAAATATCCTGATTCGTGAGCTGATGGATCTAATCGATGAGGCGAAAGATATTCAGGAAGAGATTGATACAACATTTACAAGAGCGTATGCATGTCTTCAGAGGGCGAATATCCAGCATGGGATCAGTAAGGTAGAAGAACTTGCCTATACAGTTCCGATCGAGGACTCGATACGGATTCAGACAAGAAGTATCATGGGAACAGAGATTCCACATGTGAAATATGATGCACATGAGAATCAGTTGACATATGCGATGGATGGGACATTTGAATCAATTGATGTTGCCAGGGAAGCGTTTCGGCAGGGGGAGGATCTGACAAATAAATTGTCAATGGGTATAAAGGACA
>OBVQ01000497.1_pt1 | contig 16621 bp, 19 predicted proteins | sample 1476181 | NCBI WGS metagenome assembly OBVQ01 (sample SAMEA2580020, study PRJEB22360) | human gut metagenome | reverse complement strand
GCCCTTTCCAGTTGCCAGAGGCTTTGACGCCAAACAGGTTATAGCTCGGCTCGCCGTTTTCACGGCGGATTTGCCGTTGTCCCCAGCCAGATTCCAGCGCCGCCTGAGCGAGGATCAAATGATGTGGCACACCGCTTTGCTGGCTTGCCAGTTGGGCGGGCAACGAGAGTTGCGCGAGGAATGCTTTACTGTCACCCGGCAGCGAATCATCGTAGTTACGTGGTACGGCCTTTTGCACCAGCTGCGAAAGCGTCTGATTTTGATAACGCACCACGGTTTCGAGCGGGAATTTCATCGGTGCTGCTGGCGTGGACTCCTCTGGCAATGGTTGTTCTGGCGTCATCTGTTTAACCATCATCTCTGCCAGCCCCAGACCTTTGCCCGCCGTCATCTGTTGGGCAATCTGCTGGTCATACATACTGGTATACAGGTGAGTGTGCTCGCTGCTGAACAGGCCATCTTTTGGTAAAGCGTCGCGCATGCTTTTCAACATCATCTGCACGAACATCCCTTCCACCTGGTGGGCCACCGGACGGATATTTGCCGCCGGATCTTCGCCCGCTTTCGCCTTAAGTTCGTTGAGCGATTGTGCATCCCAGGCCGCACTTGCCAGTAGTTTGCTGTCGCTGATCATCAGATGATTTCCAGTTTTGCCCGCAGACATCCCGCACTTTGCATTGATTGCAGTATGGACATCAGATCCATCGGCGTAGCGCCCAGCGCATTGAGCGCACGCACCACGTTATTGAGGCTGGCGCTGGAACGTACGCTTTGCAGCGAACCGCCGCTCTGGCGTAAATCGATCTGCGTTTGTGGCGTTACCACGGTCTGCCCGCCACCAAACGGTGTATCTGGCTGGCTGACATTGGCCTGACGATTAACTGTTACTGAGAGATTCCCCTGCGCTACCGCGCAGCTGTCGAGGGTCACTTCGCGATTCATCACCACCGAACCAGTGCGCGAGTTAATCACTACTTTAGCGTCCTGCGGGGTGACATTAACCTGCATATTCTGGATATCGGCAAGGAAACGGACCTGGGAACTGTTGCCACTCGGTACGCGCACCTGAATAGTCCGCGCATCTAACGCGGTGGCGCTGCCATATCCACGCACACGGTTGATGGTGTCAGCGATTTGCTGCGCCATACTGAAATCTTCGTCGTTAAGTTGCAAATTAAGGGTATTCCCGACGCCAAACTGGCTGGGCAATTCACGTTCAATAACCGCTCCATTGGTGATCCGTCCACCGTTCAGTTGGTTCACCTGAACACTGCTACCGCCAGCGGAGGCCCCTGCGCCGCCAACCAGAATATTGCCCTGCGCCAGCGCATACACCTGACTGTCAACGCCCTTAAGCGGTGTCATCAATAACGTACCGCCACGCAGACTTTTGGCATTTCCCATGGAAGAAACCACCACGTCAATGGTTTGCCCCTGACGTCCAAACGGTGGAAGTGACGCTGTCACCATAACCGCAGCGACGTTTTTTAGCTGCATATTAGTGCCCGTCGGAACGGTAATTCCCAGCTGTGAGAGCATGTTATTAAGCGTTTGTGTGGTAAACGGCGTCTGAGTTGTCTGGTCACCTGTACCATCAAGCCCCACCACCAGACCATAGCCAATCAGTGAGTTTTGCCTTACCCCCTGAACACTGGTGAGATCGCGAATACGCTCAGCCTGAACCGCCGTCGTAACCAGTAGAAGAATTAATGCAGAGAGAAATTTAATCACCACAGCCTCACTTACATTGGCGACAGATTAAGGAAGAAACGTTGCAACCAGCCCATATTTTGCGCTTCGTTAATGTAGCCATTGCCTACGTATTCAATGCGCGCATCCGCCACCTGAGTAGACGGTACGGTATTGCTGCCGCTGATGGTGCGTGGATTAACCACGCCAGAGAAGCGAATAAATTCGGTACCCTGATTAATGGCGATCTGTTTTTCACCCACCACATGCAGATTGCCGTTGACCAGTACCTGGTCAACCGTCACCGTCAACGTGCCGCTAAAGGTATTACTGGCATTGGCCCCGCCTTTTCCGTTGAACGTGTTACCACCGGAGGCTTCGACATCGGCACGAGCGTTACCAAACAGCCCCTGCAAATAGCGCGGCACAGTATCAAAGCCAAAATTAGATTTACCGTCACGGCTGGCATTCGCAGAGGAGCTTTTGCTGGCGCTGACGTTCTCCTGCAACACGATGGTCAGCGTATCGCCAATATTGCGTGGTCGACGATCTTCAAACAGCGGTTGATAGCCATAGTTAATCGGCTGAGCAGACTGGAAAATAGAACCGTTGGCGACGGGCGTCGGACCGGGAACCGGTTGTGCACTGGTCGCCCCCTGTACCAGCGGCGTGGAGGGTATCCAGGCGCAGCCGGTTAGTGAAAGCACCAACAAGCTGGAAATGGCATAAGTATGCGCAGCGTTTTTTTGCATGGCTATCATCTTCAAAAATCAGTAAACCGGTGAATCTGCCACCGGTTATGCCTTAGAGTTGCGTCAGTTTTTGCAGCATCTGATCGGTGGTGGATACCGCTTTACTGTTGATTTCGTAAGCGCGTTGCACCTGAATCATATTGACCAGTTCTTCCGCCACGTTGACGTTAGACGTTTCAACATACCCTTGATACAGCAGTCCCGCGCCGTTCAGGCCCGGCGTGCTTTCGTTCGGTGCACCGGAGGATTGCGTTTCGGTGTAGAGGTTTTCGCCAATACTCTCCAGTCCGGTATCATTCATAAAGGTGGTGAGATTGAGCTGCCCAACCTGAACCGGAGCTGCCTGGCCTTGTTGGGTTACGCTGACCACGCCATCACGACCGATGGTGATACTTAACGCATTCGCCGGAATGGTGATCGCTGGCTGCACCTGAAAACCACCAGCCGTCACCAGCTGCCCGTTCTGATCCACCTGGAAAGAGCCGTCACGGGTATAGGCTGATGAGCCATCTGGCAACATCACCTGGAAAAAGCCCTGCCCTTTAATCGCGACATCTTTGCTGTTATTGGTTTGCGACAGGTTGCCCTGGCTGTGTAAGCGTTCAGTGGCGACCGGGCGTACCCCCGTACCGATTTGTAATCCGGAGGGTAAGGTGGTTTGTTCGGAAGACTGTGCCCCCGGCTGGCGAATGGTTTGATAAAGCAGATCTTCAAACACCGCGCGCTGACGCTTAAAACCGTTGGTACTAACGTTTGCCAGGTTGTTGGCAATGACGTCCATATTGGTTTGCTGGGCGTCAAGGCCCGTTTTGGCGATCCATAATGAACTGATCATAAAATGTCCTGTAGTGGATTAGTGACAAGCAGAGCAGAAGCACGCGACGGTGCGAATTTCCCCTCACCCTAACCTCTCCCAAAATGGGCGAGAGAATAGTCCGCGCGCTTTTATTGCAATGTCATCAATCGTTTAATTAACTCATCGACAGCAGTTGGTTGGCACGGCCTGCGTTATCATCGACGCTGCTGATCACCTTCATCTGCATTTCAAAACGCCGCGCGCTGGCAATCATGTCGCTCATTGCCGCAACGGCATTGACGTTACTGCCTTCCAGAACTCCCGACATCACACGCAAGGTTGGATCTGCCTGCAGTACCGGCCCACGCGTGGCCTGGCTTTCCGCGCTTAAACGAAAAATGCCGTCGTCACCGCGCTGCACTTCGCTGCCCGTGGCTTTCACCAGTTTCAGACGCCCCACTGGCGCAACCGTATTTGCCGGATCGCCCGGATTCAGCGCCGAGATTGTGCCATCGGCAGCAATAGTGATTTCCGCCCCTTCCGGCACAGCAATTGGCCCCGCCTCGCCTATCACCGGATGTCCCTGAATTGTCAGTTGCCCGGTGGGATCAACCTGAATGCTGCCATTACGCGTATACCCTTCGCTGCTGTCAGCGGTCTGCACGGCCAGCCAGCCATCCTGCTGCAACGCAACGTCCAGCGGGCGCGAGGTGTAATCCATCTTGCCGGGCGTCATGTCTGCACCCGGTGTTGACGCCGTTACCAGCGTGCGCGTGGGCAGTGAAAGCCCTTCCACCGGCACTGCGCGCAAGGCGTTTAACTGCGCGCGAAAACCGGGCGTAGAGGCATTGGCCAGATTACTGGCGGGTGACCCCCGTTTGTTTCGCGGCCTGGCGGGCCGTGGCGCTGTTGATTCAGCGTCTGGCTGGCTGCTCCCATCGCGGTATAAATTGCGTGATCCATTGAGCTATCCCGTCAGCGATTAGCGTAAGTTAACCAGCGTGTTGAGGATCTGGTCCTGGGTTTTGATGGTCTGGGCGTTAGACTGATAGTTACGCTGGGCAACGATCATATTGACCAGTTCTTTACTGAGATCGACGTTGGACGCTTCCAGCGCACCGTTGGTCAGCGTACCAAAGTTGCCCGTCCCGGCAGTCCCCAACAGCGCCACGCCAGAAGATTGCGTCGCAGACCAGACGTTGTCGCCTTCGGATGCCAGACCTTCGTTGTTGGCAAAGTTCGCCAGTACAATCTGCCCCAGCAGTTGGGTTTGTTCGTTGGAATAGTTGCCGACAACCGTACCGTCATCATTGATTTGATAACTCACCAGATCACCCGGTTTGTAGCCATTCTGGGTGGTTGCCACGATGTTGTTAGCGCCGGTATTTTGCTGCATAGAATTGAGGAAGCTCAGGCTAAACGTGGCGGGATCTGCGCCGTTAATTGCGCCGGTGGTAATATCCTTTGTTGGATCTGAGGTCAGAACGCCATTGGCATTAAACACCAGCGTCGTTGCAGGGTTAGCTGTGCCTGTTGGATCACTGCTATCCAGGGTGTAAACATCCCAGTTGTTATCCCCGGTCTTCACAAAATAAACGCTCATATCATGAGCATTACCCTGACTATCGAAAACAGTCACCGAACCTTTTTTGTTATAGCTATCCGCATTGCTGGCATCGAATGCTTTAACAGAGGGAAGCGGATCACTGGAATTCAGGTTGATCTGCATCGACGCCGTGGTGGTAGTTTTCGCTGCCATCAGGGTATTCGGGATCGAAATATTGGTCGGATTCGCCCCTTGCTGAATAGTTGGCGGCGTACCGGTTGCCGGGTAACCCGTCAGCTGTAAACCTTGCATATTCACCAGGTTACGGTTTTCATCCAGCTTAAATTGTCCGTTACGGCTGTAGAACACCGAACCGTTGCTGTCTACCAGACGGAAAAAACCGTTCTGGCTGATAGCAACGTCCAGACCTCGCCCGGTGTTGGTGGTCGTGCCATCGGTAAAGTCCTGGGTGATACCGGCAACTTTTACCCCCAGTCCCACTTTCGAACCGGCAAACATATCGGCAAAAGAGGCCGTGCCTGATTTAAAGCCGTAGGTGGCGGAGTTGGCGATATTGTTGCCAATAACATCGAGGTTGGTGGCGGCAGCGTTTAATCCGCTAACCGCTTGAGAAAAGGCCATGACTGACTCCTGAAATGTGAAGGCTTAAATTATCTGCCGTACTTCGTCGAGGGTGGTGGTGCCGTAAGTGCCGAGATCCAGCGTATTACCGTTGTTGCCGCGGATCACACCCTGCACCAGAGCAAACTGCAGCGGCTGGGCAACCAGTTGTGTACCACCGTTACTGGCGCTAATCGCTACGTTGTAAGAACCGTTCGGCGCAGTGCTGCCGTCAGTCAACGTACCGTCCCAGGTGAAACTGTGGACTCCGGCAGTCAGTTCACCGATATCAATGGTACGGACAACTGCACCGTTTTTATCGGTGATGGTGGCCGTCACTTTGTCTGCCGCCTGTTGCAGCTCAACACCAAACGGCGTGGTCGTGGTCACAGCCCCTTCATCACTGCCGGTTCCCGCAAGAACAGTGGTGCCGGGGATCATCACGCCGTGACCGATCAGGTTACTGGCCTGTAACGACTGGCTGTTATCAATCTGTCCGGAAATAGATCCGAGCGTGGTATTGAGTTTTTCAATCCCGCTTACCGTGCTGATTTGAGCCAATTGCGACGTCAGCTCGTTGTTTTCCATTGGATTGGTCGGGTCCTGGTTTTTCAGCTGCGCCACCAACAAAGTCAGAAAACTGCTTTGTAAATCTGCGGCGTTGCTGCCCGTGAGCGAACTACTACTGGTGGTGCTGACGCCGGTATTTGTCGGATCGGTGGTGGTTACCGCAATGGACATAGCTTTCTCCTTTATTGGCCGAGCGTAAGGGTTTTCAGCATCATGCTTTTCACCGTGTTGAGCACTTCAACATTGGCCTGATAGCTGCGTGACGCCGACATGGTGTTAACCATCTCCCCGACGACATCAACGTTTGGCATTTTCACGTAGCCCTTTGCATCCGCCAGCGGATTACCCGGTTCATAAACCAGTTTGTCCGGGGCCTGACTTTCTATAACATCGGCAACCTTTACGCCGCCTGTCGCAGCACCTGGCGCAGCGTTAACCTGGAATACCACCTGTTTTGCCCGATATGGCTGTCCATCGGGACCGGTCACGCTATCAGCATTCGCCAGATTACTGGCCGCCACGTTCAGGCGCTGGGATTGGGCAGTTAACGCCGACCCGGCGATATCAAAAATATTCAGCAGTGCCATCCGTTAATTTCCGCTCTGTAAAACGTTCATCATGCCTTTGATCTGCCCGCTCAACGCGCTAAGGCTCATCTGGTATTGCAGGCTGTTATCGGCAAACTGGGTGCGTTCACGATCCATATCGACAGTATTACCGTCAAGCGAAGGCTGGTCCGGAATACGGTATTGCAGTTCTGCGGTAGGAGGCGTCAGCGCCTGCGCCGGAATGTGTTGCGTTGAGGTCATCGTCAGTGCAACCACGCTTGTTGCATCCCGTCCACGTTGCATGACTTTTTTAAGTTCACTGGCAAAATCGATATCGCGAGCCTGATAACCAGGGGTATCGGCATTGGCGATGTTTGCTGCCAGCACTTCCTGACGCTGGGCGCGCAGATTGAGCGCCTCTTGTTGAAAACGTAAGGCGGCGTCGAGCTTATCGAGCATATCTCCTCCGCAGGTATCAAAATTCTGCCATCAGCTTAAATGCCTTTACGCGCACGTTATCGGCGGAATAAACGCAAAATGGGTCGCTATTTATGCCGTTGATGGTCATTGCGGACAGGTACAATTCACGTTGTAGAAATGGCTGGGGGCGAAAATGCTGACAATAAAACGTAGCGTGGCGATCATCGCGATACTGTTCAGTCCGTTAAGTACGGCGAGCAATCTCACATCGCAATTGCACACCTTTTTTAGCGCCCAGCTCGCGGGGGTAAGTGATGAGGTTCGTGTTTCTATTCGTACAGCGCCCAGTCTACTGCCGCCGTGCGAGCAGCCATTGCTTTCGATGAGCAATAATTCCCGCCTGTGGGGCAATGTGAATGTGTTGGCACGCTGCGGTAACGACAAACGATATTTACAGGTTAATGTGCAGGCCACAGGAAATTATGTGGTTGCCGCAATGCCCATTGTGCGGGGAGAAAAGCTGGAAGCTGGCAATGTCAAACTGAAACGCGGACGGCTGGACACCCTGCCACCGCGTACGGTGCTGGATATCAATCAACTTGTTGATGCCGTTAGCCTGCGCGATCTATCACCCGATCAACCTATCCAGTTAACCCAGTTTCGCCAGGCATGGCGGGTAAAAGCGGGACAACGCGTCAACGTGATCGCCAGCGGTGATGGGTTTAGCGCCAACGCAGAAGGTCAGGCGCTGAACAATGCTGCCGTCGCACAGAATGCGCGGGTGCGCATGGTATCGGGACAGGTGGTCAGCGGCGTTGTTGATGCAGATGGGAATATTCTTATAAACCTGTAAGCTGTTAAAGATTACCCATCCCTTGCCGATAAATAAGCAACACATGATAAAAGCGCCCTCAATGAGGAATAAACCATGAGTATTGATCGCACTTCGCCTCTGAAGCCAGTAAGCACCGTTCAACCGCGCGAAACCACTGACGCGCCGGTAACAAACACCCGGGCGGCAAAAACAACAGCCTCCACCAGCACCAGTGTGACGTTAAGCGACGCGCAAGCAAAACTGATGCAACCCGGCAGCAGTGATATCAATCTTGAACGTGTCGAAGCGTTAAAACTGGCGATTCGTAACGGAGAACTAAAAATGGACACCGGCAAAATTGCCGATGCGCTGATCAACGAAGCGCAGCAAGACTTGCAGAGTAACTGATCGTATGACGCGTCTTGCAGAGATCCTCGACCAGATGTCCGCTGTGCTTAACGATCTCAAAACGGTAATGGATCAAGAACAGCAACATCTCTCTATGGGGCAGATCAACGGCAGCCAGTTGCAATGGATTACAGAACAAAAAAGCTCACTGCTGGCGACGCTGGATTACCTCGAACAGTTACGCAGGAAAGAACCCAATTCAGCAAATAGCGTTGATATTAGTCAACGCTGGCAGGAAATTACTGTGAAAACGCAGCAACTACGCCAAATGAATCAACATAACGGCTGGTTACTGGAAGGACAGATTGAGCGCAATCAACAGGCGCTGGAAATGTTGAAACCGCATCAGGAACCGACGCTATATGGAGCGAACGGTCAGACCTCAACAACCCATCGCGGCAGTAAAAAGATTTCGATCTGAAGATTATCTCCGGCCTGCACTGCAGGCCGGAATGCATTGTTACACCGTCCGGCGGGCAAACTCTTTAACTTTGAAGCCCAGTACCGCCAGTGCAGCGAAGTACGCGGCAATCCCCGCCAGCACGACCGCCATTAAACGCAGTAAGCGCCAGGGCATGGTACCCAATGACCACTCCGGCATGATATGTAACATACCTAAAAGCACGCCCGACATCACCAGTACCGCCACTACCAGACGCAACAGAAACGCCATCCAGCCAGGTTGCGGGGTAAAGATTTTCTGCTTACGCAACTGCCAGTAAAGCAGCGAAGCATTCAGACACGCCGCCAGACCAATAGAAAGTGACAGCCCGGCATGTTTCAACGGACCGATAAACGCCAGGTTCATCAATTGCGTTAAAATCAGCGTAACGATGGCAATTTTCACTGGCGTTTTAATGTCCTGGCGGGAATAAAAGCCAGGAGCCAACACTTTCACTACAATCAGGCCAATCAAACCCACCGAGTAGGCAATTAACGCCCGCTGGGTCATCAGCGCATCAAAGGCGGTAAATTTACCGTACTGGAACAGCGAAACGGTTAACGGACCGGAAAGAATGCCCAACGCAACCGCACTCGGCAGCGCCAACAGGAAACAAAGACGCAGCCCCCAGTCCATCAAACGGTTGTATTCATCATGATTGCCACTGGCAAAACTTTTCGACAGCGACGGCAGCAAAATGGTGCCAAGCGCCACGCCCAGTACACCGGACGGAAACTCCATTAAGCGGTCGGCGTAATACATCCACGACACCGAACCGGAAGCAAGAAACGAGGCAAAAATGGTGTTGATGATTAAGGAGATCTGGCTCACAGAGACGCCAAGGATCGCCGGTCCCATCTGTTTCACCACGCGCATTGCTCCGGCATCGTGGAAGTTAATGCGTGGCAAAACCAGCATGCCGATCTTCTTCAGATGCGGTAGCTGATACACCAGCTGCAGGATGCCGCCCACCGTAACAGCCCACGCCAGCGCCAGCACCGGTGGGTTAAAGTACGGTGCGGCAAACAGCGCGAAACCAATCATGCTGATGTTAAGCAGTGTTGGAGCAAACGCCGGAATCGAGAAGCGGTTCCACGTATTCAGAATCGCTCCCACCAGCGACGCCAGGGAGATCAGCAAGATATAGGGAAAGGTAATCTTTAGTAGCTGGCTGGTCAGGGCAAATTTGTCAGCTGTGTCAGCGAAGCCTGGCGCGGTCACCATGATCACCCACGGTGCGGCGAGCATGCCAGCGACCGTCACAACCGCCAGCGCAAGTGTCAACAGACCGGAAACATACGAGACAAAGACCCGCGTGGCGTCTTCACCCTGCTTGCTTTTGTATTCCGCCAGAATCGGTACAAATGCCTGGGAAAATGCCCCTTCGGCAAAGATACGGCGTAACAAGTTAGGAAGTTTAAAAGCGACGAAAAAGGCGTCGGTTGCCATCCCTGCGCCAAAGATTCTGGCGACAATTGCGTCACGTGCGAAGCCAAGCACACGCGAAAACATGGTCATCGAGCTGACGGCGGCCAGCGATTTTAATAAATTCATCGGTGTTCTAATCCAGACCCACGGGCAAAACGCCTGCAAGGCAGGCGCTGAAAGAAGCGAATAGTCTACCTGGATTATGGTGAATTGCTACCGCCAGATGTTACAGGGTTTATTCACTCATCGCATCGCGCCAGATCTTGTCAACGATACGTTGCGCCAGCACTGCCTGTTCGCCGGCGGTTTGCGGAACTGTCTGATTTTGCACGCATTCAATGAAGTGCCGCGCACAGCCGACAAATCCACGTTGCTCAAGCGTACTCTGCCAACCAGGAATCGGTTTATGCACTACGCCCTGCCCGCGCTCCTCACGCCATTCGCGCATATCCGTAATGTCGATGAGCGCACCGTCAGTCACGGCCTGCACGGTTTCACGCTGACTTCCGGCACGGCGATGCATACAGGTGGTGATCTGCAAAGGACCGGCCGAAAAATGGTGCTCGGCAAACAGCATTTCGCCAGCGTCATTAGTCAGTAGCGTACCGCCATCCAGAGAGGCTTTACCGCCCGACAACCACAGCACGGTATCCACCACATGCAGATAATCATCCAGCAACGTGAAATAAAGATCGTGTGGCCCGACGCTATTGCTACGATGTTTATCCATTCTTAGCGAGGCTGCGGTGGCGAGTTGCTTTTTTAACTCACCGTAGAGTGGTGCGAAACGACGGTTAAAACCGACCATCAACGTCAGTTTTTTCCGCGCCGCCAGTTCCACCAGCCGTTCAGCATCGCGCAGATTTTCTGCCAGCGGTTTATCGACACAGACATGTACCCCCGCATTGAGTAACGTACTGACCACGTCAAAGTGGCTGGCGGTGCTGGAATGCACAAAAACCGCATCGCAACTGGCGGAAAGGCTGGATAACGAATCGGCATAAGGAATGCGCCAGCTTTCACAAATTGGCAGGGCTTTCGCGCGCGTAGGCGACCAGGCTCCTTGTAACATCCAGTCAGACGCTGCCGCCAGCACCGGTAACCACGCTTTTTGCGCGATGCCGCCTAACCCCACTACGCCGATACGTAATTTTTTCACTTTAATCTCCCAGATGGGCCAGCAACGAATCAAGACGCTGTTTCAGTTCTGCCACTTCGATTTCCAGGGCTTCGACGCGTGCCTGTAAATCACCGTCAACCGCGTTCGACATATCCATCACCGCCGGCTGATCTTCAACCTCACCACTGAAAAGATGCATGTAGCGGCTTTCACGTTTACCCGGTTCGCGGGCCAGACGCACCACAAAAGGACCATCTTCGCGATTTGCCAGTTGTTCCAGCGTCGACTCCACTTCCGCCATATCGCTGAATTCATACATTCGCGCGGCGCGGCTGCGCAGTTCACCCGGCGTCTGGGCACCACGCAATAACAACGTGGTGATTAACGCCACTTCTGCGGCGCTCAGTTTCAGATCGCCAAATTCTGAATTACAAAAACGTTGCTCATATTTGGTGACCCGATTACCAAAACCGCTCACTGTGCGTAGATAATGACGTTTGACCAGATTATCCAGCTGTTCCTGCACTTCGGATTCACTCAGATTCATGACCGGTTCACGGTTCGTTTTCTGATTACAGGCCGTTACTACACCATTGACTGAGAGCGGGTATTGCTCCGGCGTGGTCACCTGCTTTTCCAGCAAGCAACCAATCACGCGGGCTTCCAGGGCAGTAAGTTGATATTTCATGAGATTCTCCTTAGCGGCCGGGCGTCCAGTCTGGGGTAGTTAATGCCGTCAGTACGTGATCGCGCCATTGTCCATCAATCAACAGATAGTCTTTCGCATAGCCTTCTTTTTCAAAACCCAGTCGCGCCAGTAAATCACCGCTGCGTTTATTGTGCGGCATATAATTAGCCATAATGCGATGAATATGTTGGGTGCGCTGCATATAACGAATGGCTGCGGTCAGGGCTTCAAACATGAGTCCTTTGCCCTGCCATTTTTGCCCAATCGAATAACCGAGATAGCAGGCATGAAAAGAGCCACGAACAACATTGGAAAAATTGGCAACGCCAATAATCTCTTTTTCGTCCGGGTCGAATAAGCCAAAGTAGAAAGCTGAACCTTGTTTATGAAATTCGTTAATCATCCCTAGCCTGGCCTGCCAGCCTGATGGATAACAGTGGCTTTCGTCGCGCACTGGCTCCCAGGGCTTGAGGAAATGGCGATTCTCTGCGTAATAATCCGCCAGACGCCAGGCATCACGATCATGCACCAGACGCACGACCAGTCGGTCTGTGGTTAAGCGCACTTTTGGCACGTTACTGCGATAGCCAAACATTCTATACCTACTCCTTCCCGTAACGTCTTTAATACGCTGTAAGTATTACTATACCTGCGCAACCAGACCCTGTGAAAAGTCCAGAATGCCATTTTCTGCATTATTCACATATTTGATAAAAACTCTCTATCAAAGCGACGTTTTGATAAAAAAATATTGTCCCCGAAGTGACGGGAAAAGTCTTAGCGGCAATGCAGAATAGAAAGTGCTCATCTTTTATTTCCCGGGAGGGGAAATGTCCCGCGTGTCGCAGGCGAGGAACCTGGGTAAATATTTCCTGCTCATCGATAATATGCTGGTCGTGCTGGGGTTCTTTGTTGTCTTCCCGCTGATCTCTATCCGCTTCGTTGATCAAATGGGCTGGGCCGCCGTCATGGTCGGTATTGCCCTCGGCCTACGCCAGTTTATTCAGCAAGGTCTGGGTATTTTCGGCGGAGCAATTGCCGACCGCTTTGGTGCCAAACCGATGATTGTTACCGGTATGCTGATGCGTGCCGCCGGATTCGCCACAATGGGTATCGCCCACGAACCGTGGCTACTGTGGTTTTCATGCCTGCTTTCGGGACTCGGCGGCACGTTGTTTGATCCTCCGCGTTCGGCGCTGGTGGTGAAACTAATCCGTCCACAACAACGTGGTCGTTTTTTCTCGCTGTTGATGATGCAGGACAGTGCCGGTGCGGTCATTGGCGCATTGTTGGGGAGCTGGCTGTTGCAATACGACTTTCGCCTGGTCTGCGCCACAGGGGCAGTTTTGTTTGTGCTGTGTGCAGCGTTCAATGCGTGGTTGTTACCGGCATGGAAACTCTCCACCGTACGCACGCCCGTTCGCGAAGGCATGACCCGCGTGATGCGCGACAAGCGTTTTGTCACCTATGTCCTGACGCTGGCGGGTTACTACATGCTGGCTGTACAAGTGATGCTGATGCTGCCAATTATGGTCAACGACGTGGCTGGCGCGCCCTCTGCCGTTAAATGGATGTATGCCATTGAAGCGTGTCTGTCGTTAACGTTGCTCTATCCTATCGCCCGCTGGAGTGAAAAGCATTTTCGTCTGGAACACCGGTTAATGGCTGGGCTGTTGATAATGTCATTAAGCATGATGCCAGTGGGCATGGTCAGCGGCCTGCAACAACTTTTCACCCTGATTTGTCTGTTTTATATCGGGTCGATCATTGCCGAGCCTGCGCGTGAAACCTTAAGTGCTTCGCTGGCAGACGCAAGAGCTCGCGGCAGCTATATGGAGTTTAGCCGTCTGGGTCTGGCGATTGGCGGCGCTATTGGTTATATCGGTGGCGGCTGGCTGTTTGACCTGGGCAAATCGGCGCACCAGCCAGAGCTTCCGTGGATGATGCTGGGCATTATTGGCATCTTCACTTTCCTTGCGCTGGGTTGGCAGTTTAGCCAGAAACGCGCCGCGCGTCGTTTGCTTGAACGCGACGCCTGATTTGATACTCCCCCCTGACTCCTCCATACTGAAAGTGAACTGACAGCCAAATGGAGGAGTCACGTGAAGCTATACATTTACGATCACTGCCCTTACTGCCTCAAAGCCCGCATGATTTTCGGCCTGAAAAATATCCCCGTCGAATTACATGTTCTGCTCAACGACGACGCAGAAACACCCACCCGGATGGTCGGTCAAAAACAGGTTCCCATTCTGCAAAAAGATGACAGCCGCTATATGCCAGAAAGCATGGACATCGTTCACTATGTCGATAAACTCGACGGCAAACCGTTACTGACCAGCAAACGTTCCCCTGCCATTGAAGAGTGGCTGCGCAAGGTCAATGGCTACGCCAACAAACTGCTGTTGCCGCGTTTTGCCAAATCGGCATTTGATGAGTTTTCTACTCCTGCCGCGCGCAAATATTTCGTCGACAAGAAAGAGGCCAGCGCGGGTAATTTTGCCGACCTGCTGGCCCACTCTGACGGTCTGATTAAGAATATCAGCGATGATTTACGTGCGCTGGACAAACTGATCGTCAAACCGAACGCCGTGAATGGCGAACTTTCGGAAGATGATATTCAGCTATTTCCGCTCCTGCGTAATCTGACGCTGGTAGCCGGAATCAACTGGCCAAGCCGCGTTGCTGATTACCGCGATAATATGGCGAAACAGACACAAATCAATTTGTTATCATCAATGGCGATTTAATCCTGACCCGCCGCGGCAGCCTGTATTCGCGGGTTGCCGCCGTTTTCAGTTTTTTCTGCTGGCGAGTTTATCGCTGGTGACACATGCTGCGTTGTGTCAGGATATTGACGCAGATTTCATGTCGAGGACTACCATGAACAAGTTTTTATTTGCCGCTGCATTGATCGTCAGTGGCCTGCTCGTTGGCTGTAACCAACTCACCCAATACACCATCACCGAACAAGAAATTAACCAGTCGCTTGCGAAACATAATAATTTCTCAAAAGATATCGGTTTACCCGGCGTGGCTGACGCCCATATTGTTCTGACAAACCTGACCAGCCAAATTGGTCGCGAAGAGCCGAATAAGGTTACCCTAACCGGAGACGCCAATCTGGACATGAACTCCCTGTTCGGTAGCCAGAAAGCGACCATGAAACTGAAGCTGAAAGCGCTGCCCGTGTTTGATAAAGAAAAAGGCGCGATCTTCCTGAAAGAGATGGAAGTGGTCGATGCGACGGTACAACCGGAAAAAATGCAAACGGTGATGCAAACGTTGCTCCCCTATTTGAACCAGGCATTACGCAATTACTTTAACCAGCAACCTGCTTACGTCCTGCGCGAAGATGGCAGCCAGGGCGAAGCAATGGCGAAGAAACTGGCGAAAGGCATTGAAGTGAAGCCAGGCGAAATTGTCATTCCGTTTACTGATTAATCACGAGGGCGCATTCGCGCCCTTTATTTTTCGTGCAAAGGAAAACGTTTCCGCTTATCCTTTGTGTCCGGCAAAAACATCCCTTCAGCCGGAGCATAGAGATTAATGACTGCACCATCCCAGGTATTAAAGATCCGCCGCCCAGACGACTGGCACCTTCACCTCCGCGATGGCGACATGTTAAAAACTGTCGTGCCGTATACCAGCGAAATTTATGGACGGGCTATCGTAATGCCCAATCTGGCTCCGCCCGTGACCACTGTTGAGGCTGCCGTGGCGTATCGCCAGCGTATTCTTGACGCCGTACCTGCCGGGCACGATTTCACCCCATTGATGACCTGTTATTTAACAGATTCGCTGGATCCGAATGAGCTGGAGCGCGGATTTAACGAAGGCGTGTTCACCGCTGCAAAACTTTACCCGGCAAACGCAACCACTAACTCCAGTCACGGCGTGACGTCAGTTGACGCAATCATGCCGGTATTAGAGCGCATGGAAAAAATCGGTATGCCGCTACTGGTGCATGGTGAAGTGACACATGCAGATATCGACATTTTTGATCGTGAAGCGCGCTTTATAGAAAGCGTGATGGAACCGCTACGCCAGCGTCTGACTGCGCTGAAAGTCGTTTTTGAGCACATCACCACCAAAGATGCTGCCGACTATGTCCGTGACGGAAATGAACGGCTGGCTGCCACCATCACTCCGCAGCATCTGATGTTTAACCGCAACCATATGCTGGTTGGTGGCGTGCGTCCGCACCTGTATTGTCTCCCCATCCTCAAACGCAATATTCACCAACAGGCATTGCGTGAACTGGTCGCCAGCGGTTTTAATCGAGTATTCCTCGGTACGGATTCTGCGCCGCATGCACGTCATCGCAAAGAGAGTAGCTGCGGCTGCGCGGGCTGCTTCAATGCCCCAACCGCGCTGGGCAGTTATGCTACCGTCTTTGAAGAGATGAATGCTTTGCAGCACTTTGAAGCATTCTGTTCTGTAAACGGCCCGCAGTTCTATGGCTTGCCGGTCAACGACACATTCATCGAACTGGTACGTGAAGAGCAACAGGTTGCTGAAAGCATCGCACTGACTGATGACACCCTGGTGCCATTCCTCGCTGGGGAAACGGTACGCTGGTCCGTTAAACAATAAAAATCGTAGCTTCCTGTTGTCATTAGGTTATTTTACCTGTATAAATAACCAGTATATTCAACAGGGGGCTATTATGCGAATTGAAGTCACCATAGCGAAAACTTCTCCATTGCCAGCTGGGGCTATTGACGCCCTGGCAGGCGAACTTTCCCGCCCGATTTCGTATGCGTTTTTATTTTTTTA
>OBVQ01000494.1_pt1 | contig 16696 bp, 16 predicted proteins | sample 1476181 | NCBI WGS metagenome assembly OBVQ01 (sample SAMEA2580020, study PRJEB22360) | human gut metagenome | reverse complement strand
TTAAATATAGATTAAAAGCATCTTGACATCTACTATTAAAAGTCATACATTTAAAATAAATAAAATATAAATGCACTAGGGGTGTATAGCACTGAGATGAGGCTTAACCTCAAACCCTTTGAACCTGATCTAGTTAAAAACTAGCGTAGGAAAGTGTTAACTTAAATAAATCATGTTTTTAATAATCAATAGCATTTTTATTTAAACTTACGCACAACTTTTCTACGAAGGGTTGTGCGTTTTTTTAGGAGGAACTATTTTATGTCTAAAGGTTTAAAACTTTCAGAAATTCTAGTTACGGTGCTGATTGCTGTTATTTTTGCAATCATTTATAACTTAATGTATCTACCTTATAATGTAGTACAAGCATTAGGATTTCATTTAGAACAACTTACATATGGAATTTGGTTTATGGCTGCAGTTGTAGCATACTTAATCATTCCTAAACCAGGTATTGCATTAATTGCTGAATTTGCTGCTGGTGCAGGTGAAACTATTGTTAAAGGTGAATTTAGTATTCCTACAATTGTTTACGCTATTTTACAAGGCTTAGCATGTGAAGTTGTGTTTGCTATTTTTAAATACAAATCACGTTCTTTAATGGTAGCAATGTTAGCCGGTTTTGCTGCAGCCGTTATTTCTCTTCCTGTGGACTTCTATTATGGTTACATGAAAGAAGTAGCATCATGGAATCTAATTTTATTTATTGTTTTCCGTATTATAAGTGGAATCGTACTTTCTGGTATTTTATCTTATTATATTGTAAAAGCATTAGATCAAACTGGAGTAACTAAATTATTCCGTCCTGCCTCTCAAAAGGACTACGACAACCTATAAGGGGAAATGATTGTGTTAAAAGTCAAAAATTTACGTCTAAAATATCCAAATGGTAATCGAAAAATTTTCGATAATCTAAATATAGAAATTAAAGATAAAGAAAAAGTGCTTTTACTAGGTCCTTCAGGATCTGGTAAAAGCACATTACTTAATGTCCTTAGTGGTATTGTTCCTAATCTTATAGAATTACCGATGAAATATGATGAACTAGACATTGATCCTAATTCGGGGGTTATTTTTCAAGACCCAGATACACAATTTTGTATGCCAAAAGTTTACGAAGAATTAGCTTTCGTCTTAGAAAATCAACAAGTGCCAAGAGAAGACATGGATGAACAAATTAAAAAAGCACTTGCGTCTGTAGATTTAGATGTGGATAATTCAACTTTCGTAAATAATTTAAGTGGTGGCATGAAACAAAAGCTTGCTATCGTCGAAACGATTTTACAGAAAGCTGATACACTCTTTTTAGATGAACCTACAGCTATGTTAGATGTACAAGCAACTGCTGACTTATGGCAACGACTAATTCAATTATGGACTGATCAAACGGTATTAATTGTAGAACATAAAGTGGAACATATTTGGCATCATGTAGATCGAGTCATATTAATGAACTATGATGGAGAAATTATAGCTGATAATACACCTGAATACATACTCAAACATTGTGAATCGTTACTTACTGAATTTGGCGTATGGCACCCTCATGCATGGGATTATGCACCTATACGAACAGATTTAACGCCGCAGACTTCTAAAACACTATTTAAATTTCAAAAAGGTCAAATTGTTCGAGGTAAAAATATTTTATTTAAGATTCCAGAACTAAATATTCATCCTGGAGAATGGATTACAATTACTGGAAAAAATGGGGCTGGCAAAACTACCTTACTCGAATCTATGATGCAACTAGTAAAATATAAAGGTGAAATGTTTTATAATGAAAAACTATTAAAAAAAATCAAAGATGCTGCACGACATATGTATCTTGTATACCAAAATCCTGAACTTCAATTTATTACTAATTCAGTTTATGACGAAATTAATATTCATTATAATCATCTTGATAAAGCAAAATCGAAAGAAGAAACTGAACATCTTTTGAAACTTTTACATTTAGAAAAAGTTAAACATCATCATCCTTTTGAAATATCTACAGGTCAGAAACGCCGATTAAGCGTAGCAACTGCTTTAAGTTCAAAAGCTGAAATTATTTTATTAGATGAGCCAACATTTGGACTTGATAGTCATAATACATTTCAACTTATTAAACTATTTGAAGAACGTGTTGAACGAGGCCAATCAATTGTAATGGTGACGCATGATCCTGAGATTATTCATCGTTATCCAACACGGCGACTTGTCGTAGAAAATCAAAAGCTAGTAGAAATGGCAGGTGAACCTCATGTTTGAACGTTGGAAAAAACGATATACTTTTGTAGATAATGTCAATATTATCACTAAGTTATTCCTTGGAGTCGCCTTATTTATTTTTATTATTTTTGTTCATAATTTTGATTATCTCATTTATATAACTTCATTATTATTTTTATTTATGCTTTTATTTAATGGAACTTCATTTAAAGTTTCTGGAACACTGGTACTAGCTGCTGTATTATTTGCACTGTTGTCATCTCTATTTATGATACTATATGGAGATGGTACACATGTTTTATTTAAATGGGGATTTATTCAAGTAAGTATTGAAAGTTTAGTAAGAGGTCTTCACGTTTCTTTACGTACAATCTCAGTATCGATGTTTGGAATTTTACTTGCTTTAACTTCGCAAATTGTAATGATTTTCTATAGTTTAATGCAACATTTAAAAGTAAAACCTAAAATCGCCTATGCATTTATGGCTGCTATTCGTATGGTACCACTTATTTTTACATCATTTATTCAATTAAGACGTTCTTTAAAAATGCGTTACCAAATGATTGACGCATCAAATTATAGAGGTCTTAAACACTTAAAACATTTACTCATTCCAGTGTTAAGTCAAAATATAAGACGTGCATATCAATTATCTGTAGCAATGGAATCCAAAGGCTTTAAAGACGGTCCTCGGACTTATTATTACAAAACACCATTTTCTTATAGAGACTTAATATTTATCGTTTGTATTATAGCCATTTTAATTATATCTTATTATTTTGCTCAATTTTTCCCAATTACTGGCATTACAGACGTTAGAAAGTCACAATTATAATAGAAAGGACGTACTCTCATTATATAGAGATACGTCCTTTTTAGTTTATTTGAGTGCTTTATTTCCAATATCTTTACGATAAAATAGTTGATCACTCTTAATTTTTTCTACATTTCCATAAGCATCTTTTTGTGCTTGTTGAATAGTTTTTCCTTTTCCAATGGCTAATACAACTCGTCCGCCAGATGTAAGAAATGTATCATTTTCTTTTTTCAAACCACTAACGAAATAATGGTTATTTAATTCAAAGCCTGAAACCTCTGCACCTTTATCATATGACCCAGGATAGCCTTTCGAAGCAAGCATTACTCCTACCACATAATCGTTAATCCATTGAAAACGAATAGGTTCTTTACGGTCTAGAGCAACGATTTGTGCCATCAAGTCACTTTCTAGACGACTTAACAATACTTGCGCTTCTGGATCACCAAATCGTGCATTAAATTCAATAACTTTAGGACCTTCCTTAGTTAAAATTGCACCTATATAAAGTAAACCAAAATAGTCATAACCCTCTTCTTTTAACGCTCTAGCAATTGGTTGAGCAATATCTTTGTTTGTACGTTCTAAAACGTCATTTGAAATATGAGGAACAGGACAATAAGCGCCCATCCCACCAGTATTAGGACCTTCGTCATTATCATAGGCACGTTTATGATCTTGAGCAATACAGTCAAAAGGAACTGCATAATCACCATTAATGAATGTCATTAATGAGAATTCTTCTCCTTCAAGAAATTGTTCAAAGACAACTTTTCCATCTTCTTGTGGATATAGCACTTCTACCGCTTCAATTGCTTCATCTCGTGTATTAGCAATAATTACGCCTTTACCAGCAGCTAACCCATCCTTTTTGACTACAATAGGTAATTCGCAATCATTTACATAATTAAGTGCTTCAGTTTTATTGTCTATTTCTTTATAATCAGCAGTTGGAATATCATATTTTTCCATTACCCTTTTAGCAAAAGATTTAGAACCCTCAATTTGGGCTGCTTCTTTATTAGGACCAAAGACTTTAACATGATTGTCTCTCAATTTATTAGATAAACCATCTATCAATGGTTGTTCTGGACCAATAATCACCCATTCTATATGATGTTGGTGAACAAATTGTAAAATAGCCTTATGGTCGGTTTCAGCAATTTCAGTGTGTATTTCAGCTAAATGAGTCATTGCATCATTTCCAGGAATAGCATAAAGTTTTTCAATAAGTGGCGACTGATGTAATTTTGATACTAATGCATGTTCACGACCGCCTGCACCTATAACTAAAACATTCATTTCTTTTCTCCCTCTATTCTCTCAATTATTTTAAATTAGTGTTTAAAATGACGCATACCAGTAGTAACCATAGCAATACCATGTTTGTTAGCCATATCAATCGAATCTTGGTCTTTAATTGAACCGCCTGGTTGAATAATAGCTTTAATACCATGTTTTGCAGCAAGTTCAACAGTATCATCCATTGGGAAGAAGCCATCAGAAATCATTACTACATTGTCATTTATTTCAATTGCGCGCTCTAATGCAATCTTAGCTGCACCTACTCTATTCATTTGTCCTGCACCAATTCCAACTGTCTGTTTATTATTACTTAAAATGATTGCATTACTTTTCACTGATGGAATAACTTTCCATCCTAGAAGCATTGCCTCCCACTGAGCATCGGTAGGTTCAACGTCTGTAACAACCTTCATTTCTTCTTTAGACACTTCGTAATTATCTTTATCTTGAACCAAATATCCACCTGAGACTGAAACAAATTCTTCTTCACGATTATCAATTGTCATATCAATTTCTAATAAGCGAATATTTTTCTTTTGAGTTAAAATATCTAAAGCTTCTTTATCAAATTTTGGTGCAATGACAACTTCTAAGAAAATAGAATGTAACGTTTCCGCTAAATCTTTGGTAACTGTTCTATTGAGTGCAATGATCCCACCAAAGATAGACTGATTATCTGCATCATACGCATGTTTAAATGCAGTTTCAATATCAGTGCCAATACCTACACCACATGGATTCATGTGTTTAACTGCAACGGCAGCTGGTTCTTTAAATTTTTTCACTAATGCTAATGCTGAATCTGCATCTTTAATATTATTAAAACTCAATGCCTTACCATGTAATTGTTTCGCACCAGCAATAGTATGTTTACTATTAGAAGTACGAACAAAACGTGCTGATTGTTGAGGATTCTCACCATATCGTAATTCTTCACTATCTCCTTTGAAGAAACTTACAATTGCATGATCATATTCATTTGTATGTTCAAATACTTTAATCATTAATGACTTACGGTATGATTCATCAAGTCGATGTTCTTTAATTCGTTGAATGACTTCATTATAATCAGATGGATGGACAATGGTTGTTACATGTTTAAAATTTTTGGCTGCAGCACGTAACATAGTTGGACCACCAATATCGATATTTTCAATTGCATCATCTTCAGTTACATCTGGATTAGCTACAGTTTGTTGGAAAGGATATAAGTTGACCACAACCATATCAATTAAATCAATGTGTTGTTCTGATAATTGTTCTAAATGTTCAGGTTTATTACGATCTGCTAAAATACCACCGTGTACTGCTGGATGTAACGTTTTTACACGACCATCCATAATTTCAGGGAATTGCGTCAACTCTGATACAGATTTAACAGTTACATTAGCTTCTTCTAAAGCACGTTTTGTACCGCCCGTTGAATATAATTCATAATCTAATTGCGTTAATGATTTAGCAAATTCCACGACTCCACTTTTATTTGAAACACTAATAATTGCTTTTTTCATGATTAACTATGCTCCTTATTTAATAACTTTAGCTATTACACTTGGATAAAGTTCATATTCTAATTGTTTCACACGTTCTTCTAACGCTTCTTTTGTATCGTCCGGTTTTATATCACATTTTCGTTGTTCAATTATTTCTCCCGTATCCATTCCACTATCTACATAGTGAACTGTTGAACCTGTTTCCTTATCCCCACTATTAAATGCTTGACCAATTGCATCTTTCCCCTTGTACTTTGGTAATAATGAAGGATGAATATTCAATATTTTACCTTCATAAGCATTTAATAAGTCTGGTCCCACTAATCTCATATAACCTGCTAAGATAATCCACTCCACCTCTTCACTATGAAGAAGTTGAATTAATTTTTGTTCATATTCTGCTTTGTTTTCAAAGTCTTTAGGTTCATTAATATGAACCATCACTTTCAACTGTTTTGCACGCTCAATGCAATAAGCATCGTGATGATCTGTATACAAAGAAGTAATTTCTATATTATTAAGGTGCCCCTTATCAACTTTAGATACAATATTTTCGAAGTTACTTCCTGATCCAGAGGCAAATATAGCCACCTTAGTCATATCTATACCCCCTCAAGATAAATCGGTGCATCATTACTTTTAACAATTTCCCCTATTTGATATGCAGCAATATCTTGTTCTTTTAAGATATCAAGTGCTTTAGATACATCTTCTTTATTTACAATGACAGTATAGCCTATGCCCATATTAAAAACGTTATACATTTCACTCGTTTCAATGTCAGCTTGTTGTTGTAACCATTCAAATACTTTTGGTGTTGGGAAGGATTGTGTATCAATTTTAGCTGCTAACCCGTTAGGTAAGCCTCTAGGTATATTTTCATAAAATCCGCCACCAGTAATATGATTCATGCCTTTGATTTTAACTTTTTCTTTTAAAGTTAAAATAGGTTTCACATACAATTGAGTCGGAGCTAAAAATGTATCAAGATAAGTACTTCCATCAAATGAATCATTCAAATTAATTCCGGATTCTTGAATTAACTTTCTTACTAAACTATACCCATTAGAATGAATTCCATTAGAAGCTAAACCAATGATAATTTGTCCCTCTTCTACTTCAGATCCATCAATATATTCATCTTTTTCGACTGCCCCTACAGCAAAACCTGCTAAGTCATATTCTCCTTCGTGATACATTTCACCCATCTCGGCTGTTTCTCCACCAATAAGAGCAGTATGAGTAGCTTCACAACCATCACTCACACCTTTTACAATTTGCTCTATCACTTCCGGAACAACTTTATTTGTTGCTATATAATCTAAAAAATATAGCGGTTCTGCGCCCGTTGTAAGAATATCATTTACACACATGGCAACTGCATCAATACCAATCGTGTCATGCTTATTATTATCAATGGCAAGCTTTAATTTTGTTCCTACACCATCTGTACCAGAGACTAATACTGGCGCTTTCATATTAAGCTGGGATAAATCAAAAGTCGCACCAAATCCACCTAATCCGCCAAGTACTTCTTTACGCATTGTACGTTGAACATGACTAGACATTCTTTCTACCGCTTCATAACCTGCATGAATATCAACACCTGATTGTTCATAAGCTTTAGACATGTATATTTCCCTCTCTATCAAAATAATGTTTATGATTATCAATATATTCTTTTTGACGTGTACTTAAATTATTTAAATAGTTTTCTTCATAGTCAAATAGACCTGCTGGATAATCTCCTGTAAAACTTTCTACACATAATCCACTATATGGTGCATCAAAATCTAATCCAATTGATTCTATAAGACCTTCAACACTTAAATATGCAAGAGAATCTGCACCAATATACTCACAAATTTCTTCTGGAGATTTACTAGCAGAAATCAATTCAGCAGTAGTAGACACATCAATTCCATAAAAACTAGGGAACATAAATTCTGGAGAAGCTATACGTACATGTATTTTATTTGCTCCAGCATCTTTAAGCATTCTGACAATACGTTTACTTGTTGTTCCTCTTACAATAGAGTCATCAACTAAAATAATGTCTTTACCTTCTACAATATCTTTCACTGCCGATAGCTTAACGCGTACTCCTTGTTCACGTAATTCTTGTGTAGGTTGAATAAAAGTTCGTGCGACATATTGGTTTTTTACAAGTCCCATTTCATAAGGTAATTGAATCTCTTCAGCATAGCCACTAGCTGCAGATAATGATGAGTTTGGAACACCGATAACCATATCTGCTTGAGCCGGACTTTCTTGAGCTAATTTTTTACCAGAAACTTTACGAACTGCATGCACATTTTTTCCAGCAATTGTTGAATCTGGACGCGCAAAGTAAATATATTCCATTGCTGAAATAGCTGTGTTAGTGTGACTTGTATATGATTTTACTTCAATGCCATTGTGATTAATGACAACATACTCTCCAGCATGAATATCTTGGACATATTCTGCTCCTAGCACATCTATGGCACATGTTTCACTAGCTAAAATGTATGTTCCATCTTGCATCTTACCAACTACTAGAGGACGAATCGCATTTGGATCAACAGCACCATACAAAGCGTCTTTAGTCAATATTGCGAAAGTAAATCCGCCTTTAATTTGTCGTAAACTTTCTTTTAGCGCCTCTTCAAATGTAGGAGCTTTACTACGACGAATTAAATGCATAATCACTTCAGTATCAGAAGATGAGTGGAAAATGGCACCATGTTTTTCAAGGTACTGTCTTAAAGTTTGTGCATTAATTAAATTACCATTATGACAAATTGCGACACTCATATCGTAGAAATGATATAAAAATGGTTGGATATTTTCGATACCTTTATTTCCTGATGTCGCATAACGAACATGTCCAATAGCATGATTGCCATCTTTTAGTTTATTAAGTTGTGGTTCTTTAATGGCTTCAGTAAGTAAACCTAAACCACGTTCACCCTTTAGAGTATCTTCATCAGAAACTACAATCCCTGCACCTTCTTGCCCTCTATGTTGTAAACTATGCAATCCCATATAAGTTAACTGAGCTGCTTCTGAATGATTCCAAATGCCAAAGACACCGCATTCTTCGTTTAATCCACTGTAGTTAAACATTCTGAAATAGCTCCTTCCCAAATTGCTTTAATATCTGAGACTTTTTCTGTAATTGTAGATGTAGTATTAGATACTTTAAATTCATCAACATCTGTTAATTCACCAATTTTAATAGCTCCATCTACATCTAGTGTTTGTCCTTCTTTGACTGCAACGACATAACGTCCTTGTGTTTCACTAAATAATTGTGCATCAGAGAGTTCTACTTTTGCTTCTAATCCTAAATTATAATAAGCACTTATTTTAGCAAGCGTAATAAGTAAACCGCCTTTACCTACAGTTTGTACATGAGAAGCAATTCCATTTCTAATAGATGTTTTTATTGCTTCGCCTTTTGCCACTTCATCACCTAAATCAATTTCTTCATACTCATGATTGACTTTACTATATAAAAGTTTTTCAATTTGACTTCCACCAAAATCATTTCTTGTTTCTCCTACAAGATATAATGTATGCCCTGTTTCTGGATGGAAATCATTTAAATATTGAATATCTTCAATGAGTCCTACCATTCCTACTACTGGTGTAGGGAAAATAGAAGTTCCTCTAGTTTCGTTATATAAAGAAACGTTTCCTGATACTACCGGTGTTTTTAATACTTCACAAGCTTCTGCCATACCTTTTGTAGAATCAATTAATTGTTGGTAAATTTCTTTCTTTTCTGGAGAACCATAATTTAAACAGTCTGTCATAGCTAATGGTGTTGCGCCTACAGCAATTAAATTTCTATAAGCTTCTGCCACAACCATTTTTCCACCTTCGTAAGGTTGATTAAATACATATCGAGCTTCACCATCAATGGTTGAAGCAATGGCTTTATTTGTTCCTTCAACTCTTACTACAGATGATTGTAGTCCAGGTTTAATAATGGTATTAGCACCTACTTGTTGATCGTATTGTTCATATAAATAATGTTTCGAAGCAATTGTTGGATGCTTTAATAATTTCTTAAATACATCTTGTACATTGATCTCACTATAATCATTTTTTGAGGTATTATATTCTTTTTCTTCACCTTCTAAAATATAGACAGGTGCTTCATCAGCTAGTGCATCAACAGGAATATCTGCATACACTTCATCTTCGTATTTAAGAACGAAGCGGTCAGTATCCGTTACTTCACCAATTACTGCACTATCAAGTTCATGTTTATCAAATAAGTCCAAGAACTTTTGTTCTGTTCCTTTTTCAACAACAAGTAACATTCTTTCTTGTGTTTCAGATAACATCATTTCATATGGTGAGATTCCTGGTTCACGTGTTGGGACTTGATCTAGATACAGTACTAATCCACTACCGCCTTTAGCAGCCATTTCTGATGAAGAAGAGGTAAGACCTGCTGCTCCCATATCTTGGATACCTACAAGTTCATCAAATGTGATTGCTTCAAGTGTGGCTTCCATTAATTTTTTACCTACAAATGGGTCACCAATTTGTACTGAAGGTCGTTTACTTTCACTTTCTTCAGTTAATTCTTCAGATGCAAATGTGGCACCATGAATACCATCACGTCCAGTTTTAAGGCCTACATAAATGACTGAATTTCCTTCACCTTTAGCAGTACCTTTTTGTACCATATCGTGATCGATAACACCTACACACATTGCATTGACAAGCGGATTTCCATCGTAACGTTCATCGAATTCGATTTCTCCTGCTGTAGTTGGTATACCAATACAATTACCGTAACCACCAATACCACGGACAACGCCTTTTAATAAACGTTGATTTTGTTTTACTGATAATTCACCGAATCGCAAACTATTTAGTAGGTTAATGGGTCTTGCTCCAATCGATACGATATCTCTGATGATACCTCCTACACCAGTAGCTGCACCTTGATAAGGTTCGATTGCTGAAGGATGATTGTGAGATTCTACTTTGAAAACTACCGCTTGATTATCACCAATATCTACAACTCCAGCACCTTCACCTGGTCCCATAAGGACATGCTCGCCAGTTGTCGGGAATTGCTTTAAGAAAGGTTTAGAATGTTTATAAGAGCAATGTTCACTCCACATGACTGAGAAAATACCTACTTCTGTAAAGTTAGGCTCTCTTCCTAAAATCTCACGTACCTTATTATATTCTTCATCACTTAAACCCATGTCTTGATATAGTTTTTCAAGTTTAATTTCTTCAATACTAGGTTCGATAAACTTAGACATTTTGTTCCCTCCAACTATTTACCATTGCTTCGAATAATTTAACACCACTGTCTGTACCAAGAAGTGTTTCAAGTGCTCTTTCAGGATGAGGCATCATTCCACATACATTGCCTGCTTTATTTACAATACCTGCAATATGTTCATGAGACCCATTCGGGTTATCTTCATATGTTAAAATAATTTGATTATTTTCAACTAATTCATTGTACATATCATCTGTACAATAATAATGTCCTTCTCCATGTGCTACAGGATAAACAACAATTTCATTTTCTCCATATAAATTAGTAAAAGGAGTTTGATTATTAACAATTTTCAGTTTTTCATTTCTGCTAATAAATAGATGTGAATCATTATGTAATAAGGCGCCGGGTAATAGTCCTATCTCAGTTAAAATCTGGAATCCATTACATACACCTAAAACGGGCTTACCTTCACTGGCAAAACGTTTCACTTCGCTAATAATTGGAGCGACACTTGCCATAGCCCCTGAACGTAAATAGTCACCAAATGAAAAACCACCTGGAATTAATACCCCGTCAAAACCTTTTAAAGATGTTTCACGATAATCTACATATTCAGCTTCTGCACCTGTTTTAATAGCCGCATTATACATATCTCTATCACAGTTAGATCCTGGAAAAACGAGAACTGCAAATTTCATATTATGCATTCTCCTTTTCATCAACAATTTTATAACTATATTCTTCAATAACCGTATTAGCAAATAACTTTTCGCTTAATGTCGTAATAATATTATTTACTGCTTCATCTGTAGCTTCATCAACAGTCATATATAATACTTTACCTACTCTAATGTCATTAACTTGTTTATAACCTAAGTCATGCACAGCACGATTTAATGCTTGACCTTGTGTATCCAATACCTGTGGTTGTAATGTAATGTGAAGTTCAATTGTTTTCATTATTTTAGTTCCTCCAATTTATCCAAAAATGTTTGATACGTATCTATTAAAGAACCAGTATCATTTCTATATACATCTTTATCGAAATTCGTATCTGAATATTTATCCCAAATACGACAAGTATCTGGTGAAATTTCATCCGCTAATAAAATATCACCATTTTCTGTTTTTCCAAATTCAACTTTAAAATCTACTAATCTTAAATCCATTTCATTCATTAATTGAATTAATACTTTATTAATATTTTTAGCCATATCTTTTAATGCCTTAATTTCCTCATCATTAGCAATATGAAGTAATTTGACATGATCATCAGTAATCAATGGATCATTTAAATCGTCATTTTTATAAAAGAATTCTACAAGTGGTTCGTCAAATACATGGCCTTTTTCAAAACCTAAACGTTTCGTAATAGAACCTGTTGCAATATTTCTTACAACTACTTCTAGTGGTATAATCTTTACTTCTTTAACTAATTGCTCAGTTTCAGAAAGCTGTTTAATAAAATGGCTTTCAAGGCCATGTTTATTTAAATATTCGAAAATAATTGAAGTAATTCGATTATTTAAACGTCCTTTCCCTTGCATCTTATCCTTTTTGGCGCCGTTACCTGCTGTGACTTCATCTTTGTATTCAACTCTCAACTGATGTACTGTTTCAGTTGAAAATACTCTTTTTGCTTTACCTTCATAAAGTAATGACATTGATTATTCTCTCCCTTTAAATTGTTTCAACATTTCATTTTCAGTTTCATTAACATTATTTGTAAGAATGGTCATATGCCCCATTTTTCTATCCGGTTTTCGTTCTGTTTTTCCATAGATGTGGACATGCCATTCAGGATGATCTCCAAATTTATCTTCTAATAAGTCTAAATCGCGTCCTAGTAAATTCATCATCACAGCTGGTTTTAAAATTTCAATCTCTTGAGGTAAATCTTGACCAGTTACTGCTAAGATATGTGTATCAAATTGAGAATAATCACATGCTTCAATCGTATAATGTCCAGAGTTATGTGGTCTCGGTGCAATTTCATTTACATATAAGTGATTTGATTTATCAATAAAGAATTCCACGGTAAAAGTACCAACAAAGTGAACTTTTTCGATTATTTTATTTACTTCTTTTCTCGCTTCTTGCTCTTTATCGCATCTAGCTGGAATAATAGTTTTAAATAGTATTTGATTACGATGCTCGTTTTCTTGTAGTGGGAAATAAGCAATTTGTTTTTGATTACCAATCGTTACAGTTAAAGATACTTCTCGATCGAGATCTAAAAATTTTTCTGCCACACATTCATGTTTTGAAACAAGTACTTTAGCTTCTTCAACATTGGAATCATTTTTCACTAAAATTTGTCCTTTACCATCATATCCACCAAAACGTGTTTTTACGATAAATGGATAACTTAATGTTTCAATTGCTTGATTCAAATCTTTTTCATCTTTTAAAGATACATAAGGAACAATTTTCGTACCTGCAGATTCTAATGTTTGTTTTTCAGTTAAACGATCTTGTAATAATTCAATTGCTTGATAACTTTGAGGAATGTTAAATTGTTGAGTTAGTTGCTTAAGTTGTTGAGCAGATATATTTTCAAATTCATAAGTAATCACATCTGATTGTTGACCCAATTTGTTTAAGGCTTCTTCATCATCATACTCTGCCGTGATAAAAACATCTGCTACTGATTTACATGGACTATCTGGATTAGGATCTAAACACGCTACATTAAAGCCCATTTTTTGGGCAGATTGTGCCATCATCTTACCTAATTGTCCTCCACCAATAATACCAATTGTTGCTCCGAACTTTAATCTATTGAAGTTCATCTTGCATTTCGCCTACCTTATCTACTAAAGATTGTTCATATTGTTCAAGATGTTTACGAACTGAATCATTTCCAATACTTAAAATTCTCGCTGCTAAAATACCAGCATTTTTAGCCCCAGATTTACCGATTGCCGTTGTAGCAACAGGAATTCCACCAGGCATTTGAACAATAGACAATAGTGAATCTAGTCCTTTTAAACTTTTAGATTCAATAGGTACACCGATAACAGGTAACGTTGTCATTGAAGCAACCATCCCAGGTAAATGTGCTGCACCACCAGCGCCAGCAATAATAACGTCATAACCGTTTGTACGTGCTTCACTTGCAAAATCAAACATTAACTTTGGCGTACGATGTGCTGACACTACTTTCTTTTCATATGGTATTTCAAATTGTTCTAACATTGCACAACTTTCTTGCATAATCTTCCAGTCTGAGGAACTACCCATAATGACTGCTACTTTCACTTTGTACACCCTTTCAAAGTTTAAAATATAAATCTTATTAGTTGTATATTACACGTATAGCATACCAAGTATAAGAGTTAATTTCAATCAAAAATCGAACTTTATCTATGTTTCTTAACTTAATTTACGCTTTTTAGCTAAAATTTGACGTTTTTATACCTTTAAAGTTAATCTATAGACAGATGTTTAATAAACAAGGAGGAGTTTTTTGTGGTTGCAAAAATTTTAGATGGGAAACATATTGCAAAAGATTATAGACAAGGGTTGCAAGACCAAGTTGAAACTTTAAAAGAAAAGGGATATACACCAAAATTATCCGTTATTTTAGTTGGGAATGATGGTGCAAGTCAAAGCTATGTTAATTCTAAAAAGAAAGCTGCTGAAAAAATAGGGATGATATCTGAAATTGTTCATTTATCTGAAGATACTTCTGAAGAAGACGTATTAAAAGAACTAGATCGTTTAAATAATGATGATTCGGTAAGTGGTATTTTAGTCCAAGTACCTCTTCCTAAACAGGTTAGCGAACAAAAAATTTTAGAAGCAATTAATCCAGAAAAAGACGTTGATGGTTTTCACCCATCAAACATTGGTAAATTATACATTGATGAACAAACGTTTGTTCCTTGTACACCATTAGGAATTATGGAAATTTTAAAACATGCAGATATCGATTTAGAAGGTAAAAATGCTGTCGTAATTGGCCGAAGTCACATTGTAGGTCAACCCGTGTCTAAGTTATTATTACAAGCAAATGCGACAGTAACAATCTTACATTCACGTACTAAAGATATGCATAGCCATTTAAAACATGCAGATGTTATCGTCAGTGCAGTAGGTAAACCTGGATTAGTTACTAAAGACGATGTAAAAGAAGGCGCAGTGATTGTGGATGTAGGTAATACTCCTGATGAAAATGGCAAACTAAAAGGTGACGTTGAATTTGAAGAAGTAAAAGAAATTGCAGGTGCTATTACTCCAGTACCAGGCGGTGTAGGTCCTTTAACTATTACGATGGTTTTAAATAATACATTATTAGCTGAAAAAATGCGTAGAGGCATTGAATAATTTAAATTCAAACGTTTATTATTAAAAAAGAGAGAGACATAATTTCAAATTAATTATGCCTCTCTCTTTTTTTAATAATATATTACATTTATACTGAAACACTTAATTTTGGAACAAATGTTTCATAATGAATATGTTCTTGGCTTACGCCTATTTCTTTTAATACTTCAATCACTGATTGAATAAATTTAGCACTTCCACAAACATATACTTCACTATCATTATTCACATAATTTTCAAGAGTTTCTTTAGTTAAATAACCTTTAGCTTGTCTATCATATAATTCATATTTCGCGTTGTCGTAGCGTTTTGAAATATCTTTTAAATGAGAAGTGAATGGTGTATCGTTAACGTCTCCAGTTACTTGAATAAACTGTGCATGACTTCCATTTTCAGCTACTTTATCAAACATTGAAACAAGTGGTGTGACACCAATACCCGCACCAATAAATACTTGTGGTTGATTTTGGTTAACCACACCAAATGGACCTACTGGAGCTGATAAGTTAATATCATTTCCTTCTTTTAATTCATCATGTAAAATAGTTGAAACTTCACCTTCATGGTCTGTAGATACATCACGTTTGACAGCAAAAGTTAAATGATTGTTATCGCCACTAACAATTGAATAGTGACGTTTTGCACGATAAGGCATTTTTTCACTACTTACATCAACTGTAATATATTCTCCTGGTGTAAATTGACTTAAATCATATTTATCTGATACTACAGTAAAGGATTTAATATCAGATGAAAGTTGGTCAATTTTTTCTATTTTAAATGGTTGGAAACCTTCCCATAACATTTTACTATAAATATCTTTTTCAACTTGAATAAATACATCAGCAATTTCTTGATATGCTTTTTTCCAAGTTTGAATAATAGGATGACTATCTTCTAATCCTAAAACAGCTTTAATTGCTTCAATTAAGTTTTCTCCTACGATATCATATCCAGCTGGTGGTACTTGCAACGCACAATGTTTATATGCAATTTCTTTAACAACTGGCAAAATATTTTCTAAATGCTCAATATTAACTGCAGCTGCTAATACACTTTGAGCTAAAGCAGTAGATTGGAATCCTTTTTGTTGGTTAGTTTGGTTAAACATATTTTTTAACTCTGGATGTTGTTGAAACATTCTATTGTAAAAATAAGAAGTGATCTCTGTTCCTCTTTCTTGTAATACTGGAACAGTTTCTTTTACAATTCCTTTTTCTTGTTCTGTTAACATTCAAATCCACTCCTACTTAAAATTATATGTGTAAAATATATTTATTTACTACAAATATATTT
>OBVQ01000491.1_pt1 | contig 16753 bp, 9 predicted proteins | sample 1476181 | NCBI WGS metagenome assembly OBVQ01 (sample SAMEA2580020, study PRJEB22360) | human gut metagenome | reverse complement strand
CGATCGTAATAATCTTTATGGCAAGAGTCTCTTAAAGGACCCCGCCAATCTTAATCTTAGATGAAGCTACCAGCGCATTAGATAATGAAAGCGAGCAGCATATCCAGAAGAGTCTGGACGCCTTGTCTGAAAATCGAACAACGATCACGATCGCCCATCGTTTATCAACGATCCAGAATGCAGATGAAATTCTTGTTATCGATGGACAAACGATCAAAGAACGAGGAACACATGAAGAACTAATTGCTTCTGGCGGTCTTTATGCTAAATATTATCATATGATGTAAGTGTCAAAAGTACAACAACGTCGAAACCTATTTTGTTTAGAACTGTTTATAAATTCTTTAGAATTGTTCATACTTTGTATATTGAATGCCTCGGGGATTTTGGTATACTTAAGACATAGTTTTTCATATATATATTTTTTAATCCTCTCTTTTCAGAAAAGTAACCGCTCATTTTATTGAGCGGTCTTTTTTATATCCTCTCATAGATTTTATACTCTTCCATTAATTTATTTCTATACTGTATATCATTGTATATCTTATCTATATCTTGAATTTTATTATTAGCTAATAAAATTTTTACTAACTGTAATGTAGCAATTTCCCCTATAATTTTTCCCTGCGCTATACCTTGTGTTATTCCTTGACTTATTCCTTGACTTATTCCTTGCTCAATTCCTTTATTAATTGCTGTATCTAATATTGTACACATAGTAACCTCTCCTTCCTCATTTTTCTTTACATCCAATTGCAAAAATCTTTCGTCTTCTGCAAAAATCCTCATAAATTTTAACATTTCATCCACATGTTTGATTGGTTTATGATTTTCAATTGTTTTATAACCTTTTCTTCGTTTTACAAAATAATCCGCAATAATTCCAAAGTCACTTTGAAACATTTTTATTTGTTCTTCTGTCAGATATGCTATGTCAAATACATTCAATTTATAATTTTGAAACAGCTCCTCATTCACACTTTCTTGATTGATAACTTCTCTTAGTTCTTTATCATCTTTCCATTGATTATCTCCAAAATGTAAGATCAGTGTTATTACTTTACAAAATTCTTTTGCACCTTTCTTTAACATCTGAGAACGATAACTTGCTCCATCGTATGCAATTACACGTAGTGGCATCTTTTTATCTTTGATTGTCTGATTTTCAATTCCAAATAATACCTTGAAACCTTTTTTATTATTCCATTCTTTCAAAGTATCTCTCTCTTCTTCATGAAGCACATCATCTGATGCTTTATATTGTGACCGTATATTTGTTGTCCGTAGTTCCTCTGGTTTAACTACCTCTTCTCCTTGATAAACTAATACATTGATAATATCTGCAAATACATCTGGATAATCTTCCAATAACTTTTCAATCTTATCCTTTTCTCCCATTCCTGACTCCTTGTTTGTAAACTATCATTTGGTTATCTTATCTGCAGAACTGCATATTCATAGAATTTCTCTGAATCGAATTACAATTATATAGAACTTCTTTGACTTTAATCTAGATTATTTATGTTTATAGTTTACATTAATTTACAAATATTGGCAAGTGTTTTTTACAGTTTATTCCACATATTTTATTTATTATTAGTATACTGCACTTATTTCATATTTTCAATACTTCTTTTAGAAGCACTAATAACAGAAGAGCCATCCGGCGAGCATAAATTCTCTGGCGGATGGCTCCTATTCTTATTTATTTTTTCTCATATACATATCAAAGACTATTACAATCTACTGCTGAAACGCATTCAACAGATTAGGGATCATCTGTTTCTTACGTGACATAACTCCAGGAAGAATTGCAACTTTATCTTCTGGTGTTACACCAAATCCGCGTTCGATCACTCCCTCAGCTTCTGGTCCGCATATCAGCAGATGTGTTGTTTCCTCTAAGATGTTTGTTAACATAAAGAATACGTAATCAAGTCCCTGTTCTTCTTTCACAGAATCCATATATTCAAGGATTGATGCTTTGATATCATCTAATTCTCCCTGATCCATGGATGTGATCTGTCCAACACCAAAATCAATTGTATCGGCATTGAATTTCTTATAATCCATGTAGAAGATCTCGTTTGGAGTCTTACCACTTAAATCACTTCCTGCACGGAACATTGCTTTGGCATGTTCTTCTACATCAATTCCTGCGATCTGTGCTAATTCTCTCGCGATCTGTTCGTCCACTGGTGTACATGTTGGAGAACGGAACATTAATGTATCAGAAAGAATTGCAGAACACATTAATCCTGCCATCTCTTTTGTAATCTCGATTCCCTGTTCACGGTACATCTGAGCAACGATCGTTCCTGTACATCCAACTGGCTGATTTCTGAAGTAAACTGGTGATACAGTTTCCACACTTCCGATTCTGTGGTGGTCGATGATCTCCATGATCTCACATTCTTCTAATCCTTCAACTGCCTGTGATACCTCATTATGGTCAACTAAGATTACCTGTTTCTTGTTGAATTCTAAGATACGACGTCTGGAAATAAATCCTACAAATTCGTTATCTGCATTCAATACAGGGAAGTAACGGAAACGTTTCTTTGTCATCTCTTCTTTGACATCATCTACAAAATCTGTTTCATTGAAAGATACGATCGTATCTGTTGCCATGATATAAGATACTGGCATTGCCTGACAGATCAAACGGCTTGCTGTAAATGTATCATATGGTGTTGTGATGATTCTGCAGTTCTTTTCCTTTGCAAGTTCTAATACTTTATCAGTAACTTCTGTACCCATGCATACTACAACACACTGTACTCCTGTCTGGATCGCACCAATCTGTGCATCTTCACGGTTTGCAACGATCACTGTATCTTTAGCTGTTACAAATTCTTCCATTGTATCAACACTTGCGGCAGATACTGTTAACTTACCTTCTGTGATATATCCTTCGATATCTCCTGCCTGAAGTGTTCCATCTAATGTTTCTACAACATTTTTATATGGTGTTTTTGCTTTGGCAAGGATTTCATTGTCATAAACATCCATATCTGCTTTCAACACATCACTGATGGATACCAGACCGATCATTTTCTTTCCATCTAATACTGGAAGAGACACGATCTTCTCTGTCTGCATCATTTCACGTGCAGATTTCAGGGAATCTGTCGCTTTTGCACCTTTAACTAGATTTAAATTTACGTCTTTTAATCTTGGTCTTACATCACTAACATATTTTGGATCTTTAATTCCAAATGTATCCAATACATATCTTGTTTCGCCGTTGATATTACCGGCACGATATGCTTCGTATCCATTTCCTTCCACTTGATTCTTTAAGTTTGCGTATGCGATCGCAGAACAGATGGAATCTGTATCTGGATTGCGATGTCCAATGACATATACTTTTTTCATTGTTCCTCCTTCTTTCTTGGCAGCCGTATTATGAATGTCGTATACTCATTCTGGCTTTTTGCTTTGATAGTTCCATCATGAAGCTCTATGATCTCCTTCGCGATCGCAAGTCCAAGACCTGCCCCGCCAGTTTCAGAAGATCTTGCTTCATCTAATCTGTAAAATTTCTCAAACAGGTTATTTAATTGATGTTCTGGTATAGTCTTTCCCTGATTCCTGACTAAAATCTCTGCGTTATCTCCATCGATCATTCCATAAACCTCGATGAGAGAATTCGGATAACAATACGATACTGCATTCCTTAACAGATTCTCAAAAACCCTGGCAAGCCTGTCCGGATCACCATAAATTAATATTTTATCATCTACCTCTATCTTCCACTCTAATCCTTTCTGCTTAAATACCGCAGCAAAAGAATCCATCACCTGTTCAAGCAGAACATAAAGATAAAATTCCTTTTTGTCCAAGGTAATATTCTGAAGATTATACCTTGTAATTTCAAAGAACTCATTGATCAGTTCTCCAAGACGTTTCGCTTTCTCAAGAGAAATTCCTATATACTTAGCTCTTTGTTCTTCCGACATATCCGGCGATTCATTTAACAATGATAAATATGCAATGATCGACGTCAACGGTGTCTTCAGATCATGAGCAAGATAGACGATGATGTCATTCTTTCTCTGCTCACTTTCTTCTGCAATCCGCCTCTGTTCTTTCAACGTTCCTTTGATCTCATTTAATTTATTCTCCAAAGGATTCAACTCTGGTGGGAGCAATATGCGGTCTTTGGATTCATTTAAGATCATCTGGATCCCGCCTTCAACCTGTCTTAGGTATGTCGTGAATTTTGACATACCCAGATAAAAGCTTAACAAAAGCAGCACAAAAAATCCAGCACCAATGATCATTGTTTTATTTTGTACAAAGATCAGACGATATACACGGATCGCTTCCAGCTCATCCATCCCAATCCGTTCAAATATATAAACAACCGTTTTGGCAAATGGATCCTGAAATACACCATCTACAAATATATCAAGTACAAAATATCCGATACATGCAACGATCAAACTGATTCCCAATGTCTGTAGTATGATCCTTATCTTTAAACTTCTGTATTTACTCCTCAACTTTGTATCCAACTCCCCAGACTGTCTTGATCAATTCTTTGTGTCCCATGACCTCTCCCAGCTTCTCACGGAGATGTCTGATATGTACCATAACTGTATTATTGTTGTTCTTAAAATACTTTTCTTTCCATACCTGCTCAAAAAGATTCTCTGAGCTTATAACCTTCCCGCGGTTCTGTGTCAGAATCCATAAAATTGAAAATTCTAGCGGTGTCAATGTAATTTCTTCTTCTCCATAAGTACACTGGTGTGTTGCACGATTTAAGATAAGACCTGCGATCTCCAGTGTATCTTCCTGATTCATACCGCTTCCATCGTTGTATCTTGTAAATCTTCGAAGCTGTGCCTTCACTCTTGCCATCAATTCCAACGGCTCAAATGGTTTCTCAATATAATCATCAGCTCCCAATGTCAATCCATTGATCTTATCCATGGAAGATACTTTCGCTGTCAGCATGATCACAGGGAAATTGTGTGTTAAACGGATCTGTTTTAAAATCTCAAATCCATCAATATCTGGCAGCATCACATCAAGGATCGCCAGATCAATATTCTCATGTTCTACACACGCCAAGGCATCCTTTCCATTGTAAAATTTATGTACATTATAATTTTCATTCTTTAAATATAATTCAATAAAGTCAGCAATCTCTTTCTCGTCATCTACTACTAATACAGTTGACTGTCTCATTCGCTTCCTCCTTACTCTTTACCACCCTGAATCACATGAAATCTTGCTTCTTGGCTTTCTTCTTCCACTTCTGTTCTCGTATGTCCCTTGAGACTATATAATGGTACAGTTTTATAAAGCGTACGGATCAATTCACAAAGGATCCTTTGATGTTCTTTATCTTCTTCGTCCAGAAGATTCACATACGCAGATGTAATCTCTTCATAAGTCAATCCATTTTGAATCTTAACAACCAGTGATTTTACGATCATCATAACCTTATACTGATCATTCTCGATATTCTTCATCACAAAATCATATAATTCCGGGATTCCATCCCAGCCTCCAATTCCATTGCCTAGTGCCAGATTCTTATATTCATCTTCACTGTAACGTTTCCATGATAAATCTTCCCTAAGGCTCCACTGAATAAATACTTCGTTGCGGTTTTCTACCTCACGGCTTGCCAGTAACAGTCTTGAATTCATCTGATTTCTTAATAAGATTCCTGACTGCCAGAATACAATACGGAGTAATATAAATTCTTCCAACTCATCATAAGTCAGCTCTGGGAACATCTCTTCCTGGATCATCTGGCAACACTCATAAATATCTAAAATACCATATAAAAACAACATTCCAAAGAGAATATTCCTGAACTCTGCGGCTTTTCAGAGAGAAGAAAAAATTATCCTTTGCTTCCATATTCAATAAGATCGTATCGTCTTCATATGAGAGAAATCCAAGAAAATGTAACTGCTCAATCTCTCTTGCGTACATCTCAGCAATCAGACTCTCACCTTCCATATCCCAGCATTGTAGCAAGAATTCGATTGCTTCCTGCTGTAATAACTTAGTGATCAATTGTGGCATATCATAAAATTTCTCTGCTATCTTCTCTGCCAGAGATACTTCACTTTCGTCTTCATGAAACACAATATCGATTCGTTCCGATAAAACCATCAGGTTGACTCTTGGATTGGTCGCAAGTTCTTCTATATAAGTTCGTCTTGATTCTTCAATTCTTGCCATCGCCCGATCCCTCCTTTGTCTTAATCTTATAAAGTATATCTTATCGAGCTTCTTCCGTCCAGTGGAACAGGCATAAAGAGTCGTCTAAAATAATTCTTTAATTCGGTTTATATTCTCTTTTGTAACACGGTATCCCATATCATACGTTTGTTTTAATACATCAATGTCTTTCTCTAAACTATCGATCGTATACTCTGGTCTTAGGATCACTGCCTTTCCTTCCCTCTCTAACTGCTCACAATATCTAACTGTTTTATTATATCTTATATGACGATTTAACAGCAGTTCCGGCAAATGTGGATATTTTCTCTTGAGAAGTTTTGCCGCAGCTTTGTTGCTCTTGCTTAATTCTTTTCTATACCCTTCTGGCCTTGTCAGTACGATCAGATTCTTATCATTCCCATCTTCTATTGATCGTCTGATCGGAATCGGATCTGCAATTCCACCATCATAATAAGGCTTTCCATCTACTTTGATCGTTGGAAATGCAAACGGGATCGCACAAGTTGCTCGAAGCATCGTACACTTCTTATCCAGTTTCATTCCATCTTTGTATTCTGCTTTCCCTGTCCATGCATTTGTTACACCGACCTTGATCGTTCCCTTGTATTCATTGAATGTCTTCCAGTCAAATGGATACAGTTTGTTTGGGATCGTGTCATATACGAAATCCAGTCCAAAAAGACTTCTCTCTTTCAGTAGATTCCTCGCTCCCATGTATCTTTTATCATTCCTGTGGTTCATCAGGATCTTTAAATTTCTTTCCTTTTGTTTGGATATATAAGAAAAACCATCACAGATTCCCGCAGATACTCCGATCATATAAGGAAACATGATATCTTCATCCAACAGTGCATCCATCACTCCTGCACTAAAGATCGGACGAAATGTTCCTCCTTCTAAAATAATACCAGGCATCTTTATGCCCTCCTCATCTTCTTATGTTTCGTAAACTTGTCTTATGTTGTGTCATGTGAGTTCTATAGACACTTGTTTTTATTATATCACGTTTCGATTCTCCATTGTTACATTTTGTCAAAGATTTTCTTAAGAGATTTCGAAATTTTTGTGAATAAAAAAAGATATCGCTTCCTTTCATTTATTTCAAATTGATTTGTAACGTATGGATCAATTCCTCAATAACAATTGGTTTGGATAAAAATCCATCCATACCACATTCCAGTGCTTTCTTTCTATCTTCATCAAAAGCATTGGCAGTCATAGCAAGGATCGTAATTTCTGCCAGTGCTGGATCATCCAATGCACGGATCTGCTTTGCAGCCTCATATCCATTCATTACAGGCATCTGAATATCCATAAGTACAAGCTCATAATCGCCTGGTGCTGAATTCCTGATTTTCTCCACTGCCTCTGCTCCATTTTCTGCTGTATGAACCTGAAATCCATATTCATTAAGAATCGCAATCGCAATCTCACTGTTTAATTCATTATCTTCTACAAGCAGAATACTTCTGCCTCTGAAATCTGAACTTACTGCCGGAAGAATATCATCATTCGTCCTATCCTGCTTCTGACCGATCGCTGTCATCAAAGTATCTCTGATGTCTGACATGAATATAGGTTTCGCACAAAATGCATTGACTCCTGCTGCTCTTGCTTCCGCTTCAATCTCTGACCAGTCGTAAGCAGTCAGGATAATGATCGGTGTATCATCACCAAGACTACGGATCTGTCGGGTAACTTCAATACCATTCATATCTGGCAAGCGCCAATCGATGATATAGGCATGGAATGCATCACCAAGCTCTATAGACTGCCTTGCACGGAGAACCGCCTCCTTACCAGAAAGTGTCCATTCCGAACGCATTCCAACCTTTGCAAGCATCTTTGTCACGCTGTCACAGGTATTAAAATCATCATCTATCACCAATGCCTTAAGACCTTCCAACGCTGCGATCTTCTCTACACGATGCTGCTTAGACTGGGTCCGCAACGGCAGTCGTACAATAAATTCCGTACCTTTGCCCTGTTCTGTCTGGATCTCAATATTTCCGCCCATCATATCCACGATATTCTTGGTAATAGCCATGCCCAGTCCTGTACCTTGAGTCCTGCTGACTGTAGAACTTCTCTCCCGCTCAAAAGGAGAAAAAAGTTTCTGTACAAAATCCTCACTCATACCGATTCCGTTATCCTTTACCCGGATCTCATATAACTGACGCTCTCGCTGTGTTCCCGGATATTGTTTCAACCGAACAGAAATCATTCCGCCTGCAGGAGTAAACTTGATCGCATTGGACAAAAGATTCAGCAGTATCTGGTTTAGCCGTGTCTTATCGCAATACACATCCTCATTCATAACATCCATGGCATCCATATAAAGTTCCAGCTGCTTCGCATGAATCTGTCCACTGATGATCGTCTTCAGATCATGAAGTACATCCGACAAACTAACCTCTGTTTCTTCCAGATGGATCTTGCCACTCTCAATACGACTCATATCCAATATATCATTGATAAGTGATAACAGATGATTGCTGGACGAAAGGATCTTACCAAGATAATCTCTGACCATTTTCTTGTTATCAATGTTGCTCACAGCCAATGTCGTAAACCCAATGATAGCGTTCATTGGTGTCCGGATATCGTGAGACATGTTAGAAAGGAAAGTACTCTTTGCCTGATTGGCATTCTCCGCAGTATGGACTGCATCAGAAAGTGCCTGATTCATTTTCTTGTCAGCAGTACGATCCGACATAACCAGTATATATTTCTTATTCCCATTTACCTCACTACCCATTGCAACACTATGAAACCAGCGTCGTTCTCCTGTTTTCTGATGAACACACTCAAAATCCCATTCCTGCTGTTCATGAACCTGAATCTCCTTTAGATAATCCTTCTTCGAATCTTTCATATCCTCGGAATGCAGTTCTCCTAAAATACAAATATCTTCCCGGATCTGTTCTATGGTAATTCCCAACAGTTTTTCCACATTTGGACTAACATAATCTGCCTGATATGTTTTTGCATCCAACATTAAGAATACGTCATCCACATTCATTGACAACTTTTGAAACATCTCATCCCTGTACAAGATCTCTGTGTCTTTTTTCTTCAATCTTACACTGTTTTTTCGTAAAATAAATCCAATAAGAATGGCTGTAATACAAAGCACTACCGCCCCAACAAGAAGCATCGTACTAAGTTGCAATGTGTTCATACTGGCATTGACGATATCTGCCTGGACAAGTCCCAGAAATACCCAGTCCTGAATATCTGATTTTTCATAAACAAGATAGTAATCCTTTCCATCCAGATTTAGTAACATCGCACCTGTATGTCCCTCTTTAAATTTCTTCGAAATTTCAAGGATCTCTTTTTCGGAGATATCTGTATGTTCTCTCAGAATGCCAAAAAAGTTATATACATTTCCCCATGACTCCAAAGAATGATCGATCACAACACGACCATCTGGATGAAGAACATAACTCTTTGCTTTTCCATTAAACGCAGAGATATCGAGTACATTTACTATATCAGCGTTTTCATAGGCAATAGCAATTGCATCATATTTAAATCCCTGATAACTTCCATGAGCCTTCGGGCTGGCAAAAACAAGCATCTGGGATTTTCCGGGAACTGCTGCATTGGTTATGATATCATTGCCTTTTTGAATCTCATCTTCAATATTTTCCTGTAATCCAAGATACCCTGTTTCACCTGTTGTCATCTTATAGTTACCGTCAGCTGATAGAAAATAAAAATATAAAAATCCCGCATCTTTCTGCGCTTTATCTATATAATCACGAATTTTGCTTTCACTTGGAGCATCCTGCAGATACTCACTCCACATATGAAGATACATCAGATTCTTATGTGTCAGTTCACCTAACATATTATCCGACTGATGGAAAACTTCGGTCAGATGAGAAACGCTTTCCTCATAGACAGTTTTCGATACAAACTCAAAATATTGAGAAACAGCCATAATGATTCCAAAAAAGAACGCAAGAAAGGCAATGATCCTGAATCGTTTTCTCATGATAGGTTTCTCTTTGTTCATATTATGATTCTTAACATCCATTCTTCTCACCTCAAAGTCATATAGTCTTCAGGCTTCGCGAGAACGGCATCACCCTTCAAAACATATTTTGTCCAAGTATCTTTCACCGAAATATCTTCTCCATCAAATACAATGTTTTTATCCGTTGGATATGCTTCCATATGTTGTGGTATCGCAAGACAGGTTACAGTAAAGGTATCCTCATCCTGAACTGGTTTTTCATTCTTTGTAACTTTACTTAATGTATAACCATCCTCCGTTTCCTTGATCTCTACAGAAATACCACTGACCACAGGCAGAGAGCCACGGTTAAATGGATTGAAACCTCCCTGATAACCTTCTACAAAATTTCTGACCGTCTTTTTCAGCTCAGCCCCACTCATCTTCCGTTTGTAAGCTGAAAGATCATTTGGCATGATCATATTGCCAACCATTTTTTCCGTATATCCTGCCTTCCGTACACTTCCTGTAAAGCTGTTTCCTGTTGCGATCAGCACATCCGTACCGTAGACGCCACGCAAAGTATTTGCCATAACAGAATACGCTTCATTGCCCCCGCTGGTATGAAAATAATTGGAATAAGCTTTCTTTGAATCGAGCACGATCTTCTCAGAATCAGATTTCTTCTTCAGAAGCTTTGTATTAAATGACTGGTAAGCCTGTTTGGCATCGTATTTTCCTGAAATCATCTTAGAGACTACATCTTGGGATACGTTGAAAAAGTCATTGGATGCGATTCGAATATACATATGATTTTCTTCGATCACAGGTCTGACATCTTTGAGATATTCTGTGAGATGTGTATCTACATCCTGACTATAACTTAATATATCCTGACCATCATAAACGATCCGATTCTGTGCATCCTCTGATAGCATTACATTCAACACTTTTATTGCTTTCTGCCGGCGTGTTTCATCCTTTGTCAGGTTACGGTTCAGCGCCACCTGAAAATATGGTGTCGTCATCAGCCATTTTTCGCCGTTTTGTTGAAAGAATGGAAGAAATGTTGTATCAATGCCCTGATCCTGAAATATTTTTACACCAGAAGAACTGCCAAAGTACATAGCAAGCTTACCACTTTTATACATCTCCATCACATTATCATAATCCATATTCAGATCATCTTTGTTCAACCCTGTATCCTGAATGAATTGCTCCATACGTTCAAAAGCCTCCGGCCAGACTTTACTGTCCAAACCCTCTCTCTTTGTATTATCAGGGTCACTATAGACAGTACGCCATTTACGTCCAGCCGCTGTAGACAGCTCTGATGCAGATAGTCCCTGCAGTGTTTCCATGCAAGTATAATCATAAAAATAATCTGCCGTAAATCCACGGATCCCCACTTTTTTGAATGCCTGACAGGCAGAAACAAAACTTTTGTAATCTGTTGGCAGAGGAATATGATACTTTTTAAAAAGGTCTTTGTTAACTACAAACCCATGTGCATCCGCACACACTGGAAGCCAGTTTACACTGCCATCCTGATTCATAAAATTGTTGAGGTATGTATTATAGACAGCACCTGCTTCATTGGTTGTGGAAAGATCCATCAGGCTGTCTTTCAGAGGGTTTGCATCATGTAGTGAAAAACGACAGCAAGTTATGATATCCGGCAATCCGCCATTTTCCTTAAGAAACCGATAGAAATCCAGATCATTGTTGCCCACTACAAATTCAATATTAATATCTGGAAGCTGTTTCTGAATGTATGGGGCATATTTTTCATATAGATTTGTGCTCCATAAATATACAGTGATCGTATCTTTCTCTTCATTTTTCGCGCTCTTCCTATCACATCCTGACATAAGTGATATGACTGTCACCATCACCAAAAGTATAGAGAGAACTCTATTCCATTTTCTCTTTTTCATTATGAATCCTCCTCTTTATTTTCCACGAATTCACTGATCACTTTTACTAATAATTTTGCATCTATAGGTTTCGCGATATGTTCATTCATTCCCGATTCTTTTGACTTTAATCTATCCTCGGTGAACGCATTTGCCGTCATTGCTATGATCGGAACCGTTTTTGCATCATCTCTGTCCAGTGCACGGATCATCTTTGCTGCTTCATAACCATTCTTGATCGGCATCATTATATCCATCAGAATGACATCAAATTCATCTGGTCTGCTTTTTTTGAATATCTCAACAGCTTCTTGGCCATTCCATGCCTTCGTCACAGATGCACCTTCATTCTGAATCACAAATTCTGCAATTTCCATATTCAGCTCATTATCTTCCACCAGAAGGATCTTCAGATCTTTTATAGATTTTTCTGATATAGCTTCCTGTTCTTCACGTTGATCAGCATCCTGATCTATTTTAAATGGAATCCTGAGCACAAAGGTCGTTCCTTTTTCTTTCTCACTTTCAAACGTGATCGTTCCTCCCATTTTTTCGATCAGTTTTTTCGTGATCGGCATTCCAAGCCCTGTTCCGGAAAATTTTGTACGGCTTCCAGCATGCTCCTGTGCAAACGGTTCAAAAAGGCGTTTCTGGAAATCCTTTGTCATACCAATTCCTGTATCTCGGCAGATAAATTCAATCGTCACTCTTCCCTCCTGCTCCGATGTAAATTCCTGGCAGCTGATGTAGATATATCCGTTTTCTTTATTATATTTTACCGCATTTGACAAAATATTCATCATGATCCTTTTTACATATCCTGGACTCCCGATCAGATTCCAGTGTGTGATTTCTTCTTTCTCCCACACGATCCGAATATTTTCTTCTGCAGCTATCTGTTCGATCACAACAAAGATTTCCTTGGAAATATTGCTTAGATTAAATGGAATTTCTTCCAGAACTACTTCATCCGATTCCAGCTTACTCATATCCAAAACTTCATTGATCAATTCCAGTAACAGATGAGATGTTTCTTTGATCTTTGCCCTGCATTCTGTCTGTTTTTCCATATCATCTGCATAATGCTCCGCCACATCGATCATACCGCATATTCCATTGATCGGTGTCCGGATATCATGACTCATCCTCTGGAGAAACTCAGTTTTCGCCTCGTTCGCTGCCTCTGCTTTTTTTGCCGATTTCAGAAGTTCTGCTTTATATTTCTCATCTTTTTCCTGTTCCTGTTTCTGATGTGCCAGATTGGTTATATATATCCAGGACCATGAAAAACTAAGAATGATAAGATAAAGGAATACAACACCTGTTACACTGAGTGGCAGATTACTGAATACCTCTTTATCTGGTAAATACATGTAGATATAATAATCCCTTTGTTTCAGCATGATACCATAGCATCCAGTTCCTTTATTCTTCAGATGAAAGATATGCCGACTATCTGTATGCTTCTTCATTTTCTGAATAATCTCATTGTCTGCGACATCCTGTGCCAATAATTTCTCATCGTTACTGGCAATAATCTTCCCTTTGTCTGCAACGATGATCGTCCCGTCTTTCTCAGTATTGTACCCCTTTAAAAGACTCTGGATCGTTAAAGTATAATTTCTGATAAATCTCGGAGATGTGTAATAGTAAACTGCAACGATCCCTGGGGCATCTTTTCTGGCGCAGGCTGCGATATCGATACGTGATCCATCTCCTCTGACAATCCGTTCTGAATAAGATCTTTCTTTATATCCTGTGTAATCCATAATGATATCTTTTTGCAGATAATCAATCATCTCATCCATCAAACCTTCATCCATACTGTATTCACAGACTTTCTTCCCTTCTTCATCCAATACAAGAATACCATCCACCCAGAGTGACTGCAGATTCTCTTTCAGAAACTTTCGGTCTAACTGCTTTCTATTCTTTACTTCCATATCAATATTTGTACTCATCTGTCTGGCACTTTCGATCGCACGAAGGAGACTTTTTGATTCTGAAGATTCATTATAATGAGTATAGGTTGAGCACTGTACTTTGACATAGTTTACAATCTCCACCATTCTTTTCTCAGCTTCGTTTTTTTCCGTATGAAAAAAACAAAAAATTGCAGTGACAAACATACAGATGCCAAGCAAACTAGCAACTATCCAGAATCGTTTTGCTTTTTCTCTTCCATTAATATCCAAGATCATCCACCTCCAAATATTTCTCTGGATCATCCATATATTTTTTTATGATCTTCAGGGAGGTACCATCCTTGTGCATTTCTTCCAGCTTCTGGTTCATCTGCTCGCAGATCCCTCTGTCATCATTCTTTGCAAAAGCAGCTCCTATCCCGACGACCATCAATGGTTCCTTCAGAATGCGGAAGCTTGTATCATAATCTTTCATATACTGGATGATGGATTCCTCATGCACAGCCACAGCATCCACATACCCTTTTGCCAAAAATGTATAGATCAATTCCCTGTGTCCAAGACTGATCAGATTACCAAGTTTTGGAATTCTCTTATCTGTCCGCTTCAGAAAGATACCTTCCGGTTTGGTTGTAGACTGGACTGCAAGATTCTTTCCTTTCAGATCACTCAGTTTATGAATGTCACTGTTCTCATTTACAGCAACCACCTGACGGCTTGCTATGTATGGTCCGGCCCAACGATAATCGTTAAGTCGTCCTTCCATTGAAAAACATCCCATGATACAATCAATTTTTCCACTTTCTACCAGCTCTTTTTTCTTTTCCCAATTGATCTGAACAATCTCCGTCTTATACCCCATCCTTCTAAATGCTTCCGTTGCCAGTTCAACATCTATACCTGTCGGGATACCATCCTCATTCAGGAAATTATAAGGCGGATAATTGTCACTTCCAATTTTTATAACAGGTTTTTTTGTTGTGTCAGACACTTTATCTGCCTTATCACATCCTGCCAAAGTTGCCATTAATATAGAAAATATCAATACAACAGTAAAAATTTTTCTTTTTTTCATCTTATAACCTCATTTTTATATCTCATCCTTATTGTTCAGTAATCTGCGCTTCAACCCCCCCCGAATTTTATGCTACTTATTGTTTTTTCCAATACCTTCATCTCAACTGGTTTGGAAATATGCGCATTCATACCGACGGTCAGGGAATGATGAATGTCATCTGAAAATGCATTAGCGGTCATTGCAATGATCGGGATCGTCTTTGCCTGTTCATGTGAACTCTTGCGGATCGCCTTTGTTGCCTCATAGCCATTCATAACTGGCATCTGCACATCCATCAGGATCATATCATAATCTCCAGGAGCAGATCGCTCAAATGTCTCAAGAATCCTTTCACCGTTTTCACAGACAGTACACTCAGCTCCCTTGATCTTTAACAGTTCCGTCAAGATCTCCGCATTCAGCTCATTATCCTCTGCACACAAGAACCTCATTCCTTTCATAATATCATCATATGTCTCACTTTCTTCTACCTGCAATGCTGACGAAACAGACTCTTCTGCAATTTTAAGATCCATAAAGACCTCAAAACAACTTCCCAGTCCCAGTTCACTATCGACATCAATGGTTCCTCCCATTGCTTCAATCAGATTCTTGGTGATCGCCATTCCAAGCCCTGTTCCCTGTATCTTATTTGTCAAGGAACTTTCCTCACGGGTAAAAGTATCAAAGATCTTGTCTTTGAAATCCTCAGACATACCTACACCATTATCAATAACTGCAAAATGATACTTTGCATACGCACTGGATTTCGTTTCACATTCTTCTACAAGAAACTGGATCTTTCCACCCTTCTGTGTATACTTTACTGCATTTGAAAGCAGATTGCTGAAAATCTGCATCAAATGAACATAATCGCTATTGACCCATTCATGCACGATGTTCTCATGATGAATCACCAAAGACTGATGCTTTTCCTCTGTCTGTGGACAGAACATCGTTTGAATCTCCTGCATAAACTCCAGAATAGAAAAATCAGAATAACTGAAAACAGTTTTTCCTGCTTCAATCTTGCTCATATCCAAAACGTCATTAATGATTCCCAAAAGATGCTGTGCAGAAACATCTATTTTATCAACATACTCGATCACCTTATCCTTATTCCCTGCATCATGTCTGATCAAGGATGTAATACCCATGATCGCATTCATCGGTGTACGGATATCATGAGACATACTAGCCAGGAAATCACTTTTTGACTGACTTGCATTGTTAGCGACTTCAAAAGCCTGCTCAGCCGCCCGTTTAGCTTGCGCGAGTTCTGTATTTATTGTTTCCAGTCTTGTATTATTTTCTCTTTCGATTTCAATTGCTTCGCTCTGGCTTTTTCTAAGAACTGTAACGATTCCTTTGATCATACAACCAGCAGCAACAACTGCAAACAAGATAATAAACCATATGATCAACTTCACAAGCCTTACCGTATTGGTCGCTACATATTTTGCAGGAACGAGAAAGATCAAATTCCATGCCGCATGATCCATTTTCTTTAAAACATAAAAGTATTCCGTCCCATCGAGTATGGCATTAGAATAACTCACACCCTTTTCTTTTAATTCTTTTTCTGCTTTGTCAAATGAAGAATCATGTAGATATTGCATCTTCTTTAATACCGTGAACACATTATGTCCTTTGATCAGTTCCACCTTATTACTATTGA
>OBVQ01000490.1_pt1 | contig 16767 bp, 17 predicted proteins | sample 1476181 | NCBI WGS metagenome assembly OBVQ01 (sample SAMEA2580020, study PRJEB22360) | human gut metagenome | reverse complement strand
GCCTGCGGCGGCAGCAGCGCCGATTCCAGCAAGGGCCACGTGTATTTCATGAACAACAAGGCCGAGGTCGTGGACCAGTACAAGGAACTGGCCAGCATGTACACCAAGAAGACCGGCGTGCAGGTGGACATCCAGACCGGAGCCGCCGGCACGTATGACGCCACCATGAAATCCGAATTGGCCAAGGACAACGCACCAACCATGTTCAACGTCGCCGGCTTCGACCAGTTCGCCAAGTACCAGAAGTACGTCGAACCGCTGCAGGACACCGACGTGTTCAAACTGCTCAACGATACCGGCAAGGCTTACTCGTACACCATCGACGGCAATTCGTACACCCTGCCGTACGCCGCCGAATGGTACGGCATCATCTACAACAAGAAGATCATCAAGGATTATTGCGCCAAAAGTTATGCGGTGATCAAGTCCGCCGATGACATCAAGGACTACAAGACCTTGAAGCAGGTGGCAGAATCCATCGAGCAGCACAAGGACGACCTCGGCGTCGACGGCGCGTTCGCCACCCCGGGCTTGGATACCTCCGACACGTACCGATTCGCTGCGCATATGACGCGTCTGCCGCTCTACTACGAGTATCGGGACGCGAACACCACGTTCTCGAAGACCATCAAGGGCACGTATCTCAAGAACTACAAGGACATGTTCGACCTGCAGCTCAAGACCAGCCCAACCGAGGCAAGCATGGTGAGCTCCAAGACCTACGATGACGTGACCTCCGAATTCGCGCTCGGCCAGGTGGCGTTCTACCCGAACGGCGTGTGGGCGTATTCGCAGATCAAGGGCAATGACGTGGCCGATGAGGACCTGGGCATGCTCCCCTACTACATGGGCATCAAGGGCGAGGAGGATTGCGGCCCCGTAGGAGTGTATGACGCGAGCTGGGCGGTGAACAAGAACGCCTCCGAAAAGGACAAGAAGGCCACGCTCGACTTCATCAAGTGGATGATCACCGACAACGAAGCCAAGAAGATCCTGTCCAAGGACATGGGATTCTCCGTGCCATTCACCACGTTCACCGATGACTACCAGCCGGACAATCCTCTGACCGAGGCTGCCCGAGCCTACAGCAATGACGGCAAGACCGAAGTGCGTAGCTTCACCATTCCGGATCAGCAGTGGCAGGACGACATCGCCTCCGCGCTGGTCGAATACACACAGGGCACCGGCAAGTGGGACAAGGTGCAAAGCGCGTTCGTGGACGGCTGGTCCACCGAATGGAACAACAACGAGGAATCGCTGGGCTCCGTGCCGGAAGCGCAGAAGTTCGACGCAAAGAGCTGACGCCATCCGACTCGTGAAAAAACGGCTGGACACCGGTAGATAACACCCCAATCTACCGGTGTCCAGCCGTTTTTTCCATGCGACGGTCGTCCGATCCGCTGCCGTACACTTGGTCGTTATGAAAGTTTCCCTGCAACGCGTGACCGAAGCGAGCGCCATCGTATTGAACGAGTTAGGCACACCGGATCCGACATTCGACATGGCACAGATCGGGCCCGGATTGGTGCTGACCATTGAAGTGGAACCTGATGATGATGAGGGAACGCTTGCACGGATGGCGCATCGTGTGCTCACGTTACGCTGTTTCGATGGTCCGCAGGGCAGACTGTCGCTGTCTGTTCAGGAGATGCACGGCGAGATTCTGTCGATTCCACAGCCGCTCACCACGTTGCGGCGTTCCGCGGTCGGCAGGCCGCAGCTGGTATCTCATGATGCCTATGATGAGCATGCGAATCTGATATGGATTCGTTTCAATGAAGCGTTGCGCTCAGGTAATGTTCCTGTGCGTGAAGGACGGTTCGGCGCCCGCATGCGCATCGGTTCCATCGCCGACGGTCCCTTCCAATTCACATTGCAGGAATGACCGCAACGCTTGCCGGCATGGATTCCAAAACGTTGATCACCCTTTCCCGAAGTATAAATGCGATATTACGAACGTAGAAGATTCCGCTATACGGAATGTGCTCCCGTATGGCATGATCTAGTGTATAGACAACAGCATGACATTCGCACTACAATTGCTTGTAGCTGTTACCTGCATATGATTAGGAGCAACCATGAGCGACACTGCGACGATTAGTTTCCGCACTGATCCAGCGATCAAACGAGAGGCAAGGGAACTGTATGCCGACATGGGCATGGATCTGTCAACGGCGATCAACATCTTTCTGCGCCAGTCAATCCGTGAAAACGGCATGCCTTTCAAGATCACCAGGGACAATCCGTCCAGCATTGAGGCACGCCGCCAGACGGAAACCCATGACGGAGAATCCTTCACCAGCACGGATGCGTTGATGAAGGATCTGCTGGATGCTTAAATCGGTCTTTCGTACAACACAGTTCAAGAAGGATTTCAAGGTTCTGCTCAAAAAAACACTATAGTCCCGATAAGCTTAAACAAGCCATTGACACACTCATGGCTCAGAACAAGCAACTACTCAGCACAAAATACCGCGACCATCCGCTGACTGAAAATTGGAAAGGATATCGCGAAATCCATATCGAGGGTGACTGGCTTGTGATTTATCGCGTGGAAAAGCAGGAACTGCAACTCGTGCTCACACGGACCGGGTCGCATGATGATCTGTTCTAGCGATTACCCGATTACCGACTACTTAAACAGGTCGAACAGGCTGAACGTGGTCTTCTTGTAGATGGCGTTGTACAGCTTGCGCTTGGGATGCAGCCACCCCATGCCCTTCTTGCCGTAGCCGGGGATCAGCGCCCGCTTGACCGCACGGATGGCGCGTCCCTTCGTGCGCGCGGACAGGCTCTTCTTCCAGCTGGGTTTTCTCATTCCGTATTTCATGGCGGTCTCTTTTTCGAACGGTCATGCTCATTCTATACAGTGCTGAACACGTTGCAGATCAAGTAATCAGACCAGCAGATCGTATACGCTGCGCATGGCGAGCAGCCCGTCCGTCATCCACTGGTAGGCGTCCGTCATGTCGCCGGAGAAATCCACATCGTGCTGCACCCAAAGGTGTCGGTTCTTCTTGTCGGCATCCGGCTCATCCCAGGTCACCGCGCCAAAATCAGACAGCATCCGTTCAACGGAATCCCTCATGGCGTAGAGTTTCGCGTACTGGAACGTGTCGGTGAAATACAGGTCCACCGTAATATAGCCGTCTCGAATGTTCAACGCCCCATCCGGGTGGCAGAAACCCGAACCTACTCCGAAGCTGGTCCACGTGTCGCTGTTCGTCTTGCGGCCGGATGGGTCGCCGTATACAGCAACAAAGTCGGGCCGCGTCGCGGCATATTCGTACAGACCATTCCAGAAGCTGCGCCGCAACGAGATATTACCGCTGACTTGCCGCAGTTCGTCTAAGGTTCTGCCGTCCGCGACTTTCCACACTGTCCAACCGTTGATCTGCTTATCTTCACCGGTTTCAAGCATTCTGACGCGGCGGAATGCGCCGGATGGGCTGCCGAATATTTCGCCGTTGGACAGGCGGATGCGGTGGTCTTCGGTTACGGTCGCCGTGGCGGTTATGCCGGCATACCGGCTTTCCAGCGCGGCTCCAGCTGCAAGAATGCCCCGTTTGCATAGATCAGCGAAATCAACGGCATTCTGTTCGCGTTCCCCCTGGTTCGCATTCCGATTGCGCAGAGTCTGCATCACCTCTTCCCCCGCTGTGGGGCGTGCCCACACCTGCAATGCGAGATCGGCAAGCCGGGCACCTCGCTGTGCGATCGTCCGTTCATCCCATTGCGAAGCATCGTGCAGTTCCGCGGAGATGGACAGGTATTCGCTGTCATATCCGCCAATCATGCGGTTTTTCTTCTGCTCGAACGTTCCGTCGGAAAGTTCCGAGTTGTATGCGGTCAATGTCAGATTTCCCAGACTGTTCACCAGCAGTGGGAATCGGTCGGGGTCGGCGAGCATATTGCGCCATTCGGCATGCGCCATGGCGTTCTGCGGCATGATGTGTTCGATGGTGTATTCGCTGAAGGATCGCGTATCCTTGGGATGGTTATGGTTCTCCAATCCGGCGAGCAGATATTTGCAGCGCGGGGCCGGGCGGTACAGATCCTCGCCGAGCAGCGCCTGCCTGAATTGTTCGTCTGTGGGCATGCGCGTGGCTTTGGCGGTTTCGGTGAGCAGCAGCGCGGCGAAGGTTTCGGCCAAATCATGTTCGGCTGATTCAAGTTTGGCAATCAGGGATGGGACAAGTTTGTTCAATCCGTTGCTGGACACCGAACAGACCATTCTGCGAAACAGATACGATTCAAGATCCGCGAGCATGCGCAGCAATCCGTCGCGGTTTGTGCGATGGTGCTTCCACGCAGCGAACATGTACATAACCAATGAATCCGTAACCGTGCTGTCTAGGTCTTGGATCGATTCGAGCCGATAGTCCACGTTAGTGTCACCGCTGCCGGCGGCCGCAACGCCTTTGATAACGGCGTAGTACCCCGCATATTCCAGCATGTTCTCGAGAAGATTGCGCGTGCGCTCCATGCGCGGCATGGAGCTATCGGCTGCAAAACGTTTGAACTCCGAATACATGGCGCGGCCTTTGGGCACGGGCTTCTGCAGCGTGACGACCATCCAGTCGTGCAGGAACGCGTCGAATGAGAGACTGCCGAGAGTACGCTCCATAGGCAGCCAGTAATCGGCATACAAGGTGTTCTGCTCGACCATGGGGCACCCCATGAGCATGTAGTTGCGTACCAGATCGGAAGTCTCAAGATCAAGCCCGGTGGAATTCATCGATTCGAATACCAATTGCGGCTCGTCGCACCCCCGATCCAGAGTGACGGACACGACTTCAAGGCGTTGCAGACCGTTCCATACCACGTTCGCATCGTCGATGGCCGCGACCAGCGAACGGAATAAATCAAGGTTCGCTTCTAACCGGGAACCCGTATCGGTATGGCTCGGGCGATCGGGGACGACCACATGGTCGCACATGCTGCGCAGCACTTCCCTATCATCACCGGAAAGCGTCAGCTTGTAGCGGCTTTCACCGGTTGCGTACTTATCGACAAGATAGCCACGGTCGATGAGCATGTCTGCGGAGAATCGCAGGTTCTCAGGGTGTTCGCGGGCATATTCGGCCAGTGCGATGAGCAGCAGGGTCACCGAGGTAAGGCGCTGCTGGCCGTCGATGAGCTGGCATCGGCTGACACCATCCGGGCCGATGCCGCCTTCCTGCATCCATACGATCGATCCGGTGAAATGCGTTCTCTCAGGATGCCTGCCAACCGTTACGATGTCGGCCCACAATTGCCGGCATTGCGTCTCGCCCCATGAGTATCTGCGCTGATACACCGGTACAACGAACCGAAGCGAACCGGTGAATAAGTCCAGCAGAATTTTCTTGCCAGCGTCCATGGTAATTCTCCATTTCACTTTCGAATCGTCATATATACCTAATGGTCACACTAAAAAACAAATCTGACTCACTAGACAGTCCTACCACACAGTGAATTTGCCGCCATATACAGCAAATCAATCAAGCATCGCGACAACTGTGTCACATATAAAACATCATTTAGACGCTTCAGGCGTTCTTACTCCACTCTTCGACCAAATCGACATCATCGGAACCAGGACGTGAATATTTCTCATAATCAACTTTTTCCGACACTGGCATGATGTTTCTCCTCTAAAGCTATTCTTGGAAGCCAAGGCTAGCACCCGAGACCTCATGACACACCACTTTCGAACTCTCGTATATATACTTGGACAAGCAATGAGTGACCATTCCCCCGAGGACGAGCATGACCAATACAGACAAGACCCAATACACACCGCTCATTGATTTCAATGCATACCCGGTGAAGAATGTACTGGACACTCTCCTACAAGACAAGAGCACAAAGCAGAACATCATCTACGCAACTGATGCGTATGTGGACGCCGAACCGACCGCCACGGAAGCAGCGCCGATACTTGCCCAGCAGATTTCAGGCGAAACCCCCACCGTATGCATTGTGCCACGAGTACAGAAAAGCTTGGATGAGCAGACAGACCGCACCAAAGCAAAAGCGGAAGTATTCACACCATCATGGATGGTGAACCAGATGGTCAATAACCTTGATGAGGAATGGTTCGGAAGAAAGCACGTGTTCAATACGGAGCAGGAAGACCATTCCTGGATTCCTACGGAGGGAAAAATCACGTTCCCCTCTACGAAAAAGCACGGCTGGCGTGACTATGTGGACAGCCGCCGATTGGAAATCACCTGCGGTGAAGCCCCGTTCCTGGTATCGCGCTACGACGCCGCTACAGGAGCAATACTGCCCATCAGTCAACGCATTGGCCTGCTCGATCGCAAGCTACGCATCGTAGATGAGCACACGGAAGATGACCTGATGTGGTGGAAGTGGACATTGCGGGCATTCCAAAGCGTATACGGCTACGAATTCCAAGGCGACAGCCTGCTGATCGCACGCGCAAACCTGTTGCTTACCTTCGTAGATCATTACCGCAACAGATTCAGCACCGACCCGGACAAGAAGCATCTCAAGCAGATTGCGAATGTAATCGTCTGGAACCTCTGGCAGATGGATGGACTGACCGAGACGATACCATTCCGCAAACCACCCGAGAAAGAGGTCGAATTCGACATGCTCGACATGCTGAACATGCTTGATGAGCCCAGTTCGCAAGAAGTACCAGTATTTGTCCGGTTATACGACTGGAGAGCAAAAACTTCGTTATCATATAGCCAACTGTTGAAGGGAGCAGAACAATGAAGTTTGACTATATAATCGGCAATCCTCCATATCAGATGGAGGACGGCGGAGCGGGAGCCAGTGCAACTCCCGTCTATAACAAGTTTATCGATGCTGTCAAAGAGCTTGACCCCTCTGTGCTGAGCTTAATCATTCCGGCCAAGTGGTATTCAGGCGGAAAGGGCCTAGATCAATTCCGTCAGGAAATGCTCAATGACTCGCATATTCGTCGCTTGGCCGACTACACCAATTCGCTCGACGTATTCCCCGACGCAGATATCGCAGGTGGAGTGTGCATTTTTGTACGCGATAAAAGCTATGAGGGGGGGGTTGCCACTATTCCAACACGCATAACGGAATTACTACGAAATGTCAGCGAAAATTGGACATGTTCGACACTTTCATTCGATATCCTCTAGCCGAATCCATTATTGAAAAAACCACTGCACTAAAAGAAATAACACTTACAGATTTTGTCTCAACGCAAAAACCTTTTGGCTTGCGCACCTATGTAAAACCTTCAACAGAAGGTGAACTACTATTACGATACAACAAAGGCGTTGGCCCATTCCGTAAAGAAGACGTTACCGCTGGGTTTGACATGATTGATAAGTGGAAGATCATTATTTCCTATTTATCTGCCGAACACGCTGGGCAACCCGATAAAAACGGACAATTCAGAATCCTCTCTACTACGGAGAAATTGCCACCAAAGTCAATTTGCACTGAGACTTATCTCGTAGCTGGAGCCTTTGACACAGAAGCCGAAGCTGACAATTACATGGCATATTTGAAAACAAAATTCGTTCGGTTTCTTCTTGCCCAAGTGGTGGTGACCCAGCATATCAGCAAGGCATCATTTGTGTTTGTTCCCGCTCAAGATTTCACCAAGCAATGGACTGACGAGGAGCTGTTCAAGAAATATAAATTGACCTCCGAAGAAATAGCCTTCATTAACAATATGATCAAGGAGATGAACTGATGAGCGTTTCCGATATCACAGGCAAGGTCAAGAGCACTCGACCGGCACTCCCCCAGATTTATGCATACACTACTCCAGAAATCCGCCGTCATGACGGCTGGACGAAAATCGGTTATACCGAGCAGGATGTAAACGTCCGTATTGCGCAACAAACTCATACGGCAGATGTCATCGCGAAACTCGAATGGCGTGGCAATGCCACTTATGAGGACACTGGCGAAGTGTTTCATGACACCGATTTCCATACCTATCTGCGCAATCTCGGCATCAATGATCAGCCCGGCACCGAATGGTTCGAGATTAATCCCCCTAACGCGAAGGATAGATTCCATGAGTTTCGTGAGAATCATGGAATTCTTGACGGCCTCGGAGCCTCCGATTATGAGTTGCGTGCAGAACAGGAAGCTGCGGTCAGCAAAACCCTGGACTATTTCCAGCTGCACGAGCAAGGCGAATTCCTATGGAACGCGAAGCCGCGTTTCGGCAAGACCCTTGCCACCTATGACCTCTGCAAGCGCCTTCCCACGCCGGGAAAGGACGGTAAGGCGAAACGCATTCTCGTCGTGACGAATCGTCCCGCGATTGCGAATTCCTGGTATGACGACTATGTCAAGTTCGTCGGCACCGATTCCGGCTGGCGGTTCATCAGCAGTGTGGACGCTTTGGCTGGCAAACCATATTGCATCAGCCACGATGAATACCTGCATCTTGCGAGCAAGGGCAAGCTTCCGAACTCCGTCGAGTTCATCAGTCTGCAGGATCTGAAGGGCTCCATCGAGTTCGGCGGCCATTACGACAAGCTAAAGTATGTGGCGGAATACGAATATGACCTGCTCGTCATCGATGAAGCGCACGAAGGCGTGGACACGTACAAGACGGACGTGGCATTTGACCATATCAAGCGCAGGAACACACTGCACCTGTCGGGAACGCCATTCAAGGCCATCGCGAACGACAAGTTCCCCGAGAACGCGATCTACAACTGGACATATGCGGACGAGCAGCAGGCCAAAAGGGACTGGAACGATCCGGAACTGCGCAACCCATACGAGAACCTGCCGAAACTCAACATGTTCACCTACCAGATGTCCGACATCATCGAGAACGAAGTAGCGCAGGGCATGCAGATCGATGGTGAACAGACCGAATACGCATTCGATCTGAACGAATTCTTCGAGACAAAGGATGGGCGATTCGTTCACTATGACGATGTGAAGCGTTTCCTCGACGCTCTGACCACACAGAAGAAATACCCGTTCTCCACGCCAGAGTTGCGCGATGAGCTACGCCACACGTTCTGGATGCTCAACCGTGTGGATTCCGCCCGTGCCCTTGCCAAAATGCTCCGGCAGCACGAAGTGTTCAAGGACTACGAGATCATTCTTGCGGCCGGCGACGGCAAGATCGACGATGACGAAGAAAACGAGAAGTCGTTCGACAAAGTTCGCGACGCTATCGCCAAGGCAGAGAAGGGCGGAGAAAACGCCAAGACGAAGACCATCACCTTGTCAGTCGGCCAGCTGACCACAGGCGTGACGGTTCCTGAATGGACGGGCGTGCTCATGCTGTCGAACATGAAGAGCCCGGCACTGTATGTGCAGGCCGCATTCCGCGCGCAAAACCCTTGCTTGTTCAGTAGGAACGGCAAATACCAGCGCAAGGAAAACGCGTACGTGTTCGATTTTGACCCGGCACGTTCGCTGACTGTGTTCGAGGAATATGCGAACGACCTGTATTCCGGCACCACATGTGGAGGCGGCGATACCGACTCACGCAAACAGAACGTGCGTCGGCTGTTGAACTTCTTCCCCGTAATCGGCGAAGACGAAGACGGCGAAATGGTGGATCTGGACGCCGAACAGGTGCTCTCCATCCCACGCAAGATTCACTCGCGCGAGGTTGTGCGCCGCGGCTTCATGTGTGATTTCCTGTTCCAGAACATCAGCAACATCTTCCATGCTCCGGCCGAAGTGATTGAGACCCTGCAGCAGCTGGAACCGTACAAGGCTCCGAGAGAAGACCTCGGAGTCAAGGCAGGAACCGCCGATGAACTCAATCTCGATGAGAACGGCGAAGTGTCCATTCCGGATGAGCAGGTCATCGGCAAGTCCAAGGATCTGTTCGGGGACAAAGTGTATGGCAATATCAACAACGAGCTTAATTCCGTGATCGACTCCATTGTCTCCGAGAAACCGGAGAATCCCGAAGAGGATTTCCTTGCCGATCTCCAGAAAGCTGTTGGCGTCAGCGTCGCCGAACCGTTGGTCGAAGCCGCCAAGCAGAACTACGGCTCCGATATGAAGGCTTCCCAACAGAAGAAGGTCGAGCGTAAGATCAAGGCCGATGTGAATAACCGTATCAACCGCGAGTACGGCGACTACAACATTGAGAAGAACCGTATCGAACGTGACCGTGCGCAAGCACTCGAAAATGCCGAGAGCCAAGCTGAGGAAGAGCAAATCAATCAGGCACATGACGAACGGATTGAAGCCGCTCGTCTGAATCTTATTGATAATCTCAAACAGTCGCGCAGCGAAATGGTCCAATCCGCTGGCGAAACTGTGGTACGTGAGATCGAGACCGCGAAGAAGGAAGCACAGAAGAACAGCATCGAAAACAGTATCCGCGATCATCTGCGCGGTTTCTCCCGCACAATCCCGTCATTCCTCATGGCCTACGGAAACGAGAACACCACACTTGAATCGTTCGACAGCATCATTCCGGACCGTGTATTCAAGGATGTCACCAGCATCACCGTGGACCAGTTCAGGCTTCTGCGCGACGGCGGAGAAGTGACGAACCGCGTGACCGGTGAAAAAGAACATTTCGACGGCCACCTGTTCGACCCTGTTGTGTTCAACGATTCCGTGCTTGAATTCATCCATCTGCGCGGCAAACTCGCCGACTATTTCGACGAGTCCCACAAAGAAGACATCTTTGACTATGTACCACCACAGAAGACCAACCAAATCTTCACCCCGCGCAAAGTCGTAGTGGAAATGGTCGATATGCTCGAACAGGAGAATCCGGGCTGCTTCGACGATCCGACGCACACGTTCGCCGACCTGTATATGAAATCGGGTATGTACATCACCGAAATTATCAAGCGTCTGTACAACAGCAAGGCGATGCGACGCTACTTCCCGGATGATCACATTCGTCTGGCGCATATCCTCGAACACCAGGTGTATGGCATCGCGCCTACCGAGATTATCTATCAGATCGCAACCCACTATATCCTCGGATATGACAACAAATTAGGCAAGGGGCTGCACACGCATTTCGCAATGGCTGACTCCGCTCAGCTCGCGAAAGAAGGCAAACTTGCTGAGTTTGTGGACAAAGCGTTTGAAGAATAGCGAAGCACTTTGAGTCGATGACAAAGCTGATGGGTTGGGTGGCTAACAGACAACTACTCTGCTAGCCACCCAACCCACCGTTTTTCAGTCGTCTATCTCGATCGCATGAATCGTGACTTCCGTGTCAGCATCTGCGGTATTGGCTTTCTTGAATTCCAGGCGAAGTTCCATGCCGGTCTCATCGAACTCACCGTTCAGATTGCGTACCAGCACATCAGCCAATCGGCCACCCATGGGTCTAAACGTCGCATAGGTTATCGCCCCGGAAATGGCACCGCCAACAACGGGCACAACCTTGGCAACGGCCTTGCCAACCGACTCCTTCACCACCCGTTTGCCAACCATCGCGCCGATTTTCTTGAGCAGTGGATACCAAGTCGTTTTCGTCAAAGCCTGTTGCGTGATCTTCTTGCCCATGTTTTTGCCGACTTCCCTGGCAAGCTTTCCTACCAACATCGCCGAACCTGACGCGCCGAGCATCGCACCCAAATACGCAAGGACTCGGACTTTGGCACCTTCATTCAGTTCCGACTCGTCGGTGAATAAATCATCCTCTCCGAAGAGATAGGCGATTTTCTGCGCCAGATTGATCGCGAAGCCAAAGTATTGGGCCACATCGGCACTTCCAGCGGCAACGGCGGCAGGTCCGCCGGGGATTCCTGCTACGAAGGCGGCAAGAGTGGTCTGATTCGTTGATTTCTTAATCAGCCCATCCGCTTTTCTTCGCAACGACTCCGCCGTATACACATGCTGCGGGCCATGCTCCAGAATCTCATCGAGATATTCCGAACCGGCGAATTGCTGCCGCAGAAACGCTTCCCTATCAACCCTGATAACCGGAAGCTTCGCAACGCTTCCGATCATAGTTATCGCCACATCGTAAAGCTCTTCGTCGGTTTTCTTGGCCATGTTCTCTCCACTCTGATAAGACGCATTGTGCTTAACGCCCATGGTATCTGCTCCTTTATTTGTTCGATGGATAACATGCGGACGATCCGCATTCACCATGAGCCATGTTTTCTTCGCGAGCGCGAGGGGGCTCAGCAGATAGAGACTGCATTAAAAGCAGCAGCCTGTTAAAGCAGATTCGAGCACTTTTCTCGCGCATTTTCACGCACTTGCACGCACCCAGATTCCAATCACATACTTCACGCTCATGCGGGATGGGTTCAACGTAATCGCCAAAGAAATCAACGATGCCCCATGAAGCTCCTTGGCAGCAAGACACCCAACAAGGTATGGAACCGGGGAATAAGCAAGATGCAATCGCGTCATCAGAAACCAAATCACGTCGTAATCCCGTCATAATCCCGTCATAATCGCGTCGTAATCGGGTAGTGTCCGAAAACCATAACCGTAATGAAAAAGATTCTTCCAACACCATGAACCGGCAGACACCACACTGCTAAGGCATACTTCAAGTTACAATTAACCCTTATGACCTTGGCGAATAGGGATGCAATGAAAACACTGGATGAACTTATGCAACATCTGTGTGATAACGGCATTGCATGTTCTGGTGAATTGCAAAAAAGAGAATTGAAAAACCTGAGGTATTATCACGGCTATAAGGGGTACCGATTCGCTGGCATTGCAAAGAATCGTCTTCACTTGCAGTCCTTCGAGCAGATTTCATCATTGAATTGTTTTGATATGGCGTTGAAATCTTCAATTTACCCTCGGATCATCGCCGTGGAAACCGCGTTGAAGAATTACACATTGGAGGAAGTTCTTCAAGATGCAGAGTCACCATTTCTTGATCAGATTTTTGCTCAAAGTCTGAATGCATATAAAGAATGCCGTGGCGCTAAGAAGCAATACAAAATAGAGCTGTTGCGCCGATTGAGATTGAGGAATGAGATGGACAGTCTCCTGTCTCAACGTTATAAAAGCTCCGTGCCGGTTATTCAACATTTTTTTGATGCTGATAGGCAAGTACCGATTTGGTCAATTTTCGAGGTGATTACTCTCGGGACTTTCGGAGCGTTCTACAAATGTTTGGATTCGCGTGTAAAACAAGCGATTGTTCAAGAACTGAACATGCCAAGCAACTTTGACTCGGCTTCACTTCTTGGCGATATTATTTTCACCCTTAAGGATCTGCGTAATGCTGTTGCCCATAATGGGATAGTGGTAGACGTCCGTTTCAAAAGCAATTCAGTTAACCAAGGTATCGGTAAGCTGCTAAATGGAGATTCGAACATAACCGGCATCAATTTCAACGAAATAACAGACTACATTGTATTGCTGGCCTATTTGTTGACGAAACTTCAATTTGCTAGGGCAGACAGAACCAAATTTCTAGATGATTTTCTTGCAATTTTGAAGGAATACAGAGTCTCGCTTCCTCAACCAATTTTCAGCAAACTCGTAAGTTCACAGGCTGTGAGGAAGATCCAGGAGGCGAGGAAGTTTTCAGATGGGAACGATTGAAAACTATTCTATCGGCGTGTGGCATTTGTTTTCATGCTAAGTTGGTCAATTAATTGCGGTGGAAGCCTTCGGGCGACACCTAGGAGGAGCCGATGCGTCGGCTCCTCTTTTTAATATCTTCCAACCCATCGGTTTTTTCAATCGTCTATCTCAATCGCGTGAATCGCGACTTCGCCATCTTCCGAGAACTCGGCTTTTCTGAATTCCAGGCGGAGTTCCATGCCGGTCTCGTCGAGCTCACCGTTCAGATTGCGTACCAGTGCATCGGTCAATCAGCCGCTAGAGTTTTCAGCTACACCCCCACTCTGGTAAGACGCATTGCGCTTAACACCCATGGTATTCGCTCCTTTGCCTGTTCGGTGGATAACATGCGGGCAATCCGCATTCACCATGGGCCATGTTTTCTTCGCGAGCGCGATAGGTTTCCACCGGATAGAATCTGCATCCACATTAGTAATCCGTCAGAATGTGTTCGCGCACTTACATCTTGATTGCATATTTTGCCATTCATGTGGCATGTTCAATTGCCCAAGGCTGTACAGTCCTGTATATCAGCGCCCACCCAAGGCTACGTTTACGTCCCGAAATGCGGCGGGCCTCTTTTTCTACCTCTTTGTTACTATGAGTAGTAACAGTAGCCTCCAAGCCTCTTAACAATGCTCAAATCCGGAGGCTCTTTTTTATCAAGCCACGCAAGGATAAGTCATGGCTTATAAAACAAGCTGAGTCGAATGATAACTATTTCTGGGGATTATGCCATCCTAAACGGTGGCATTAGACACAGCAACCTGACCAATTTTGTCAGCTCTCTGAATCTCATTGTCAGAAGAAAAGCCCAACATTGAAGGGAATAATCAATGTCATACGTTTTCTTAAGCGGAACATGTGAAGCGCACAGACTAGCGCAACAATGTGCAAGGTATCTTTTTCCGTCATTCCCATAGCGCACCTCAGATAATGCGGAACATCGGATTGGAGGTTATGGAATTGACGAATATCACACGCTGCATTTCAGCCAGTCTGTCCTGCAGTTCAGTGGTAATGTATCGTTTTTTCACCAAGTCGATCTCCCGACCAAAAGTCGATGCAAGATCATCACGCAAAGCCCACTCATCAATCATTGGATTGGCGGTGTCGTCAAACTGATAGATGAAATCGATATCCGAATCCGCATGCCCCTCGCCGCGGGCCATGGAACCGAACAGGTACAGTTCATTGACATGATGCCGCAGCGCGATAGGACGAGCAATCTCCGCTATCTGCTGCGGCATAGCGACCCGCGAAATCACATCAAGCGCTTTCATAGAGCTAGAACATGTGCAAGTTTCTTTTCCACCTGGCGCATGACATCATCTTCCAAAATTCCAATGCGTTGGCCCAATGCCGAAGTGTGCACTGCAAGAATCTTCTCCGTCATCACCCAACTTATTTTAATCAAACCATTCTGCGCAGTAGGAGGAACTTTAACCCGGGTAGTCATATCATCCGACGTAAAAGAAATCATCAGGCATACCACGGTAGAGTCAAAACCCTCGATTCCGTCATTCTGCACAACGACAACCGGCCGAGGCTTTCTCGCGTAACCATCAGCCAGCACAGTCCAGATTTCACCCCTCCTCATCAGCGATCATCCTCATCGACAAATCATTAGCGAAATCAGAAGCCTCCCGTTCATTCTCGAACGGTTCCGCAACCTGTCGAACTCGTACCTGGTATGGGAACCCCTGATATTCATTAAAGGACGAGACGAACATACGCAGCGCATCAGCCGTGGAAAGACCGAGCTTCTTTGTCGTTTCACGGAACTCTTCCGCCTGATCATCATCAACACGTGTCGCAAGCTGAACTACCATTGCCACTCCAATCACTATTTTTTATCATTTTATATCTTATTGACATGTTTTGCTAATATTCCATATCTGGATTACTAAAACTCTAGATTCACAGAATTTGCAATGTGGCAGCCGAACACCAAAACCCGAAGTATGAGCGTTGGAATTCCAACGCTCATACTCGCCATAATCGCCAAACAGTGCCACAAACAAGCCAACAAGCGTTTTTGGGGAGAGTCATTCGCGTGATGTTGCGCTCTATCATTGATAAAAACATCCAGCAACCGCATACCGTAAGGAATCACATGCGCTATTTCACTTCGGACACGCATTTCGGCCACCCTCTGGTCACCGCACTGCGCGGATTCCTGAACAATGGCAGGCTCCGCACCGAATACCGTGATGTCTGGCAGGCGCAGGGTCGCGCGGCCGCGCACGCATGGATCAAACAATACGTACGCGACAATCAGACGTCGTTCAAAGCAATCTGCGACATCACACGCCATGAGAACACCATCATCGGCAACATCAACGAGACCATCGGGCGTGATGACGAGCTATGGATTCTCGGCGATCTCTCCTACCGTTGCACCGTCAAGCACACGCTCGACTGTCTACGCCGCATCAACTGCCGCCATCTGCACCTGATCATCGGCAACCACGACCGCAACTTCCGTCTCCGCTCCAATGACGCGCTATACGAGGACGTGTTCGAGACCATCGATGACTACCGCGAGATCGACATGGAGCTTCCCGTTCTCGACGGCTCCGGCAAGCCGACGGCCGCAACCGCACGGCAGACCATAGGCATGAGCCACTTCCCCAGGCTCTCGGCATTGGCCGAAGAACACGGCAACTGGCCGGAAAACTGGAACAAGTTCGCCGATGTGGCGCCGACCACCGAAGGTTGGCTGCTCTATGGTCATACACATCAAGGCATTCCCGACGGCACCGATCCGCTCAGCGTGAATGTGGGGCTTGATGCGTGGGATTTAGAGCCCGTCAGCGAGCAGCAGCTCCTCGCCTGGTTCACATTCCGGCACGCCGACCAATCAAAGTAAATTCCCCCGAGCATGCGTCATCGTCCGGAGGCGAAGCGGGTGAGGACTCCCGACTTGGCCAAGGCTCGGTAGAGGACCCACGAACCGAACCCGGCGAATACGACCGCGCTCAGCAACTCGCATGCCGTGCCGATGAGTCCACGCGGACTGAAGAACGAAAACGCCTGGTAATAGAAGAACAACAGGTAGAAGTTGTATACAATGCCGATCGCCACGGCCGACAGCAACGTGACGCCAAGCGTCCAACGACGGTAGCGGAACACCGCGAACACCGCTTCGGCGGCAAGCGCCTGCACAAGCGCGATCACCACCAGGCTCACACTGTATTTCGTACCAAGCACCACTTCGACGAACGAGGCGACCAACAGCACGTAGGCGGACGCGCCCGGCTT
>OBVQ01000488.1_pt1 | contig 16806 bp, 7 predicted proteins | sample 1476181 | NCBI WGS metagenome assembly OBVQ01 (sample SAMEA2580020, study PRJEB22360) | human gut metagenome | reverse complement strand
ACTAATAAGACTTATCCTTCGTGGGGATATATGGCCGCGCAAGGCGCCACCACCATCTGGGAACTCTGGAATGGCGACAAAGCAAATCCCAGAATGAACAGTGGAAATCACGTCATGCTCTTAGGCGACCTGCTTCCCTGGTGCTTCAACAATCTGGCAGGTATCCGTGCCGACCGTTGGAAGCCCGGCTATAAACATATCATCTTCCAGCCTGCCTTTGACATTCAGGAACTAAGCAATGTAGATGCCTCCTACACAAGCATCTACGGAAAAATAACCAGCCGGTGGAAAAAGACCCCGACACATCTGGAATGGGACATTGAACTCCCCGCCAACACTACAGGCGAAGTATATCTTCCCGGCGGGCGGAAAGAAATGGTAGGTTCGGGCAAGCATCACTTCAGTGTAGATATCCCTACCCGGAATGTAGCTATCCTGAGTGACGAGTTCCTATATGAGAAAGCCTCCTTCCCGGAATGTCATGGAGCCACCATCGTAGAATTGAAAAACGGGGATCTTGTCGCTTCATTTTTCGGCGGTACCAAAGAGCGCAATCCGGATTGTTGCATCTGGGTGTGTCGCAAGCCGAAAGGTGCCAAAGAATGGACCTCTCCACAACTCGCTGCCGACGGCGTATTTTCAATAAAAGATGCGCAGGCAACCTTGGCAGGCATTGATTCCACTTGTACTCCTGTGACAAATGCTCGGGGAAAACTGATTGCCCGCCGGAAAGCTTGCTGGAACCCGGTACTTTTTCAAATTCCGGGAGGTGATCTGATTCTCTTCTATAAAATAGGCTTGAGCGTAGGCGACTGGACTGGCTGGCTCGTGCGCTCTCGCGACGGAGGAAAGACCTGGAGTAAACGTGAACCGTTGCCGGAAGGATTCCTCGGTCCTATCAAGAATAAACCGGAGTACATTAATGGTCGTATCATCTGTCCTTCCAGCAGAGAAGGTGGCAAGGGATGGCGCATTCATTTCGAAATTTCCGATGACAACGGCAAGACCTGGAAGACAACGGAATCACTGGCTGCGGAGCTTTCCGTACTTACTCAGCACCGTAAAAAAGGAAGTGTCAACGTAGATGATCTGGAAGGTGGCGAAGCCGTCAAAGGTGAAGGTCCAAAACCAATATATGCGATACAGCCCAGCATACTGATGCACAAAGACGGAAGATTACAAGTATTGTGCCGCACACGCAATGCCCGGATTGCCACAGCCTGGAGCAATGATAATGGCGATACCTGGAGCAAAGTAACACTTCTGGATGTTCCGAATAATAATTCGGGAACGGATGCCGTAACATTACAGGACGGTCGCCATGTACTCATCTACAATAATTTCTCGACACTACCCGGCACTCCCAAAGGACCTCGAACTCCTCTCTGTGTAGCCATTTCAGAAGATGGTATAAATTGGCAACCTGTGCTTACATTGGAAGACAGCCCTATCAGTCAATATTCCTATCCAAGTATTATTCAGGGAAAAGATGGTAGGCTGCATGCTGTTTATACATGGAGAAGGCAGCGAGTTAAATATGCGGAAATAGATTTATCAAAACTTCGATAAGGCTTTTCTGGATATATCTGAATATAAGAAAAAAGCCCCGGAACTCTTATTATGATCTGAGTTCCGGGGCTTCCTTTTTTATTTCTTGTTCTGAGCCTTTTCCGCTTTTCTCTTATTTACATAATCCTTGAACATCTGGCGCCAGTTACGACCATGCTCATTAAAATACTGTTCGCACTTAGTCTTGTAGATTTCAAAGATGGCAGATATCTGCTTCATGTTTTTATAATCAATAGCCTGTTCACGAGCCAGCTTCAACTGTTCCAACACAAAAGCGGTTTCTTCCTCCGTCATATCAGGGACAATGGCCTGATAACCTTTCAAAGTGAAAGCTACTTTGCCTACAGTATATTTATCAAGAATCTGCTCTACTTGTTCTTCCGTCAGCACTCTGCGTAAATCTTTCATCAGCTTTTCATGAACTTCTTTCGGCATGGCGGAATCGGCAATCATTTCCCGATCCAATTTACTTAAAGATTTACCAGTGACAGGATTGATACCCTCCGGAACAGTGGAATAAGGGTGTTCATTATGCCAATCACGAACCTTGCGCAAATGATTATAGATAGTTGTTACAGCAAAGCCCGCTTTCTTATCATCCTCCATATTTAAGGAAGCCACCCAGTCCATTGCCTTTTTCTCAAGAGAAGCATCCGACTTTAATTGGGCAAAAGCTTTCTTGTCAATATAAACAGCTACTTTATCAAACGAACGAATTGCGCTTTCCGGCAAAAGTTCTCCTTTCTCACCGAAACTATACATAGCGGATTCCGGTTCGATGGTGACTTTTGTTTCATCCAGCATATTTCTATTCAAGCCGAACACCTCAGCAAAAAATGTATAGACAGCATTCCGCTTATTAGGACCAAAGTCATGTCTTTCTTTCGGAAGATGTATGTTCGTCACTTTATCTTTTGCATCGTAGAATCCATAAACACGCTGCAAATAAGGATATTCCAGTGTAGGCACACTTGCCGTCCAATCACCACCATCAGACACTACTAATTGCGGACGGGGGGCAAAGCTTGCTGCCAATTCGGCATTGCATGTGCCACCCGCCGCCAATTGAATAGGCATACCGCTTTCACAGGGGCATCCTCCATCAAAATGAGAAGCCAAACTTACCACCGGCGCCGAAGCCGTGAAGCGATCATCCAGTGCACTCAGCAGAACTGTTTGCGTGCCACCACCGGAACCGCCATTCACACCGATTCTTTTCCTGTCAATATCTTTACGGGCAGCAAGCATATAGTCGAGAATCAGCAAACCATTCATCACCTGAATGGTATGAGCTGCACTACTGCGGTGTGCCACACTGCCAACCTGCAAAATTGACTCTCCCCAACCGAAGAGATCATAATCCACACAAACAGCCCCCATACGTGCCAGGGTTCCCATACGCTGTTGTTGATCTTCGCGATAACGACCTCCTCCAAAGTGTCCATTCGGACAAATGATCAGCGCATGCTTCCCTTTCGATTTAGGGGCATAAACAGAACCGCAAACATACAGCCCTGGAAGCGTCTCAAGTGCAAAATTCTGAACTGTATAGCCATCATATTTCCTCACTTTGGAAAGAATCGGCTTCGACTCCACACATTGTGCGAGTAAAAGGTCAATTCCCAGACGTTGCCGGACTTCTTTTCTTAAAGAATCGGCACGGAGTTCAAAAGCTTCCTTATCTGCATAAAGCGTATTAAGGTAAGCCAGCATTTTCTCTCCGTCAGCATCTGTCCGCCGAGGATATTCATAAGCTTTCAACTTATATATATTGCCGGTTTGTTTCACAAACTTATAATCGAAAGGGGACAATACATTCGTCAGCGATTCTTCCACTGAATAAGGACGGATACGAAAATCCGCATAAGGCAACACTTTACCGACCGTATCAATATCGTATTTCAGGCGGATACCAAAACGATTTTGTATGTCCGTAAGAACTTCGTTCAAAGGGCGGGCAAAGGCCGTTTCAAATGTTTGTGTTTGTGCTTCAGCCGAAAGAGATGCAGCAAAAAGCACAGAGAAAAGAATACGTTTCATTGTTCTATATATTATTGTTTACTTTTCATCGACTTCCTTTGGATACATCTTTTTACCATTCACCATGACATCTTCCATCGTGATGCGTTCGCAATCCTCAAAGACACATTCCTCACCGGCTCCCTGCACATGGATGTCGCGCAGTACAATATCAGAGATCGGAGCTTCTTCCAGCCCAACTATCTTAACAGGAGTCTTGACATCCGTAACCGTCATTCCACTGATATGTATATTGCGAAACAGCGGAGTGCGTTCACTCTTGGGTTCGGCAGGCATACCGCTATACTTCAGATTCAGTACTACAGCCTCCTGCTTGATATTGCGCATCACAATGTTACTGACACGGATATCTTCGACCACTCCTCCCCTGCCCCGGGTGGACTTGAGACGAATGCCCCGGTCCGTTCCATCGAAAATGCAATTGGAAATAGTCACCTTACGCACGCCTCCACTCATCTCACTGCCTATCACTACACCACCATGACCGGAAAGCATGATGCAATTAGTGATGGTTATATTCTCACAGAGTACTCCCAACCGGCGCCCCTGCGCATCGCGACCGGATTTGATCGTTATGCAATCATCTCCCACCGAAATGTGGCAGTCGCTGATATGTACATTCCGGCAGGACTCCGGATTGATGCCGTCCGTATTGGGCGAGGGCACATTATGAATGGTCACTCCCTTCACCTTCACGTTTTCACAGAACTCGGGATTCACCGTCCAGAACGGAGAGTTGACGATCTTCACCCCCTCTATCTTCACGTCCTTGCAACGAACCGGCTGGATAAACGGAGGACGGAAAAAACGACGTTGCAGTGTACCGATGTAGTCCTTGTTTGTTTCAGCATAGATAGCCGTTGTATCATTTGCCTGGTCCCACATCGTCTGATACTTATTCACATTCCGCATGCCATTGTCGCGCAGATCAATCATCACACGAAAAAACTCCATCCACCACTTCTTTCCCTGCCCGTCCAGCGTACCTTCACCTTTGATTGTTATATTTTCCGCATCCACGGCATAAATCAGAGGCTGGAAACTCTTCATCATCACTCCCTCATGACGCACCTCCACAAAGGGAAGATAATCATCGAAGCTATCAGAAAACAGCAAAGTGGCTCCCGCCTCCAACTCCAAAGTGATGTGGCTCTTCATCCGGATGCTTCCCGTCAGATAAGTGCCGGCAGGAAAAAAAAGGGTACCGCCACCGTTCGCGTTCAGGCGGTCGATGGTAGAATTGATAAGTTTGGTATTCAACGTCTTTCCATCCACCTTTGCTCCTGCTTTCAGCATATCTACACGTTCTGCACGAAGCACCGTAACCGCACAAAGGCAGAAGAGTGAACAAAGAAGTATTCTATATTTCATGGTCATAGTATGGTTGTTTATGGTTCGTTTATAGTTTGTTGTTCATTCACTACAAATTCATGTTTCCCGCTCTCCACCTCTCTCGGTTCTTTCTCTCCCGGAAGTGTAACCACCGCCACAGTGTTTACCGGAACGGACAACTTCAGCTTAAACCGGCCGTTCTCGCGGGTCCAGTCCACAGTTATCTTACCGTAAAGGGTTTCATAAGATGACTGCACGTATTTCAGATCACCGACAGGCTTCGGGGCGATTCTGAACTTCTGGTATCCATGCTTCACGTCCGGAGAGATACCGACCAACGAGTTAAAGAACCATTCATCAATCTGCCCCATCATAAAATGATTCCAAGAGGAGCCCTGACGAGGGTCCCATTGCTCAGTCAGAGTCGTTGCACCAAACTTGAGTTGAAAGCCATATCCGGGCGTCTCCTCATGGTTGAACATTTTATAGATGAGTTCATCGGCTCCGTAATTGGCCAATGTCTGGATCAGATAGCGGTTTCCCACATCTCCGGTAGTCAGACGATTGCCGTGTGCTTCCACATCTTTTATCAGGTTCTTGAATACTTTGCGCTCCAGATGACGATCCGTTTCATAACCTCCAGAATGGCCTCTACTCAGAACCATATCCAGAAAAAGCGGCAAAGCATTGCTGCACTGGCTTCCCGTACCATACTGCGCCGCATCGTAATCCAGAAAGCGCTCGTTGAATGCTACCACGATATCATTCGCCAACGAATTGTAATACCTGACATCATCAGCATTACCCACAATGCGAGCAGCCTTTATCAGATATTTGACAATCATGTAATAGTGTGCCGTAGCCACCAGCGGAACTGGCGTATTGCGGGAGAATCCTGCACGGAAGTCACCGTAATCATACCAGTCGCCCAAACCGAAAGAAAGGATATGATTATCTGTGCGGGTAGAGAGATAGTCCACATATCGGCGCATATTCTGGTAATACTTCTTAATCAGCGAATCGTCCCCGTAGGTTTCGTAATACATATACGGGAAAATGACCAAAGCACCTCCCCACTCGGGAGATTCAGCAAAGGCATCCATGCCCGGTCCTTCGAACACGACATACTCCGGTGCGGTGCTTGGCATGGCTCCGTTGCGATGTTGGGCATCCGCCATATTCTGCATAATCTGCGGAGCGAAAGCTGTCAGGTCATAATTGTATAAAAGTCCCGGCCCGTTGAGGTGCACCTGTTCCAGCCATCCCAGCTTTTCCCGATGGGGACAATCGGTAAATACAGACTGCATATTGCTGCGAACCGCCTTCTCTATCAGACGATGGGCAGCGTTGAATATCGGATTGGAACACTCGAAAGCAGACACCTTTTTTGCCGAGTTATAAACAAAGCAGGATTGAATATCTTTCAGAACAGGCAATTTCCGGGGATTCTTCTCCCCCTTCAGTACGGCACCCTCTACCTGAATGTAGCGATAACCATAGTATGAGAAACGGGGACGCCAGGTCTCGTCCCCCTCACCCTTCAAGGTATATTCGTAGTAATGCTGACGTCCCGTTTGCCGTTGGTTACAGGCTCCTTCCTCCGTCAGAGCCTCAGCCACCACCAAAGTAACCTTCTGACCTCGTTTACCACGCACGATAATTTCCGGGAAACCGGCAAGGTTCTGTCCCATATCCAGTACGAAAGCGGAAAGGTCGACGGTTCTTTTGGTCGATTTACAGGCAGAGGCAATCTGTTCCGGGGTCAGTTTCGTCACTTTCCGGACACCATAACGTTCCATGATTTTCACCGGAGCCGCCATTTGCGGACGCAACGTTCCCTTCGGAGCTTCCTGAACCACTACCGGGCGCCAACGCGCATCATTAAAACCTGCCCGGTTCCACCCTTTTTGTTCGCGACGCGCATCATAATCTTCGCCTCCATAAATACAATTAAAGGTGAGGGGGCTTAAGTCATATTTCCAACTGTCGTCAGAGCAAACCACATCCCGTGTTCCATCTTCATAATTGACAAGCAGTGAGAATAAAAGAGTCGGTGCCCCGAAGCTGATCTGTAACTTGCGGTAACGTCCGCCCTGCACATTATAGAACCCGTTTCCCAATAAAACTCCCGCCACATTCTCGCCCTCCTGCAACAGTTCCGTTACATCATACATATTATAATAGACGCTCTTGTCATAATCACTCCAGAGGGGAGCAAATTCACTGTCACCGACTTTCTTCCCATTCAAGGTGAACTCATAGAATCCAAGGCCACAGATGTATGCGGTAGCCTCCGCAATCTTTTTGTCCGTGCGGAACGTCTTACGCAAGCAAATGCTTTTCTTTGCCAATGTATCCACGTCTTCCCATGCCGCCTTTACCTCCGGCTTCTTCAACTCGCCTCCGTGGAATTTCCGCCCTTCGGGCAAGCGTGCGTCTTTACGGGTGATGGCCCCAATCCATTCAGCTGAAGAAAAACCTTGGGGAACTAAACGAAACTTTGCTTCTCGACTCCATTCGGAAGGCGCGTCCGTTTCATCCCAAACCCGTACACGCCAGATGTAGTTATAGAAACTAAATCGGAGAAACTTCGCTCCATGAGTCGGTATCAACTGGCTTTGCGAAGATTGGACCTTTCCCGTATTCCAAACCGTACGTCCGGTGCAGGCTTCCCGAATCTCAATCTCATAAGCAGTCTGCCTCGTCCCATTCTCCGGCGACTCCATGGTCCACCCCAGCCGGGGATAGGCTTCAACAAGCACCAACCCTTCCTGCATTTCGCAAGTGAGATGGCTGACCGTTATATTCTTTGCCTGTGCCAGACACGGCAAGCAAAGAAGAAAGAAAATATATCTTTTTAAAAACATCATTCGTTTTTTTCTATTTCAGTAGTAACCATTATTTCAAGACGTTCTCACAAATGATTCTCGTCAATCTATCTGCATATCCAACTTGTTTTCCATCTACAAAAATACGCAATCCTTTTCCGCAATGGTAATGATCACCATATTTATCCCAAAGAATTGTCAGGTTACGACCATGATATAAAACATTATCCAGACAGAACCAATCCCACTTATCTGCCGGTATCAACGGATTTACTTCTACCGTATCATCCAGGCGCGGGCGTAATCCAATCAGACCGGTAATCATCAAATCATTAAAGGTAGAATGGTTATAGTAACGACTCCGTTCCTGGTCACCTTTCAGCCAATAACCTGTCACCTCATCCAGATATTCACCAATATAAGGACGTCCGCGATGATATTGCGACTCGACATACAATTCCATTTGACGGAAATACACACTATCGGACAATACTGTCTGCGGATAATTATTCATAAAGTTAGCCATTGCTGTCAATGTCTGGGCAGAAGCAAACGGCCAGATTGCTCCGTCCCATTCACATTTACCAACTCCGTGGGTACGAAATTCCGGATGACGGCGCTCGGCAGTAGTTAATCCGTAAGGAGCAGAAAAACCGCTCTCGTCCATAATCTCTTTCCAGGCAACTTCATATTGCTTCACTGTGTCCGGCAAATTAAAATACCAAGGTATATATCCGATAGCCTCGCGTACATTCGCAGAAGAGTCCGCACGCATTGTCTCAAAAAACTGGTGGCGTGAATTCCACAACTTATCTTGCACCAGCCTTTTCAATGTATCCGCCCGCATACCATATCTCATAGCCATTCCTTCATCATCCGAAAGGATTCCCATCAGTGAAAGAGCTTTTGCATTACCATACATATAGCTATTAATGGTGGGGCGGGCATACTTTTTCTTACGTCCGCCACTAATTGATTCCTCCATGCCATCCTGTACATCTCCTTGCCAATATAATCCGTTTTGCAAACGGTTCGTGCACTCCCAGCGTTGATACTCGGCTTCCAGATTTTCCTTCATATCCAGCATGAAATCCTTATCAGCATCCACCATATAACGTGCCAGCACAGCATCCGCATTCCACGAACTAAACTTATTTATCTTATTCATCGGCCCGCCATCATTCCCCCGATACCACGTATGAATAATCTGATCCAGATACTTCGGATCGCGCAACCAACGGCTTTCATAAATATGATGCCCGATAGCGCAGGCTATCAAATTATATTTATCAGAATAGGAACGCTGAACCAGAAATTCCGTCATGCCATATCCCACAGGTGTTTCTTTGATATGCTTCCGCAACGACCACCAGCGGTAATAGTACATCTCTTCAAAATTACGTTGCGGACATTCAAACAACGGTATATTCTCTTCCATCCATTCCGAAGCCTTTGCATTCGGAATGGCCTGGGCTATATTCTCATCTTCCATACCATTGAAATAATCTGCATAATGGCTGAAATCCGCATACTTCAAAACAGCAGCAGTCGCATCTTTATCCACAGAAGAGGTTTTCACATTGGCGATACGGTATTCAGCTAGTGGCTCCTGGTCACCGGCATTCGGCAGATCATAGGTCTGATCAGCCGGTGTATCTACAGTGGGAAATGTTCGTGGAACTCCTGTACGGAACGCAATACGTTCAATAGCAGGTACCGGTGCATAGAACATGCGCAATCCTACTCTCTTACCATCCACAAATACCTGAATATTACGATCGGTCACTGAAAGGATAGCCTCTACATGATAGTTTTTTCCCGGTTCATATTTCATCAGGTTCCCAAAGCGGGAACCGCCTTTAGCACGAAAAATCCCATCAGGAGTCAGCTCAAGCCGGGAACAAGCAATGCTGTTCTCATCCAAGAAGTCAATCTGAAGAGTACCTTTATCGTTTTGTCCGGCCTGTAGATCAAATGAGATTTTCAGTTCTTTAGAAGCCGGTATTTTTCGTTCTACCTTGGCATAATCAAAAGGATCTTTATCTTGCAAACGCAGCCACTTTCCGTCTAAAGTGACTGGAGCCCAAAGGGGAGAGTAAATATTCCAGTCGGTCAACTCAGCTATTGATCCGGCTTTTGAGAAATCATCGTCTGCATGTGCAGAGGCTTGTATCTGTACCGGAACAGGAATACGTGATACCCACATATCTTCTTTATTCACACTGTAAGCAACCCATAAATCACCATCCGCAGGAATTCCATTTCCTTCTTGAATACCGCGGGGATATTGCGGACCATACGACTTATAGTTTCCTCCATAACGCATCGGCGGAATTTCACCATGCACGAGGTTCAAGGTCGTATATTCCAGCCCATCCTTACTCAACGATATAGCCAGCGGCCAGCGAAACTCCGAAGGATTATACACGGTAGCATACATACCATCAGTCAGGCGTTGTCCCCAAATCTTTGCATTGCTATTAACGAATCCTTTGGCACGAAGCACCGGTTCCGCCCAAGTATAGCCACCGTCTTCAGTGATTGAAGTCAGTGCATGTTTCCAAAGGCTGACAATACGCCCATCGGGTAAAGTATAGCAATTGAACGCTTTATATCCCTTCTTCAAAGGAATAATCGGGTCTTCCCGATCCGCCTCTTCCACCCATTGCATTCTATACAATGGATTATCCAGAATTTCCTGACAAGCCTTTACAAACTCACGATCCTTACTTTTCTTGAAATAAGGGTAATCGGTATTTTTTTCATTAAATCCATGATTATAATATATAAAGTAGATGGGACCGAATGAACCGTCTTTCTTAATTTCACGAACTACCCGACCAATACCGTTTCCATCATTCGGATCATCTTTTTTATCCAACGCAACTCCATAATTCCCCATTGTAATCAGTCTGCCGGACTTGGATACATAAAAGCCCACACGCTGATGCATGATGGCAATCAGGTCTTTTGCCTGCATACCCGGACGGAAAGCCTTCGTATATCCGTCGGGAACTTTATAAGGAGGAAACACGATTTCCGGATTTGTCCAGTTATATCCGTCTTTAGAAGTCATCAGAAAAGTCTGGGAAGGCGGAATATGCTCATCCGACGGATCTGCCAGATATTGATAATAGAATTGCCCATTCCAATAGGCCAACATCGGTTGGTGATTATAAGTCCATCCTCCACCATTCGACGCATCCGGATGTTCACGATTGGCACGTACCAATTGAATATTATGCACTCCCACTACCGGCGACAATTGTCCATCATGATAGGTGGGATTAGAAAGTTCGGTTCCAGTGTAATGTATCCTGTCTTGTGCTGAAGCCGACGTTAGTGTCAGCCATCCAGTTGCCAGAACAAAAAGTATTTTGATAGGGCTGTTCATTATCTATTCCTGTTTTATATATTATTTCTTCTTGCTTTCTTTCAACAACTCCTTAACGAGCGATTCCGGGGCTTTGAAAATAGTCCCATGTTTATGGCCTGTGGGTACACTTACATTTCCGGTTTCATCCGTAAAATTACGAAAATCCCTGGTACGCACAGCGCCATATATTTTCTTCCTGTAGACATCGAAATAAATAAGATAGTCATCTCCTATCTTCTCTACAGAGGGGCCTTCTACAAACGATTCCGTGAAAGGTTGCGATGCAGGCGAATAAGGTCCTGTCAATGAATCGGCAAAAGCAACTTTCAGATTACGCTCGGGACGTGTATTATCTTTAAGCACCATTACATAATCATTCTTTGCACGTTTTATGATGGTAGCATCAATTGAACTGAAGCCCGGATCATACAAAAGTTTGGTTTCGGATATCGTCTTAAAGTCTTTTGTAGTGATGTAATATAAGCGATGGTTATTCTTTTCTTCTTCTATACCCTTTTCAAAACGCCCCGGAACACAAGATGCCCAGACCACCATGAATTGTTCAGCCTCATCATCATAAAAAATCTCCGGTGCCCACATGTTGACGGTCGTCGGTTCATTGGCCATTACCGGAATCATTTGTTGCTCCGACCAGTGAATCAAGTCTTTGGAATATGCATAGCCAAATCCCAAATCACCTTTCCAACTGGTGGTCCAAACCAAATGATAAGTACCGTCCGGAGTACGTACCATCGAAGGATCGCGCATCAGCTGATGTTGTCCCAATTCCGGTTTCAGCCAAACACCGGGAACACTATCCCAATGCATGCCGTCTTCACTATATAGATATCTTAAACCTTCATTAGCCGGCTCATGGAATGAGGTGAACATATAGTAGTCTTTGTTTCCTCCACAAGAAGCTAAGAACAAAATGCTTATTGCAGCTAATGTATTTCTTAATTTTCTCATTTCTAAATAATACTTTTGTTTTTATATCGTATTCTGTATACAGAGGAGACGGCAATAAGACGAATTTGTACTCAAAGATAATGGAAGATTCGCCATATTCCAAAAATCAGAACACAGAAAAGGGTGACTTCTCAGCCACCCTTCACATCACATAACTAACCAGTTTTTATCTATCCTAATTATCAGAGAGAGCCTCCGCGTGCTTTCACACGCTTGTACCACTCTTCACGTTCTTTTGTTAAATCATATCCACGCTTAGCCAAATAGTTATTGATACGCCCCTTATATTTACCAAAGGCTGCATGTTTCTTATCCGAGTTCTCAGCATCCAAGGCAAACTCACGGGCTTCTATGAGCCAGGCATAGATTTGTGCTTTTTCTTCTTCCTTCAAAGAAGGGATCATGTCAATTGTAGCATCATATGTCACTTTCACAACGCCATAAGTCATCCCATCCTTCACCACTTCTATTTGCTTCTCATCCAGAAAAAGAGATAAATTCGCGGGATATGCAAAGTGAGAACGGTATAATGCCGCATCCTTTTCATACTCAGCCGCTTTCAAGGCATCATCCTTTGCAGCACCACTCAATCCCGACTCCTTTATTTTCTTCACTTTGGCATCACGAACTTCATAAATATCATTCAGTTCGAAGTACCGATTGGCAATCACATTACGAACATCTTCAGCCACCTTTACATCTGTAAGCCCAAGTTTATCTACGATCTTCTGAGATCGTTTAACAATAGATTCCACATATTGAGGATCACGATTATCCTTATTCAAGTCTACCGCTCCGGCTGATAACCAACCGGAAACCAGTAATAAAGAAATTAACATTATCTTTTTCATTGACATTACATTAATTTACCTTTTTCTGCCAATGTATCGTAGTTATTCTTCATATCAGTCCAGTCTACCTTATTCTTCGTACTGATACCATTGATATATTTCTCAATATTAGTATACCCATCACCAGTGCAATCTTTATTGGCATCACTCGGATCGTTTGGATTCAGACCATTCGCAATTTCCCATTCATCCGGCATACCGTCACCATCCGTATCCACATAAGGAGTTCCCTTATATTCCGGATAGCCACCCATTTGGCGAATATCAGTTATAATACCCTGTTTATAAGAATCTTTCGGCAAACGACGGTATTTAAAATAACCTTCCTCATCCTGAGATTTTGGAGCTAATCCCCATTTATCTCCATAGGCATCTTTCGGAAGTTTCTTTTCATAATAAGCTTGACCGGTTTTCACTTCCTCAATAACCCGCTCATCAACAATGTCACGGCAAGGAATATTAGCACCTACATATTTCAAAACATAATCATAAGCATCATTTGCAGACATAATATTAATATAAGGCATTACGAAAGGTTGATACGTACGCATCTGCTCGGTATACCCCTCTGTATCCTTTTGAGTCTCAATCTGAATACCACCAGCCCAGTTATCCTTCGTGATTTCAGGATATCCTTCCATCACATTGCCATCTGCAAAGACACGGCCATATACTTTATAATCCAGCTTGCTGCGTCCGGCTTCCGGCTTCAGAATGCGATGACCGACCGGAGAATCTCTCGGAGTCAAAGGACCCGGTTTATAGTAATTATTTATCATATTGAACATAGCACGATAATCGCCACCATCAGCTGAACGATGTACCCAATTGTAGACAACATTATTCACGAAATTGAAAATCCCATACCAGCCAATAGACGGGTTACGCCCAGCATTACTGGCCCAAAGATTGCGCATAAAAGCACAGTTCTCACCACCCAATGTACTACCGAAAGCATGATTGTATGTATCCAGTGCCTTAGCGGAAATTGTATTTTGAATGGTTACATTGACAGTCGGAAGTTTCTCATCTTTATATCCTTCACCAGGACTGTACATGTGACGATAGAAAGAAATATTCTCATCCAGCCCCCAAGTACAGGAACAGTGATCGATCATAATGTTACCAATCGGATTACCCCCAAATGAATCGTCACGGTGATGAACCTTCGTTTCACCACGACGGAAACGCATATGACGTACCACTACATCGTGAGTGTCAACCCAGAAAGATTCTCCGGCAATACATACACCGTCACCTGGGGCTGTTTGTCCAGCTATCGTTACGTATGGAGCACGGACAATAATGGGAGATTCCAATCGAATGATACCAGCCACATTGAATACAATGATACGTGCACCACCGGTTTCGCAAGCTTCACGGAAAGAGCCCGGGCCGCGATCATTCAAATTAGTTACTGTAATTACCTTGCCGCCACGGCCACCGGGAGTGAACATTCCCCCACCCTCAGCTCCGGGAAAAGCGGGAATACCGGCTTGAGGAAGATCATCCGGACGGGAAGCCCACTCGATATACGGACGCCCTTCTCTGGCTTCTTTCTCAACGATAGGCAATGCTTTCGCCCAAGCTTCATCCGAACGCCGGCGTTCTTCAGTTATCATTTTCTTATAAGTCTCCTTGGCTTCATCGGTCAATTGCGGGTATTGTGCCCATGCAATGGTCGGAGCCAGCATTGCAGCTGTACAAACTATCAGGAATGCTTTCTTTTTCATTATTCTCGTATCTATTAATTAATTGTATTTATTAGACGAAGATAAAAATGTTTTGTAATCACATGAAACTATTTTAGTAGAAAAATAATCCATAGAATGATGGCAACCACTCTAAAAAAACTGCCGGATGAAGGATCACCCGGCAGTTTTAACTATCTCACAAAAAAATTAAAAGCCAACTTACGGCAGCAAACTACCGTTACCGATAGGATTAAACGTTCCTTCGGAACCATAATAATCCGTCCAGCCAATATTCTGTTGCAACTTAATACTGTTTTGCAATACATTCTGCTTGATACCTAGGAAATAGTATTTGTTCAGGTGAGTAATATAGAATGTAGGCGTACTTGTACCATCAAGCTGATCGTTTACTACACGATTCAGATTGTTTTCGTAAAAATTGTCCAAGGTAGCAATCTGATTTTCCCAGTCTGAGTCTGAAGCATCCGGATCAAGACTGATTTTTGTACGGTCTGATGTTCCCAAGTATTCTGAAGCTTCCGGATTGAACGGATCACAATCCTTGCCGGCCTTGCTATTCGTATAGAGTTCAGGTTTCACAGCCAGGATAATACCATGCCTGCGCGTTTGGTTTCCGCTGATAGGCTCAACACCCAACCGTGTGCAAGTACCAAAACTGTCGTCCCACAAAAGCCAACGACGCATATCATCGAATCTCTTTCCCTCATAGGCCAGTTCTATCTGACGCTCATAAAGAATAGCACCCATCAAGGCATCACCCGCTAAAGTAGAAGAAAAGCCGCAATCGCCCGTATAGCCTACACGTTCGCGAATATATTTCAGGAAAGTCAATGCCGTAGCATTATCTCCTTTTCCGCAAGCTGCTTCCGCTACGTTAAGAATAACTTCCGCCATACGTATTTCCATATACGGACTACTACTCTGCGAAAATACTCCGCTACTGAGATTGGAAGTATTGTAAGCATTCGGATCCGTGCGTTTGCGTACAAAGATACTTGAACTGACATCACCGTCATAAAGCGCTGAATTACCCGGTTTGCCTTCAACGGCTGCGGCAGCATCCTTAAACCATTGATAATTCCATACCGTATATGTCTTATTGGTATTATAAGGCCAGCAAACTCCGTTAAATGCAAAGGTGCGATAGAAGCGTGGATCACGATCCTTGTAGAACTTCAACGGGTCATAAGACAATGAGCTTTCACCTGGTTTCTTACCATCAGCCATGGGGAATAAATCCACCATTTCAGCCGTGGCAGCGATACCACCACCACCTTTGATGTCTTTGGGACGGGCACTTTGTTCCCAGCTGTTATTGAACTTGAACTGATCATCAGAGATATTATTGTACAATGTTATCAGTACAGCCTCTTTAGACAAGGGGTTCACAAACATTTTTTCCCAATCCTGCGCTCTTTTACTCGTTGCACCTACCAATTCTCTGTCACCATTGGTAGTAAGTTCATCATAAGCAGCCTTGTTTGCAGTATAGGCGGCATCCCAGCGTGCCTTATCGTTGGAACGGTTGAACAATGGACTTGCATAGAAGAGCAGCAAGCGTCCCTTCAAAGCCATAGCCGCACCCTTAGTCACACGACCGTAATTTACCGACGGATCAGCCCAAACAGATGGCAACAGAGAAGCCGCATTATCCAGATCCTCGCAGACAAACGTCACGCAATCATCCGTAGAACTACGTTCAACATTCAGAGTCGATTCTTCTATTGTACCGTCTCCAATTGTCGGATTTTGCGCGCTCTTTATAATAGGAACACCACCATAAGTAGTCACCAAACGATAATACAACCATGCACGCCAGAAGTAAACTTGTCCTTTAAGGAGATTTCTTTCCTCTTCCGACAATGTTCCTTTGTCAATATTGTCGAGAAATAGATTGCAACGACGGACATTTAACCATACACCGTTATTATTAGCCGGATCATTGGAACCGTTGAAATAACAATTCACGTTACTGGAAAGTATTTCAGCCAAACCCACAAACTGTGTAGAACCGGCATACTCTAATGTAGACTTAGAAAATTCATCGGCAGATCCTGTGCTACCATTCAATGCGCTTACACCACCTACTTTGGGTTCAACCTGCCTGTGAATATAGTCTACACTGG
>OBVQ01000484.1_pt1 | contig 16985 bp, 10 predicted proteins | sample 1476181 | NCBI WGS metagenome assembly OBVQ01 (sample SAMEA2580020, study PRJEB22360) | human gut metagenome | reverse complement strand
GCTGTAGATGCTGTTGTAGCTTTATATTTAAACTTAACTTCTTTCCACAGATCCTGATCTACAGACTTCTTGTCATCCCATTTCTTGTCTGCATCTTTTGTCCACTTCTTGTAGACTTTCTCGTATGCTGCCTGCTGTTTTTCCTGAAGCAGTGTGGATTTGTTTGATGCAGCTGCTGTTGTATCGTTTGGATTTAACATCTTGATGATCACGTATGCATCGTCTAATTCTACGACTCCGCTTACCTGGTTCTTCTTAAGTTTTGCTGCTGCTGTTTCGAATTTTGTTCCTAATGTGGCTTTTCCTTTTGTATAGGATTCTTCGTTGTCAGAGTTTACGCTGAACTTCTTAGCTACAGAGCTGATACTCTGACCTTTCTTGATCATCTTTAATGCGGATTTTGCTTTCTTTAGCTGATCTTTCTTCTCAGCGGCTGTCATGTCTTTTTCTTTTCCTGTCTTGCTGTCTGTTGTCTTTGTTGTGAAGACAAGTTTGTAGACTTTGACAGTTTTGGCTTCGTCATCTGTTACTGTGACGTTTGCTTTCTTGATGATCGCCTGCATAACTTTACTTGCGATCGTGCTTTCTTCATACAGTTTCTGGATCATATCTTTATCTGCTTCTGTCTTCTTCATGACTTTCTTACCTGTTGAGTCTTTTGCGAAGGCAGTTACGCTTTCTTTGATCTGCTTCTTCTCAGATTTTGTTAACTTCACGTTGTAGTCGTCTGCGTGTGCTGCTAAAACTTTGATCTGTTTTAACTGGTTGATAACGCTGTCTTTGACAGACTGCTGCATTGTGATCTTCTTTCCTTTGCTGTCTGTTCCGACCTGCATAGACCACATGCTGTCTCCGAAGTATGCTCCGTACTGAGCTTCTGCCTGATACTGCATGATTCTTGCATATACATGTGCTTCCTGGAATGTTACTTCTTGTCCTGCATATTCAAATAATGTCTTCTCATTCTTGCTTTTACATCCTGTAAATAAAGAAAGAGTTAACGCAAGGACTGCAGTTAAACATAGCAACTTCTTTGCTAATTTCTTCATTTCATTTTCTCCTTCATATTATGATTATATTAGGCTAATGTCTGGCGATATTATAGCACAAACTTATCGGATTATCAATGAATTGAGCGAGTTCACACAATGTTCAATCTTTTCTAACTGCTTCACTTTCTTTGTCTTTGACAGATCCAGTACAAATGTCGGATTCTTGCCTGCCTGGAAGGATAATTCACGTTTGTATTCTTCTAATACCACTGGAATTTTTTCTACGTCCACAGCTGCATCTGGTTTCATTTCAAATGAGACTTTTTCTCCTTTTTGTTTCACATCTGTCATATAAGCGTGGTGTGCTAATGATTTCAAATATGCAACATATAACAGATTGTAGACTGCTTTCGGCATTTCCCCAAAGCGGTCGATCAACTCATCTGTCATATCTTCCATTTCATCTTTGGATTCAATGGATGAAATACGTTTGTATAATTCCAGTTTTTGATATTCATTATACACATACGTTGATGGAATAAATGCATTGATGTCGAGATCGAGTGTTGTGTCAAATTCATCCTCGTCTTTTAATTCGCCTTTTAATCTCAAGACTGCTTCATTCAGCATCTTGCAATACAGATCGTATCCAACTGCTTCCATATGACCGGATTGTGCCTGTCCCAAAAGATTTCCTGCTCCGCGGATCTCCAGATCTCGCATTGCGATCTTATAACCGGATCCAAGATCTGTAAATTCCCGGATCGCCTGTAATCGTTTTTCTGCGGTTTCTTTTAACAGTGTGTTTTTTTTGTACATCAAAAATGCAAATGCATTTCGATTCGATCTTCCGACACGTCCTCTTAACTGATACAACTGGGACAACCCAAGCTGGTTGGCATCGTGAATGATCATTGTATTTACATTCGGAATATCTAGTCCTGTCTCGATGATCGTTGTAGATACCAGGACATCGATCTCATGGTTCATAAATCCCATCATGATCTCTTCCAGTTCGCGTTCTTTCATCTGTCCATGTGCAAATGCAACTTTCGCATCTGGAAGCAATCTCTGTAATTCGGCTGTCACTTCTGCGATATTATTGACGCGGTTATACACATAATATACCTGCCCGCCACGTGTCATTTCACGGTAGACCGCTTCTTTGACCAGTTCTTCATTATATTCCATAACATATGTCTGGATCGCTCTTCGGTCATGCGGTGGTTCTTCTAATACACTCATGTCACGGATTCCGATCAGACTCATATGCAGGGTTCTTGGAATTGGTGTAGCAGATAATGATAAGACATCGACATCTTTTTTCATTGTCTTGATCTTTTCTTTATGTGTCACTCCAAAACGCTGTTCTTCATCAATTACGAGCAGTCCCAGATTCTTATACTGCATGTCTTTGGACAATAAGCGATGCGTTCCGATCACGACATCTACCGTTCCATTTTTGAGTCCTTCGATCGTCTCTTTCTGCTCTTTTGCTGTGCAGAATCTGGACATCATGCGTACGGTGATCGGGTAATCATGAAATCTCTGTGCAAATGTATTGTAATGCTGCTGTGCAAGGATTGTGGTTGGTACGAGATACGCCACCTGTTTTCCATTGTCTACTGCCTTAAATGCTGCACGGATCGCTACTTCTGTCTTGCCATACCCGACATCTCCACAGATCAGTCGGTCCATGATCTTCTTGCTTTCCATATCCCTTTTCGTATCATCGATCGCATTTAACTGATCCTGCGTTTCATCGTATGGAAATAATTCTTCAAACTCTTTCTGCCATACAGTGTCCTTGTCATAGACATATCCTTCTTTTGCCTGTCTTAGTGCATATAACTGCACGAGTTCTTCCGCAATATCTTTGACTTGACCTTTGACACGTGTTTTCGTCTTCTTCCATTCATTTCCACCTAATTTATGCAGTTTCGGCTTTCTTGCATTTGCACTTGCGTATTTTGCAATCTGGTCTAGGGCTGATGCTAAAATAAATAAATTATCACCGCCCTGATATTCAATACTGATGTAGTCCTTTTCAACCCCATCTGTTGTGATCTTTTCGATTCCGCGGTAAATACCGACTCCATGTTTTTCATGAACAACGTAATCACCGATATTGATATCTGCAAAACTTCGGATCTTTTCTCCTTGTTTTTTCTTCTCTTTCTTTCGGCGCTTTTTTTCTTCTCTTCCTTTGAAAATGTCTCCTTCTGAGATCAATACCCATTTGGCTGCCGGATATTCAATTCCTGTCAGAAGCTTTCCTGCTGTGACAACAATCTGCCCTGCTTCCACTCCATATTTCAAGTCCTTATCATATGTCACAACCAAACCATTTTCTCTCAGATCACTGCTTAGACGTTTCGCTCTTGTAACAGATGGAGAAGCAACAACGATCCTGTAGTCCTTACTTTGATATTTGGTAAGATCTTTGACTAACTGCTCAAAACTGTTGTTATAAGACTGAATGGATTTTGTATCCATAAATAAGGTTCTAGCAACTCTAAAATCATTGATCTCAGCAGATAAAATCGAATAACATAGCATCTTATGTTTCTCGATCTGATATAAAATACTCTCATAATCTGTCACCGTATTTGCCTGTTTAGGCAGAAGATACCCACCTTCCAGACGGCTTTTCATACTCTCTGAGAATTCCAGATAAAATGCATCTGCACGTTCTCTGATATGTTTTGGTTCATCCATATAGATCATGCTTTCTTCTGGAAAATAATCTAAGATGCATTCTGTATTTTCATAAAAATATGGGAGATAACCTTCTACTCCGATCAACATATGAAGTTCCCTTAATTCCTCACGAACACGGTCCATTTCTTTTCTTAGGCGGGCTTCCTGATCATATTTTTTTTCTTTTTTAAACTTCTGTGATAACTTCTCATAATCTTCTTCCATATTTCGAAGACCATGTTCAATCCTTGGCTGATTTAAAATGATCTCTGATGCCGGATAAATGGTCAGAGCATCGACTTCTTCGATGGATCTTTGGCTTTCTTTATCAAAACTTCGGATCGAATCAATTTCATCTCCCCATAGTTCGATACGATATGGGCTTTCCTGCGTGTATGGGAAAATATCAATGATTCCTCCTCGCACAGCAAACTCGCCTGGAGCCTCAACAAATGGTGCTTTTTCATAGCCTCTGGCAACAAATTCTTCTGCGATCGTTGCCTCTTCCAGTGTCTCTCCCATTTTAAACGTCATCTTATGATTCTTGATATCACTTAATGGAACAACCTGATCCATCACAGCATCGATCGTCATCACAAAGGTTCCACATTTGTCATCCACGATCTTCTTGATCGCCAGCATACGGTCTCTTGCGATTGCATTTCCATGAACATCAGCTGTATAGAATAATGGATCTTTTGCTGGAATATACTGAACCTTTTCTCCAAAGAAATGACTTGCCTCAACCCATTGTCTTGCTTTGTTCTCGTCTGGTACGATGATGATCTTAAATTGCTTTTTCTTATGATTTCCGATCAGACTGGTCAGATGCCATTTGGCTGTATCGGTGCATCCTGATACAAGAACCGGGCCACAGTAATCTTCGATCTCATCCTTTAATTGTCTGTATACCGAATCGTCTTTTAATATATGTTCTAACACTTTCTATCCCTACTTTTTCTTATTGTGGCGGTTCATCGCTTCTGTGATGTCGCCCATAACGATCAGCTGTACTGCATCGTACACTTCATCAAAACGTTCCGCAAAGATTGCCTGTTCTTCTTTTGTAAAATGTCCTAATACATAATCTGCCAGATCATATCCTTTTGGTTTCTCTCCAACACCGATCTTCACCCTTGGGAAATCCATACTTCCTAAATGACTGATGATACTTTTCAGTCCATTATGTCCCCCTGCACTTCCCTTTCTTCGGATACGCAGTCTTCCAACATCAAGGTCGATATCATCATGAATAATGATAAAATCTTCTGGCTCTAATTTATAGAAATCCATGATTGGGCGAAGACTTTCCCCGCTTAAGTTCATAAATGTCTGTGGTTTCACGAGAAGGACTTTTTCTCCTCCCATATAACCAGTTCCAATCAATGCTTTGTGTTTCCCTGTATTTATACTTATGCCTTCTTTGTCTGCAATATAATCAAGGGCTTCAAATCCAATATTGTGTCTTGTGTTGTCATATTTCTTTCCCGGATTCCCCAGTCCGACGATTACTTTCATAAGATATCTCTCCTTTTTCCATAGAATCTATAAAACTGACAAACACCCGGAAATCAATGGATTCCCGGGTTGTCTTTTTCTTTCTTTAGTTATAGTATATCCCAATTTACAATTCTCAGCAAGATTTTTTCTAGTTATAATGCCTGAAAGAATTCTCTTGTCTTATTTACCTTCTTCATCAATGTATCAAACTGTTCTGGTGTCAGTGACTGTGGTCCATCACATAATGCTTTGGCTGGATCATTATGAACTTCTACCATTAATCCATCGGCCCCAGCTGCGATCGCTGCTAATGCCATTGGCTCTACCATATCTCTGATTCCTGTTGCGTGAGATGGATCTACCATGACTGGAAGATGGGATTTCTTCTTGATCATAGGGATTGCAGAAAGATCTAATGTATTTCTCATGGCTGTTTCGTATGTTCGGATTCCTCTCTCACAAAGGATTACATTTTCATTTCCACCTGCCATAATGTATTCTGCACTCATTAACCATTCTTCGATCGTTGCTGCAAGTCCTCGCTTTAATAAGATTGGTTTGTTGATCTTTCCTAATTCTTTTAATAATTCAAAGTTCTGCATATTTCTTGCTCCAACCTGAATCAGGTCCACATCTTCGAATAATGGAAGATGACTTGCATCCATGATCTCTGTAACAACTGGAAGTCCTGTTGCTTTCTTAGCTTCTAATAATAATTCTAATCCTTCTCCATGAAGTCCCTGGAAAGAGTATGGGGAAGTTCTTGGTTTGAAAGCTCCTCCTCTTAATAATCCTGCACCAGAATTCTTCACATCGTTTGCGACTTCTGTGATCTGTTCTTTTGTCTCAATAGAACATGGTCCTGCGATCACCTGGAAGTTTCCACCACCGATCTTTACTCCGTTTACATCAACAACTGTATCGTTTGGATGGAATTTTCTGTTGGCCTTCTTGTATGGCTCCTGAATACGCTGTACATTTTCAACGATGCTGTTTGCCATGATATGACGCATATCTACAACAGATGTATCTCCCACTAATCCAAGGATCCTTGTGTTAACACCTTCGGATTCGTGGATTCCCAGTCCCTGCTCTTCCATCTCTTTCTTTAATGCGTTGATCTTTGCTTCTTCTGCCTGTTTCTTTAAAATAATAATCATGATGTTCGTCCTTTCCTGGCAAGTCGTTTCTATCCTGCTTCTCTGGTGCGGCCTTTGCTTCTTTGAGTAAAAAGAAAAGGCATGCACTCTGTTGCAAGAATGCATGCCTTAAATGTTTTACTCTGTCGGTTTAAAGTGACATAAGTTTTGGCGATGATTCATTGCAACAAAAATAGTCAGGATAAAAATAATAACCCTGAAAGCTAAAGTAATAAAATGTGCAATTATTCATCTTACTTGTTGTCATCTTAGTTTCTCCTTGTTTTGATGTTTTTACGATACATGAAATTTTTTTCTGTGTCAATAGATTTATAGATGTTTTTTATAAAATCCATAGACCGTATTTATGATTTATTTTATGAATTATAAAATTTATTTTTTGCGCACTGCAAGAAATGATGCGATCAATGCTGTGATCGGTACTGTTAATACAACACCAAGACTTCCAGATAATCCTTGCATGATCTCAATTCCGATCACATAAGAGTTCGCTAACTGTCTGTAGCTTAGATCATATGCGTAATTGATCACTAATGTTGTCATTGCACCGCCTACATAAGCAAAGATCAGTGTATTCGTCATCGTTCCCATCATATCTCTTCCAACATTGATTCCTGATACAAAAAGTCGTTTCATGGACAGTGTTTTGTCTGTTTCATAAATTTCCTGAATCGTAGATGCAATGGACATACCAACGTCCATGACGGCTCCTAATGCTGAAATGATGATTCCGGCAAAAAGCAATTCTCCGATCTTTATCTTTGTATTTTGTCCGACATAGTTCAATGCTTCGATATCCGATACATTATATCCTGTGATCCCTGCTGCTTTTCCAAATGCCATCGCTGCCACTGCTGCGATCACGACTCCGATCGCTGTTCCAAGGATCGCAGACACTGTTTTGCTCGAATATCCACCAAGAAGTCCTAATGTTACAATCGTTGTCAACACTGCTACAATGATCGTCAACACGATCGGTGAAATTCCCCGATACATCATCGGGAACATGATACCAATGATACATGCAAACGCAAATACAAGACTCAAAATAGCATAAACGCCTTTCTTCCCGCCGATCGCACATACCACTGCCGCAAAGATCAACGCAAATCCATAGATTGCCATGGTACGGTCCTGACTATATACGGTAAATCCTGCATTTGTTCCACTTTTATTTACGATCACGATGATCCTTGCTCCTACTTTACAGTCCGCTCCAAATAAAGTTCCGCTCGGATTGATCGCCTGTTTTTCTTTTCCTTTGTAGGTTCCCGTTGTTATTTTGACCAGAACTTTCTGCGTTCCATAACGACTTCCGTCTTCTGCAAGATTATCTTTTATGATCTTTGTTACAACTGCTTTTTCATATTTTTGTCCTTTATAAGATGCCAATGGCGTTTTCTGAAACTGATTGCATTTGACTATGATCCCTGCAAATAAACACACTGCTATTGCGAGAATCAAGATTTTTTTCCATGATACTGCTTTTTCCATAAGTTGTCTTCTTTCTATAAATCGTAGCCTTTTATTTATAAAGAAAAATCAGAGAATGCCTGTGTCCGGATCTATCATTCCGGGCGCAGGCTTTTGCTCTGTCTGATAAATTAAATTACGACACTAATTCTTTATCATCTCTATTTGATTGTTGCTTTTTTGGCTGTGCTGTAGGCTCCATAAATACGTTTTCCATTTACTGTTTTGTAAGAACGGACTTTGACGTAATATTTTTTCCCTTTTTTCAGACCTTTGATCTTGTAAGATGTTGTTGTTTTCGCTTTTCTTACTGTCTTTTTACCTGTAAATTTCTTGTTTGTAGAATATACAACTTGATATCCTGATGCTTTCGTATTCTTTTTCCATTTGATCGTTAGCTGTTTTTTGATCTTATTTACTAAAGAGATACCCTGTTTCTTTGGTGCTACAGTCACTGTAACTGTTTTGGAAGTTGCTTTGTAGTCCGTAGTTGCTGCTGCTTTGACTGTGATCTTGGCAACTCCTGGTCCTTTGACTGTTACTTTTCCTGCGGCATCAACTGTTGCAACTGCTTTGTTTGATGTTGTGTAAGTGAGTTTTCCATTTCCATTTGTTTTTGCATTTAATTTGAATGCTTTGGATGTTTCACTCTTCTTATAAGATGCTGTTGCTGTAATCGTCTGGTTTTTTGCCTGTACTGCTGTTGTATCATCTTTCTTTGTTGTATTTGAGTTCGCATCATCTTTTTTGGTATCTTCTGCTTTCTTCACGATCTTATATGAAGATGATCCGTCTAATACTTTTCCTGTGTCCGCATCGTATGTTGTAACTTCAAAAGAGTCATCTGTTACATTGACTACAGAATAACTTGGTGTCCATGTCTGGCTTCTCTCAGAAATGAAATCCTGTTTTGCCGTGATCAGATTGTAGAATTTAGATCCTGTTGCTGAGTTTGCTTCTAAATATACAGTTCCTTTTGGATTTACAACCGTTCCACCTTTTGTTGTATCAACGATTTCGTAGCAGTTGTTTTCTTTTGCGTAATTTGCTGTATTTTCTGTTTTTGTGAATTTATCATGTGCCTGTCCATCACTCTGTAACTGATATGTTCTGGAGTATGTATGGTCATGTCCCTGAAGTACAACATCAATATCATATTTATCCATTAATGGTGTTAACTGTGTTCTTAAAACCATTCCGTCAGAATCTGAATGATCATATCCTGATCCATAAATGTCCTGGTGGAACATTACAACTTTCCATTTTACATTTGGATTTTCTTTGATCGCTTTACGCATAACATTTTCGTGAGTTGCACAGTTGTAATTGTTTGTGTCTAATACGATAAACAATGTATTTCCATATGTGTAATAATAGTCTGTTCCTGCTGCTGTCTTTCCTTCTGTATACTTTGCTGTGTTTCTATATCCACCTGTATCAAATGCATTTGGATTGTTGTAATGCATCTCATACTGTGCTGATCCAGAATCGTGGTTTCCGATCGTTGTTGCTACTGGAAGAGATCTTAAAGCATCTGCTCCAAGGTAACCTGCATACTGTTTTTCATTGTTATTGTTATTTACCTGATCTCCTGCGGATGCAACAAAACTTAGATTTGGATTCTGTTTTACCGCGTTATTTAATACGTTGTTCCAGTTATAACTATCATTTCTTGCTGCATAGTTATTATCTTTCATCGCATCTCCTTCAGTACTTGTCTGTCCTGAAGATGCTCCGATCTGAGGATCTCCTACATATAAGAAAGAATAATTTTTAAATGATTTTGTAGAATATTTCTGTACATCCTGATATTTTCCGTTCTGGAATACCTGATAGTAGTAAGTTGTATTTTCTTTCAGGTCATTTACAGATGCTTTGTTTGAATAGTACTGAACACCTTCGATCGCTACTGCCTGTGTCTGTTTTCCTTCGACTTCTTTTGCATCAGACATATCTGCTTTTGTTGCGATCTTAACTTTTGGTGTTTCTTCTGTCCTGCTGTAGTATGCAAAATTAAGCTGTGATTCTATTGCTCCTGGTGTTAGGGATACATTTTCATAATTTGTGCTGTATTTATCCCAGTTTGCTTTCCATGTGGACCAGCTTTCTGTTTTAGAAGCAGATGCATCATTCCAATGTTCTGTCGCTGCGCTGACTGTTGATGAAAGGATTGGAGATGCCATCATAACTCCGCCTGCTAACATCATGGCTGATACAGTTGCTTTTGCTGCATATTTTTTTGCATTTCTTGCTATGTTTCTGCGAATTGTTCTCACAATAAGATCCTCCTTTGATATAGTCAATCATTCTCTGTTGTGTTTAACTATAAACTTGTGAGATTAAGAAAAGGTACATGGGAATGATAAGTTTTTGTAAAATTTTTTAATTGTATGACGGGAATGTGTCGAGTATTCATAAAAAGATAAAGAAAGATAGCGGTACGAAAAACGAATTCCATTGACGGATTTTTTGCAAAACGCTGATCCGCCAACACTCCTGCACAACTCACTGCGTTCAAACAGTGCCCGTGTTGGCTGCGATTTTGCAAAAAATCCTATGGAATTCTACCATTTCGTACCGCTATCTTTCTTTATCTTTTTATGAATACCTGAAGACATTCTTGTATAAAATTAATAAAATTCAAGCTGATGGGTGTATGTTAAACGTTATCGTTTTTTAATTTTTATAGAAGCAGACAGATATTATTAATGCTAATACAGTAAAACATACACACTGTGTAGTGGTTTGAATAGACTTCATGTGTATATGACAGAAATAAAAGAAAAACAAATATTTAAAAGAATGCGGAGTTGCCACCGGATTCTTTTAAATATTTGTTTTTCTTTTATTTCTGTCATATACATGCAAGCCTACATACAAAAACGCCAAAGACATTATTCACGGAATGTGATTTCTCCTGTTTTCTCGTCCATAGCATCTACGATCGCAAGGGATTCTAAGTGTGTCTGTTTTCTTAAGAAATCTCCTCCTGGCTGGAATCCTTTCTCGATCACAACTCCTGCTCCGACCAGTTCTGCTCCGGAATCTTTGACTAATTTCGCTAATCCTTCTAAGGCTTTACCGTTAGCAAGGAAATCATCGATCAGCAATACATGATCTCCTTCTCCTAAGAATTCTTTGGATACAATGATGTCGTAGACTCTTCCATGTGTGAATGATTCTACCTTTGTTGTATATACATCTCCTGCGATGTTCTTTGTCTGTGTTTTCTTTGCAAATACGACTGGTACATCAAAAATCTCTGCCACAACACAGGCGATTCCGATTCCTGATGCTTCGATCGTAAGGATCTTATTGATATCTTCGCCTTCAAAACGTTTCTTAAATTCTTTACCGATCTCACGGAATAATTTTACATCCATCTGATGATTCAAAAAGCGGTCTACTTTGAGGACATTTCCTTCTTTCACGACTCCATCTTTTCGAATTCTCTCTTTTAATAATTCCATTACTTGGCCTCCACGCTCTTTTGTATTTTAAATAATATTTTAACTACTTTTTCCTCGCTTTGCAAGCATTGCTTGCATTTCTTTTGGATAATCTATATCGCAAAGTTCAGTTTCTTCCAACACCTTGAAGAATCTGGCATTTTCTATGTGTTTTTTGAGAATTTTCTTGCCACCTTGATCTTTTGTAAGCGATAATAATTCTCGTTTATATTTCTTTGAGAACCATACAGGATTCCCAAGGTTTTCTTCTGTTCTGACACAGCCGAGTTCACAAGATTCATCTGCCATAAAAGAGAGAAATCTTTCGATTGTCTCTCTTTTCATATTGGGCTGGTCTGCTACGAAAAATGTATAGAATTCTGCATCTTTCGCTGCTTTGATCCCTGCTTTGATCGACCATGAAATCCCATATTTACTTTCTGGACAAAACACTGTCGTTATTGGGTCGTATTGCGTTTGCTTCATAATTTCCTGATACTGTGTGACAACAATGATCTCAAACCCTTCATAATCTTTGCATAGATCGATCAATCGGTCCAATCCATAACGATACATTGGCTTGGTTCCGATCATTTGCAATAATTTATTCTCCTGACCGAAACGTTTGCTGTTTCCTGATGCAAGATAAATGACCGCTGCTTTTATTTTATCCATGTTATATTATTCTTTCTCCAATAATCCCATAACGATCTTTTCACTGGTGATCGGCAATTCTCGGATCCATAATCCGGTTGCATTAAATACGGCATGGGCTAATGCTGGAGATGGTGTGTTGATAACGATCTCTCCAATGGATTTTGCTCCAAATGGTCCTGTTGGCTCATAACTGCTCTCAAATTCTACACGAAGCTTTCCAACATCGACTCTTGCTGGAACTTTATACTGCATGAAAGAATTTTGTTTTACATATCCATTTGGTGTGTAATCAACACCCTCATACAATGCCATTCCGATTCCCTGACCGAGCCCGCCTTCTACCTGAACTCTTGCAAGATTTGGATTGACTGGTGTTCCACAATCTACGACCGCAACATAATCTAAGATTTCAATATGTCCTGTCTCTTTATCAAGCTCAATCTCAACCATTCCTACCATAAATGGTGGTGGGGATACTGGAGAACTGTTTGTCTCTGTCACCTGGAAAGTTTCATTATTGTTGCACATAGATGCTGTTGCGATGTCCACTAATGAAACTTCTTTGCCGCTCTCTGCATCTCTGACTTTCTTTCCGTCAAATTCCAGAGTATCTGTATCTGCAACTTCCATCATCTCAGCTGCTTTATTGAAAATATGTCCCTTTAATTTTTCGCAGGCACGTTCCACTGCTTTTCCTGTGACGTAGGTAGAACTTGATGCGTAAGATCCAGAATCGTATGGTGATGTATCTGTATCTGCTCCGCTGACCATGATATCATCAATAGAACATTCCAGACATTCTGCCGCCATCTGGGCCAAGATCGTATCACATCCAGTTCCCATATCCGCTGCTGCAATAGAAAGTGTATACAATCCATCGTCATTTAATTTGATCGTTGCAGAACCAACGTCAACGCCAGAAATACCGGAACCCTGCATCGCCATTGACAGTCCGACACTTCGAACTTTTCCATTTCCCATATCTTTGCATGGATATTTTTCATCCCATTTGATCATCTCTTTTGCACGGGCAAGGCATCGATCCAAAGCACAGCTGTTTGCTGTTTCTCCATAATATGCTGGCATCACATCGCCTTCACGGACCATGTTCATCTCACGGATCTTCGTTGGATCCATTCCTATCTTAGCTGCAAGTTCACTGACTGCTGATTCCAGCGCAAACACACCCTGTGTCGCACCATATCCACGATAAGCCCCAGCTGACATACGATTTGTATACACAACATCATATGCAAAACGATGTGCTTCCAGATCTCGATATAACGGAATTGATTTATGCCCAGATAACCCTACCGTTGTTGGACCATGTTCTCCATAGGCTCCTGTATTGGATAATGTATAAACATCGATCGCACGGATCTTTCCATTCTTGTTTGCTCCGACACGAACTGTTACCTGCATCTCATGTCTTGGTGAAGATGCGATCTGAGACTCTTCTCTTGAAAAAATAATCTTGGATGGTTTCTTTGTCATCCATGTGACAAATGCTGGATATACTTCGGAGATAGAACTCTGTTTTGCTCCAAATCCTCCACCAATTCTTGGTTTTGATACACGAATCTTTGATTTTGGAATGCATAATGCATTGGATAAGATCCTTCGTACATGGAATACGATCTGTGTGGAACTAACAACGTTCAATCTTCCATATTCGTCAATAAAACAATAAGTTCTGAATGTCTCCATCATTGCCTGCTGATTTGCTTTTGTATGATATGTATGTTCTACAACCACGTCGCAATCTGCTAATACCGCATCGACATCTCCTTCGTGTGTTTCTTCTGTTGCACACAGGTTTTTCTTATTATCTGCACCAATATTACATAATGCTTTCCAGTTATCTTCTGGATGCACTAGCGGTGTATCTTTATCCATTGCCTTACGTGGATCTAAGTTTGCTGGCAATACTTCGTATTCCACACGTAACATCTTGATCGCCTGATCAACGCACTTTTCATTCTCCCCAGCAACGATTGCAACGGGATCTCCAACATAACGGACATGCTGATCCAGAATCTGTCTGTCATATGGGCTTAATTCCGGATATGTCTGTCCTGCCATCGTAAAACGTTCCTGTGGCACATCTTCCCATGTATAAATCGCCTCAATCCCTGGCACTTTCATAGCAAACTGAGTGTTGATCGATTTGATCATTGCGTTCGCATATGGACTTCGAAGTAATTTCACGATCAGACATTCTTTTGGTGCCTTATCGTTTGTAAATACAGGTTTCCCTGTCACAAGTGCCATAGCGTCTTTTTTCATGATCGGCTGGTTAACTACTTTCATTCGGCACCTCCATCTTTATTTTTCTTATATTCCAAAAAGTCTAAGATTCCTCGAAGCTGTCCTTCATATCCAGAACATCTGCAAAGATTCCCCGCAAGGTATTCTTTGATCTCTTCTTCACTCGGATCTGGAATCTCTCTAAATAATGCAATCGCATTCATGATCATTCCTGGGTTACAAAATCCGCACTGTTCAGCCCCTTGGTTCGCAATAAAAGCTCCAAACTCAGCTGCTTCTTCCTGCAATCCTTCTAAGGTATCGATCTTATGTCCATCAACTCTTGCTGCAAGAATGGAACATGATAAGATTGGCTGGTCATCCATAAATACCGTACATAATCCGCAATTTGATGTCTCGCATCCACGTTTCACACTGTAACAACCAAGATCTCTGACGAGATCGATCAGGAGAGTGTCTGCATCAATCTGTGGGGTTACTTTCTTTCCATTTAATGTAAATGTAATCTCCATGTTTATTTTTCTCTCCTTTCTTCTAACTGTTCAAAGCCTCTTCTTAATAAGACTTTTGATAACTGTTCACGGTAAGCAGCACTTCCTCTCATGTTGCTTCCAAAATTCATCTGACCTGTCACTTCATCTGCGAGTTTTTTTCTTCCTTCATCATCTTTGATCTGTTCCATCCACTGATCTGATAATCTGACTCTGCAAGCTCTGGATGGTCTTGCACCGACAACCGCATATGCCTCTTTCTCACCTAATGAAACAGCGCAAGTCAAAACTGGAAAATCTGTCTTTGTATTTCTATGAGAAAGATAAACACTTTCCTGCGGATGCTTCTTAATGATCAGACGCACTAAAATATCATTTGGATATTTATTTGCTGCAAATTGATCTAATGGAATGATTCCTTCATGATGTAACTCCACATAACTGTCAAACGCCAGAAAACAGCTTAATACATCAGAAAAACCGAACTTTCCAAAAATACTTCCACCTACTGTCGCAAGATTACGGAACTGCACTCCGACAATGTGTGTCACACTTTCTTTTACCGCTCCCTGACTCCATGTATTTAATCCTTCATGAAGTTCGATCTGTCTTAGTGTTACCATTGCTCCGATTGAAAATTCCTCATCATTTTCTTCGATCTGATCAAGTCCAAGACCCGACAGATCAATTGCTTTTTGTACATTTCTTGTGACCATCTTAAGCCACAACATGCCACCGATCACGCAGTTGGTCTTCTTCTGATTCAGCTCATAAGCTTGCTCAAGACTTTCTGCTTTGACGTATTCCTTGATCTTTAACATCTTATTTCTCCTTTAATTTTTTAAAATATCCCTTGTTTATACATTCTTTCACATTCTACAGAGCAACACAGGCAATTGGCAAAAAAAAGAGTACTTTCTGAGAAAGTACTCCTTCAGGTATCGTCCTATAATCCCCAGTATTCTCCATAGGTATCTTTGATGTTCTGTACATCGCTGTCTGTAATTCCATCAATCGTACTCTTAACAAACTGGTAAGTTCTTGGTCTCTTTGATCTTAATGCGGATGGATGCTCCTTATAATCCTTGTAAGATTCTGCAAAATACTCAGATGCTGATTTGATCGCATATGCTTTGTTATATCCATCATATTTATCCTTCTCAGCATTGTAAATTGACTTCCATTCACTCGTTCCAACTTTATCTCCTGCAAGGAAATTAGCAAAATGTCCTAATTCGTGAAGTAATACAGAAGATCTCGCACTCTGAAGTGCGATCTTATGGCTCTTAACGCTAAATACACCTGTCGCTTCCGCATTTTTATCAATCACCATCTTAAACTTCAGATCTTCAAATGCATTCAAGATCTTACCATCTGCCTGAGAACCAAGTGTTCTTAATGTTGTTCCAGAAACACCAGACATCTGACTCAATTCAACCGTTGTTGTCTTGGTCGTTGTCTGAACGACTGTCTTGATCGTTCTCTTCTTAGAACCCTTCTTGTCATAATCCTTCTGTGTTTTGACAATTTTTGTATTCACAACCTTACGTCTGGAATGATTCTGAGATGTTGTTGTTCTTCTCTTTGTTGTTCTTCTTGTTGTTATTTTGCTTCTGCTTGCTTTCTTCTTAAGCTTCTGGATTCTTGTGCTTTTCTTTGTTGTTTTCTTCGTCGTTACCTTCGGTTTCTTGCCAAGCGGTACTTGAATCCCATCAATTGATGTTGTTGCTTCGCTTGGATGCTGCATAGTATCAACGCTTTCATAGGAAGCCATCTGCTTCTCAAACTTCTCCTGCTGACGGTTATTGTAAAATGTGACTCCACCAAAAACCAATGCAACAGCTACTACCACGGACACCAATCCGACCATGACTTTCTTCTTCATAACTCTCGCCCCTTCTTAATATTAATATCTATACTCTTTGCTTTTATCTCTCAATCTTCATGTGAGAGACACTCACCCTATAATATATTTTTATCGTACAATATTCGCACTTTTTTGTCAATAAATTCCGATGGATTTCAGCCTGTTTCTGACCATATTTCTTAGCGGATCCTTTTTATTATCATTTCTGGATTGGATGCATATAAAATCGCAGTTTCTTTGCTGATCTGTCCTTCTTTATATAGATTGATCAATGACTGGTCCATAGATATCATTCCGCTCCCTGTAGAGGAATAGATCAAACCATCTATTTGATGCACTTTATTTTCACGGATCATATTGCGGATCGCCGGGGTCACTTCCATGATCTCAAACACAGGAATCAATGTTCCATCCATCGTTGGTATCAG
>OBVQ01000466.1_pt1 | contig 17695 bp, 10 predicted proteins | sample 1476181 | NCBI WGS metagenome assembly OBVQ01 (sample SAMEA2580020, study PRJEB22360) | human gut metagenome | reverse complement strand
TAGTATTTTTAATATAGAGTGAGTGGATATATCTGCCTATTCTACGAAAATATCTCTTCGAAAGTGGGATATAAGTATTTATTTAAATTTTAAAAAAGTATTTATGAGAAAAATTATTTATGTTTTAGTTGTCGTATCTATTGCTATTGTTAATACAGTCTTTACAATACGCAATAGTGATGAAATTGTAGATTTGGTATCTTTAAAATCTGAAGCTTTTGCAAATAATGATGAAATTTCGGGCGGTGCATTGGGACCTCTTCATAAATTTGGATGTGGTATACCTGAGAAGGTTATAGTAGCTTATGATTCTGATAATAATCCGATTTTTGCTGAGATTATTCGTGAAGGGGAATTGGGAGAGTGTGAGGGTAAAACAGGAAGTTGTTCTCCATATCCTTGCACTAGACGTTGGCCGTTCTAATTTTTAGGGACTATCTGATTGAACGATAGTCCCTAAAAACTTAATCATAAAACATTTATTGAAATGAAAAATATTATTTTGCTTTTTTTGTGTTTGCTTTTTGGGGGATGTTTTTCTTCATCTGATAAGTATGTACCTAATGAAGGTTTAAATGAGATTCTTATAGATCCGGAAGTGGTTGAGGAATATTTAGATTTATCCGAAATACTACAAGACTCAATAGAAATTATACCTTTAGAGACAACGGAACAATGCCTAATATCAGATATTAAACAAATAGAGCTTTATAAAGACAAAATATTCGTGTCTGATAAAGGAAATGCAAAAATATTCGTGTTTACTACAACAGGACACTTTCTTAATAGCCTTGGCAGACAAGGCATGGGACCTGGTGAATACTCTCGTTTGGGGAATTTTACTTTTAAAGGTGATTCCATATTAATTCAGGATCTATATCGTAATAAATATATTGCGTATGATTTATACAGCAATTCGCATAGAGAGATTTCTTATGATGTTTATCATAAAGACATTATATCATTCGATAATATTGCCTATTTAATTTCTAATTATGAGGGATCGGATTATGGGGATTTTAATCTTTTTAAATTTGACTTAGCTACCTCTAGTGTCATATCTTCTGAAATTCCATTTAACAGAAAACAGATTGATAAATCTGGATATGGATTAAGGAAATACGCTAGCAAATACAATAATGAAGCTACACTAATTTACCCTCTAAATGATACGATTTATATCTTGAAAGAGGACACAGTGTGCCCCTTTTATGTTATAAATTACACCTCTAGAAGTCTTCCTGAAGATGTAAATGTTGATAAAGACATGCTTTTTAGATTCGTTCGCAAAAATAGATATTTGAAAGGGTTTGAATATTTACAAAATTCAAAGGATTATTTATTAGGCTACTATTCGGATGATTCTTTCAAATATTTTATATATGACAAACTCAGTACTAATATTCGTGTTGGGAAATGGCTTAGTATAGGTTTGTTTGGGAATATGATATTTCACTATTTTTATACAACAACAAATGGTGAACTTTATATCTTACAAGATGCGGATACTTTCTCTTTTAATTGGAAATCTTTGAGAACTTATTGTACGAATAGCTATTATCGTGAGAAAATAGATTCAATTGTTGGAGAAATAGGTGATGATTCTAATCCAATATTATTTAAGTGTAAATTTAGAGGAATGGCAAAATGAAAAGGAAAGAACTAAATTTGGCTATTATACTTGTTCTCTTTTTATTATTGAGCAATATCTATAGCTATATCCAATATAAGGAGATAAGTGAAGTTCAATCGTTCTTATATGAATTGAAAAAAGATTCGGATATTAAGATTGGACAATTAGAAGCATTGAAAGAATGTAGAGCTAATGAAATACTATTGAATGGAAATGAAATATCGCGTGATTGGGAGATTACAAATTTACAGGGGGGGAGAGAGACACTTTCAGATATAATGTCTGATAATACATTGGTTTTGCGATATTCAGAAATGCATTGTGATGTTTGTATAGATAGCATAGTCAGTAAATTGAATATTTATCAAGACTCTATTGGTTTACAGAATATTGTACTATTTACTAGTACTAAGAATATGAATTATGTAAAAAAGTTTAAGAGGGTCAATAACATTCATTTTGATATTTATGGCATTAGCAATGCATTGGATTCTGTATTAGTAGATATAGGTATGCCGTATCTGTTTGTTTATTCTTTTGTAGATGAGAGAATAAATAATGTTTTTGTTCCACAGAAGGAAAATGTAAAATTTACATATGAATACTTACATTCCATTCTTTTGAAATATTATACTAAGTGATATTTGTTTAATTATTGGTATTCATAATAATGCAGTACGTAAAACACGGTTTGTTATTTACTACTCTATGCTTACTATTAAGCATGGCGCATGTGGTTACGCCTGAACTTTCAAGTGGGGAAACTATTATTCAATGGGTGTGGTTTGGAAAGGTTTTACCCTTCACGGCTGGTTCTATTATTGCAGTTTGTTTGATGCAGCTATATGAAGGGGTACCTTTGAGAAAGGCATTGGGTTTTCCTTATTTTTTTATCTACTTTTCTTGGAGTTTAATGTTTTTTGGTATGGTAGAAACTGTATGGGGAATGAGGCAACTGTATGGTTTTACGGCTTCGGGATATTCTCATTATGCGTTGACTGGCTCTTTTTTCAATCCTGGTCCTTATGCCGGATATTTGGCAATGATATTACCGATATGCTTATATCATTATTTGAGGGTGCCGGAAAAGTGGAGATATTTATGTAAGTCACTAAAGATAGAAAAAATTACAGCTGCTGTGGCGGGTATGCTTATTCTTTGTGTATTGCCTTCCACCATGAGCCGCTCCGCCTGGATAGCTGCGGCAATAAGCTGTATCTGGGTGGCATATATGCATCGTGACAAACGGAAGTGGAATATATTGTGGCGTCGCTATAAAAAGCGTTATATATTGTGGGGAGCCGGGATATTTTTAATTCTGTTGTTGGCTGCTGCGGGAATGTTCTTTTTAAAACCCGATTCAGCATTGGGGCGTCTGTTTATGTGGGAGATTACTTGCCGGGCCATCGCTGCTCATCCGTGGGGATGTCATACCGGATTCGCTTGTGCTTATGGTGGGGCTCAGAGTTTATATTTTGCCTCAGGGAACTATGCTGCTTGGGAAGAACGTGTGGCAGGAAGTCCTGAATATGCATTTAATGAGTATCTGGAGTTTGTCCTGACGTATGGTATTGTTATGTGTATATTGGCGCTGTTTGTAATCTTTGGTTGTCTTTGGATCGGAGTGAGACTCCGTCGCTATGGTGTCTGTGGTGCCCTTATCTCCTTGCTTGTATTTTCTTTTTCTTCCTATCCGCTGCATCTTCCGGCTTTCATTGTCGCTGGTATATGTTTGCTTCTTGCCTGTGGGATAGGTGATGTAATTGGTAAGTATCTTATTCTGTGTGTTTGTCTGGTGGTGTGGCTCGGAGGCTATACGGAAAAATGGACGCAAGAAAAAGACGCTTGCCGGGACTGGATGAATGCGAGAATACTCTATCATTCGGGGGCTTACGAAGCTGCCAACAGGGCTTATGAAAAGCTTTATCCGTCTTTGAGGAATAAAGGAACATTCTTGTTTGAATATGGACATAGCTTGCACAAATCCGGTCGTTATGACGAATCTTTTGAGTGTTTGGATCGGGCACGGTTGTATAGTAATGATCCGATGATATTGAATATTATGGGTAAAAATTGCCAGGCGTTGCATGAATATAAATGTGCCGAGGCTTTTTTTCTTATTTCTGTCAGTCGCCTGCCGGGCAGAATCTATCCTTACTATCTACTGGCTAAACTCTATTCTGAACCGAATTATCGGGATAAAGACAAATTTGAGGATATGAAATGGAATGTGCTGAACCGGACGCCCAAGGTTCATTCCACGGCCATTGAGGAGATGCGTCAAGAAGTGGAGGAGATAGCGAAAAATTGGAATACGGATTATGTGGAACATTAAAAGAATGAGAAATAGAATATGGAAACTTATCATGATAACTGGAATGCTTGTTTGTTATTCCGCAATAAGCAACTGACTAAACAACTGAAAGAGTACCAGAATGCTTCGGTACTGGCTGAATGTTCTTCTTCCTTACTTGTGTCTCTGGGACAGTTGCTTCGCCTTCATCAGAACCCCTCCTATGGTATAATCCGGGAGGAAACTGAATGGACGAATCTGTTCACTGTCATTGATATGTTTTATGGCGGTTGCCTGTCAGAGCAGTTATCTTCATACGGGCTGAGTATGCAAGAGTTAAAGGTATGCTATCTGATTCGTGCACGGTTAGGAAATAAGGCTATTGCAGTTCTTTTTAATATTACTCCCTGTTCAGTGTTGAAGGCAAAGCAACGTATAAAAGGGAAATTGACTTTATCGGCTGCGGATTGTTTGGATAAGTATATTCAAATTGGGTAGTCGGAATGCTTTATTACAGATTTTCATCTGTAATTTCCGAAAAAGGAATAAATTTGCCCCGGATTAATTTTTCTTATCTTATGCTATGATGAATACAAAAGTAAAATTATTACTGACCATAATATGGTGTCATCTGCTTCCTGTACTGTCTGCACAAGAGATGATCAACGTACGACATTATTCAATAGAAGATGGCTTGTCACAAAATATTGTGCAGGATATGCTTCAGGATAATGATGGGTACATTTGGTTGGCTACATGGAATGGACTGGAAAAGTTTGACGGATATACTTTTAAGAATTATAAATCGTATCCTACAGATGATACTAAACTAAAATACAATAGACTAGTAAGCATTGTCAAAGGAGCCGATGATGCTTTGTGGTGTCATACATACGATGATAAGGTCTATCTATTTGATGTGCGCCAGGAAAAATTCAATGATATTTTTGTTTATCATCCACAGATAGAGGAATGCAAGTTGGTAGAGAAAATGATTCCATTGACAAATGGGATCATATGGATAATAGCTTCTGACGGTAATTTGTGGCGTATTGATGAAGCCCTGTATAAAAAAGATAAAGGGGTTATGTTCCTTCCTTCCGGTTCTGTTCCGCAACATGGTAACCGTGTTTATTCAGTTGTACGTGATGCTCATGATAATGAATGGGTATTGACTGATAAGGGATGCTTTGTCTATGGAAAACGGGAATTATCGGACAGCCGGAATTTTAATAATGCAATATGTATCGATCATATCCTTTATATGTCTTCTCCGGATGGAGAACTGGTGACGTATACACCGGAAGAAGGAATAAAAGAGGTATCTATAAAAGAAACTGATTACGGTATCATAGACTTGTTGGAACTACCCAATGCGAAAATGGGTATTATGACTAATCGGGGTATAATCATCTACGATACTCAAAACAGCCATGCAGAAAGCATTTTGGTGAATGAGAATCATCCTGATATACAACCATCTTATCATTTACTTTCAAACAATGGCATACTGTGGATGATTAACGGAAAGGAAAATGTTATCCGGTGTGATTTAAAGCAGAAAAGCATTAGCTTTATAAATTATCCTTTGAGCCAAAAGGAAAAAGCGAATATTTTTATCCATGAGGATAATTACGGACGTATATGGATATTGGCTCCAAATGGCGAATTTTCATTTTACAATCCTATAACAAATGTTTTTGAGCAAGGCTATACGTACATAAATGGAGAACATACATATTATCATGCAACCGGGAGGAAATTTCTGATAGATAATCAGCAAAATATATGGTTAAGCTGTGATTCCGGTGTCGATCAGCTGACCTTCTTAAATGAAAGTTACAGCTACTTCTCTACAGGGCACAATGATAAGATACGCGGGCTGTTTGTTGATTCCAAACAGAGAATATGGGTGGCTGATAAAAGTGAAAGAATAGAAATCTACAATGATAATCATGATTATTGCGGTAATCTTAGCCGGGACGGGCATTTGGTAAAAGACAAGCAACTTGTTTTTGGTGCGGATATCTATTGCTTTTTTGAGGATGAGCAGCACAGGATATGGATGGGGAGCAGGACAGGAGGAATCTATGTAGCAGTTCCGGAAGCGGGAAAGTTCCGGATTTATCATTTCAAGCATAATGAGAAAGATAAAAATTCATTGAGTTCTGATGCTATTTTCTCTATTTGTCAGGATACAAAAGGAAATATTTGGGTTGGAACGTATGGGGGAGGACTGAATGTAGTGGAGGGGAGCTTTCCCAATCTGAAATTTACGCATTACCAAAATGGGCTGGAACTCTATCCCAAGAACAAATATCTAAGGGTGCGAAGTCTGCTTTGTACTTCAGCAGGAATTATGCTGGCAGGAACCACTGATGGGCTGCTGACTTTTTCTACAAATGCGGATCAATGGGAAAAAATACAGTTTAATCTGAATCAATGCGAAACAAAACGTGCCAATAGTCTTAGTAATAATGATGTAGTATATGTATTTGAAAGTCGCAAAGGAGATATTTATGTGGTTACTCATAGCAGTGGACTAAATCTGGTTAGTTCTAAAGATCTTCTATGTGATCATATAGAATTTATTCATTTGAATAAATTAAACGGCTTGCCTTCCGATCTGGCTTATGCAATTTTAGAAGGAAAGGATAATGAGTTGTGGATTAATTTTGAGAATCATATCTGTAAATATAATCCGGTTGAGAATACTATAGATACTTACGATCGCTTTTATTTCCATTCTCACCTGGCCGTGTCCGAAATACCATTCATCAGGGATAAAAACAATGGTATGTATGTAGCCTTGAATAGGGAAGTTTTATACTTGAATTTGGATAAACTTAAAAAAAGCCAGTTTGCTCCACATATTGTTTTCACAGATGTGAGAACCCGAAAGAATTATAAACAGGAAAAATCTTCTCCTGTTACCAATCGGGAATTAACGCTGGAAAAGGATGAGCGTAATGTCTCAATTACTTTTGCTGCTTTGGATTTTACAGGTTCGGGGCATTTGCAATATGCTTATCGGCTGAAAAATATAGATGAAGAATGGAACTATATAGGAAATAGCCGTACGGCAAGTTTGGTGAATCTGCCGGCGGGAGACTTTATTTTAGAAGTGAAATCAACGAATGGAGATGGGCTTTGGGTGGAAAATACGGCACAGCTGGCTATTCATGTGAAACCTATCTTCTGGGAGACAGGCTGGGCATGGCTGTTATATATAGTGTTAATAGTAGTGGTAATTCTGGCTATCTCGGCTACTTTTGCTTACATATTTAATTTGAGACGGAAAGTGGACTTTGAACAGCAACTTACCAACTTGAAACTTCGCTTCTTTACTGACATATCTCATGAATTACGCACTCCTCTAACTTTAATTGCAAGCCCTATAGAAGAGATTATTAATCGGGAGAAATTAAGTGAGGAGGGACAGGAAAACATACAGCTTGCAAAGAAGAACACTGATCGTATGTTGCGTCTTATTAATCAATTGCTTGATTTCAGGAAGATACAGAACAACAAAATGAAGTTGTATATTGAGCAGGCGGACGTCGTAACACTGTCTAAAAAAATCTATGATAACTTTACGGGCTTGGCTCATCAGCGGAATATCGGTTTCCATTTTGTTTGTTCTTATGATAATTATACTCTTTACACAGATATAGATAAACAGGAAAAAATATTGTTTAATCTACTGTCAAATGCCTTTAAATATACTCCGGATGGGAAGAATATTGATTTAATTCTTGAATTTAAAGAAAAGAACCTGCTCATTAAGGTTAAAGATGAGGGAAATGGAATTGAACTGCATAAAATAGATATGTTATTTAAACGTTTCGAGACCTTGGGACAGACAGACGCTAACTTATCAAGCGGTATCGGGCTTTCTTTGGTAAAAGAATGGGTTGATATGCTGCATGGGACGATTACGGTAGATAGTAAACTGGGGTATGGAAGTACTTTCTCTATTTCCCTGCCGGGAGAACATGAGATTTTTGAGTCCGATAAAAATGTCGAGTTCATTTTAAGTGATTCCGAATCTTCAATGCCGATGGATTCCGGTATAACGCAAAATAATGAAGAAGCAGAAGGGATATCGGTTTTAGTAGTGGAAGATAATGAGGAACTGAGACATTTTATGGTGAATATACTTCGGAAAGATTATCATGTGATTGAAGCAGAAAATGGGAAAACAGGGCTGGAGAAAATCAAGTCGAAAATTCCGGATTTGGTTATCAGTGATATTATGATGCCTTGTCTGGATGGTATAGAATTACTGGAAGAAGTAAAGAAGGATTATAATGTAAGCCATATTCCTTTTGTTTTGTTATCAGCGAAAGCTACGTTGGATGACCGTATAAAGGGGCTGGAATATGGGGCGGATGATTATATAACAAAGCCATTCAGTTCCGGGTATTTACGTGCGCGCATCTCCTCATTATTAAAGCAACGCAGCATATTGCGTGAACATTTTATGAAAGAAGTATTACCTGTTGCCGGTAAAGAGCCTGTTGCTATTCAGGGTGATGCTTTGGAGAACTTATCTCCGTCGGTACCGCAAATAACTTCTTATGATGAAGAATTCATTCATAAAATCATTCAGGCTGTGGAAGAAAGGCTGCAAGATTCTGATTTCAAAATTGAAGACTTGGCTGATAGTATGAATATTGGACGTTCTGTTTTCTATAAGAAGGTAAAATCTATTTTGGGGGTATCTCCCATTGAGCTTGTAAAAGATATGAGAATAAAGAGAGCTATACAATTATTGGAAACAGGAAATTACAATATATCCCAAATAGCATACATGAGTGGTTTCTCTTCTTCTCAATATTTTAGTCGGGTATTCAAAGAGTTGAAAAATTGTACTCCGAGTGAATATAAGATAAAGAACTAAAATAAATAGTGCACAGAATCACATAAATAATGCACAGGCGTCTGTTCCACCTGCGCTACCTTTGCCCACAAAGCAATACGAGCTTAGTGGGCATTTTTTTTATAACAATATTTTAAATGAAAGTACTATGAGAATATTTTTTCTTTGCTGTGTAGCTGTTTTTTCTTTTTTAAGCTGTAAAACAGAAATCAATGATGTTGGTAATGTTCCGGAACGGGGATTTCATAGCAATCGTCCGGCTAATATTTGGGAAGAATCGTTGGTTACCGGAAACGGTGTGATGGGAGCTATGGTAATGGGAGACCCATACAGGGAATCTATTGTTCTTAACCATGCTTTGCTTTATTTGCCTATTCATTCTCCGAGAAAGCCTGTCAGCCAGGGAAAGAACCTGGAGAAGATTCAGCAAATGATGCTGGATGGTAAATATACGGAGGCTTCTAAGTTTATTGTAGACTTAGCTAATTCCGAGGGATACCAAGGTAAACACGCAACAGACCTTTTCGTTCCGGCATTTCAATTCAACATTTCAAGTGATACTTCTTCTGTGAAGGAGTATAATAGGACTGTGGATTTTACTACGGGCGAAGTAGAGGTTAAATGGGAGGATAATAATGGAATCTATTCGCGTAAACTATTTATTTCCAGAGCGGACAATGTGGTTGCCCTACGGTTATCTTCAAAAAAAGGCTCTATCCATACAACATTGAATCTTTCACAGATAATGAGGCATGATGCAGGACGTAAGAAGAAATTTACATTAAGTGAGAAGAACTGCATTGATAAAGTTGAATCCGGTGTAATGGAAAACGGACTTTATTTTAAAGCATGGTACGAAAGGCCTTGGGAATTTGAATCCAGAAAAAGCTTTAAGGGATACGAAGGGGTAGTGAAAGTCGTGAACATGGACGGTGATATAGAGATGAACTCGGATCAAATAGTCATAAATGGTGCTACGGATGTGCTGATATTAGCTCGTGTTGAACCTTCTGACAATATGGAAATATCGAAAGTACCTGATATGATGAAAGACCTCAGTTTATATCCTACTAATTATGCGGAATTACTGGATGCGCATAAGAAAATCCATAAAGAATTATTTGAGCGTGTATCGATTGATTTGGGTGCCTCTAAAGAAGACCGTATGAAATCTTCCGAAGAATTATTGGAAGCAGGTGGTTCCAGTCCGGCTTTAATAGAGAAGATTTTCGATGCTGCACGTTATAATGTTATTTGTGCCACAGGCATCAATCCTCCCAATCTTCAAGGTATCTGGGGAGCTACTATGACTCCTCCCTGGTCTGGTGACTATACGACTAATGGAAATCTGCCGGTTGTCATTTCCCATTATTTGCAGGCTAATACTCCGGAGCTGATGTTGCCACTGTTTGACAGGCTGGAAGCATATATGGAAGATTTTAAGGTGAATGCACGTGAGCTTTATAACTGCCGTGGTATTCATGTTCCGTCACGTTTTAGTTCACATGGCTTAAATAATCATTTTGATGCTACCTGGCCGATGACTTTCTGGGTGACCGGAGCGGCATGGTACTCACTCTTCTATTATGACTATTATATGTATACCCTGGACAAAGAGTTTTTGCAGAAACGGGCACTTCCATTCATGGAACAGGCCGCCTTGTTTTATGAAGACTTTCTGAAAGAAGGGGCTGATGGGAAGTATGTTTTTAATCCTTCATATTCTCCTGAAAATCATCCGGCAAATCATCCCAGCCAGGCTTGTATAAATGCCACGATGGATGTGATGGCAGCTAATGCTTTGTTGCGCTCAGTTATAGAAGCCAGTCAGGTTTTGGGTGTCAATCAGGATAAAATTCCGGTATGGGAGTCTATGCAGGCCAAAATGCCTTCTTATATGCTGAATGAGAATGGAGAAATCAGAGAATGGATGTGGAAGGACTTGCAGGACAATCATAAACATCGCCACGCTTCTCACTTATTCGGACTGTATGATTTTCATGATCCCCTTATTATGAAAGATAAGGATTTGCTAGAAGGATGTAAGCGGGCCGTTAATCGTAGGATGGAAATACGCCGGCAAGACAATGGCGGAATCATGGCGTTCGGTATGATTCAACTGGCTTTCTCTGCGTGTGCTTTAGGTGAATCCAAGACGGCTTATGATATGCTGACCTGGTTGGGAAACAGTTATTGGAATAATAATATGGTTTCAACCCACGATCCTAAAAAAACATTCAATCTGGACATCTGCGGAGGATACCCGTCTTTAGTGATGAAAATGTTGGTTTACTCGGAACCGGGTCTGATATCCCTTTTACCATGTAAGCCTCAACAATGGCGCAGTGGGCATATAAACGGAGTAGCCTTGAGAGGTGGAATTATAGTGCAAGAGCTGTCATGGAATGAAAAGGAAGTGAAAGTCACTTTATTATCTAAAATAGATCAGAACGTAAAAATTCAATTGCGGGAAGCGGAAATGCAGGAAATAGTGTTAAAAGCAGATACTCCTGCTACCTTCAGCTTTTCATATGAATAGAAAAACAAATACCTTATTTACTAATTTTAAAAGCACTTTTTTATGAATCAGAATGTATTTATTCGAAGGGCATGTATGTCTTTGATGTTTAGCATGCTTTGCTTGTTGTCTCTGGCTCAGACACATCAAGTTTCCGGTATTGTGAAAGATGTTACCGGAGAGCCGGTGATTGGAGTCAATGTATCTGTGCAAGGAACCGGTAACGGTTCTATTACGGATTTGGATGGTAAATTTGCAATTCCGAATGTGAAGGAGAAAGATGTTTTAATTGTCTCTTACATCGGTTATCTGACTCAGTCTATACCGGTTGGAAAACAGACTTCATTTACTATTACCTTGAAAGAAGATGCACAGGCTTTGGATGAAGTTGTTGTTGTAGGCTATGGTGTACAGAAAAAGAGGGACTTGTCGGGTGCTGTGTCTTCCGTAAAGTCACGGGATATCACAGCTATACCGACAACCAATGCTTTGGAAGCTTTACAGGGAAAAGTTGCAGGATTGGACCTGACTTCTTCTTCAGGTAAGGCAGGAGCTGAGCTGAGTTTCACTATTCGTGGAGAGAGATCATTAAAAGCCAGCAATAAACCTCTGATCTTGGTGGATGGAGTAGATTATGGTACGACTCTGGATATTAATCCTTCGGATATCGAATCTATTGAAGTCTTAAAAGATGCATCTTCAACCGCCATTTACGGAACACGTGGTGCAAATGGTATTATCATCGTGACTACTAAGAAAGGAAAAACAGGAAAATCAAAAGTTTCTCTGAATGCTTTTGCTTCTGTTAATATGATTTCTTCTTATCCATCTATCATGAATGGAGCTGAATATGCACAGTTAAAACGTGAAGCATACCGTGACCAGACAACTAATGAATATTTGCCGGATGATCAGGTCTTTACAGTGGCGCAGGAATTGGAATATGTTAGAGAAGGAGTGTCTACTGACTATCGTGACTTAATGATGAGCAATGGTTTCAATCAGAATTATGAACTATCCATATCGGGAGGTACAGACAAGACACAACACAATATCTCTTTGGGATATAGAGGTGAGAATGGGCTTTTCAAGAATGATAATTATAAACGATTGAATGCCAGGGTAGCATTGGATCATGAATTACTGAAAACCCTGAAGATAGGTACAAGCATTACGTATACTTATAAGGATCAAAACACACGTCGTGATCCGTTGAATATGTGTAATAAGATTGTTCCATTATCAAAACCTTATGATGAAAATGGAGAAGTGGTAAGATTCCCGGCACCGGGATACAATTCTCAGACCAATCCATTGGTGGATGATGTGGAGGGGGCAATAAAGGATAACACGAAAGGCACCCGTTTCTTTGGCAGTTTGTATGCGAACTGGAATATCACAAAAGATCTTCTTTTCAGAACAACATTAGGGGTTGATGCTCAGAATTCAAGAAGAGGGTATTATTGCTCGGCAAACTCTTTGGACGGAGAAGGCAAAGACAGTAAATCATTGAAAGAACATACTATTCAATCGGGTATTACCTGGGAAAACATCCTGACCTATTCGAAGATATTGGGAGAGCATGATTTTCAGATAATGGGTGGTACCAGTACGATTTATAAGAGTAAAGAATATACATTGGCTTCAGGTAAAGGGCAGACTTATGGAGGCAATATCTATCATAATCTGGCATCAAACACCAAAGAAGTTATGATTGACAGTTATTTACAAGAAGAGAATTTGGCTTCTTTCTTCGGACGTGTAAATTATAAGTTTATGGACCGTTATATTCTTACAGCTTCTTTACGTGCAGACGGCTCTTCACTACTTGCCAGTGGACATAAGTGGGGATATTTTCCATCTGTAGCATTAGCGTGGAGAATGAATGAAGAAGCTTTTCTGAAGAACATTGATAATTTATCTAACTTGAAACTTCGTTTAAGCTGGGGAGAATCCGGTCAATCGGCCATTGATCCTTATCAAACGATAGGTCTTTTGGGCTCTTCTACTTATTCATTCAATAATGAGCTGGCCAGTGGTCTGTATCCTAAGACTATGTCGAATAAGAATCTGACGTGGGAAACAACTTCTGTATTCGATTTGGGAGTGGATTTCGGACTCTTCAATAATCGTCTGTCAGGTTCTCTGGACATCTATAAATCATATACGAGGAATGTTCTTATGAATCGCAAGATCCCATCAACTAATGGTTACTCTGATGTGATGGAAAATATTGGTAAGACGGAAAACTTTGGTATTGATATAACGCTAAACTCAGTAAATATACAAAAGAAGAATTTTACCTGGACCACAGATTTTACGCTTTCTCATAACAAAGAGAAAATAAAAGAACTGGCATCGGGAGCACTGAGAGATGAGGCTAACTCGTGGTTTGTGGGTGAAGCGTTTCAGGTGTTTTACGATTATAAGAAAATTGGTATCTGGCAATTAGATGAAGCGGAAGAAGCTGCTAAGAATGGGCAGATTCCTGGTGACATAAAGATACAGGATACGAATGATGACGGGGAAATTACTCCCGAAGACCGTGTTATTTACAGTAAACGTCCGAAAGTGACTTTTGGTATCAATAATGCTTTTACCATTCATGATTTTGAATTTTCGTTTTTCATTTACAGCCGTTTAGGTCAGTGGATCGATTATGAATTTAATAGAGGATATAAACCAGACGGATTGGAAAACAGTTCGAATGTAGACTACTGGACTCCTGAAAATCCCACAAACGATTTTCCACGTCCTAACCGTTTTTACGGATTCGGAAAAACCAGATATTCTTCAACCTTGAAATATGAAAAAGGTTCGTTTGTGAAAATCAGAGATATAACTTTAGCTTATAATCTTCCAGCAAAAGCACTGAAGAATATAGGACTGGACCGCGTACGCATTTATGCAACAGCTAAAAACTTCTTCACTTTCAGTAGTATTGAGAATTATGATCCGGAACGTGGAGGAGGTATTTCATTCCCTATGACCAAGCAACTTGTGTTTGGTGTCAATTTGGATTTTTGATAAACGATTCAGTATTTAAAGGAATAACATTATGAAAAAAAGTATATTATTAGTAGCATCGTTGATGCTGTTTCTGGGAAGTGGTTGTGATAGTTTCTTAGATGAAACCAATTATAGTGATGTAACTTCCGAAGGGGGATATTATGATACAGAAGAAGGGTTGAATGCCATCGTGAATGCATGTTATACCCCATTGCGCTTTTGGGCAGGTAAAGAAGATGCTATTGGATTGAGTGAAACAGGAACGGATATTATAGCAGCAGCTTCCGGATGTGTGGATAATAATATGGCGGCATATACGCAGTCGCTTGATGGTACCAATTCTGCATGTACCTTTTATTTTGACCGATTCTACGCAGCTATAAACTGGTGCAACACCGCAATCTATCATGCGGAAACTGTACCTAACCCATCGAAAGATGAAACATTGGCTACAACATTGAATAAGCGTGAGGCGGAAGCCAGAGTACTGCGTGCATTTTATTATTGGATATTGACTGAAACATTTGGAGATACCTATTACATAGATGTGCCTTCAAGTAGTATCGTAATGAATCCGGTTAAAACATCGGTAAGTGATATTTATCAGCATATGTTTAGTGATCTGGACTGGGCTATTACAAGTAAATTATCTACTCAGCAGAATGACGGTGGTCGAGTTACGGTATGGACTGCCAAAGCACTTAAAGCCAGACTGCTGTTAACGCGGGCTAGTGTAACGAAGGATGCAAAGATGTATGAACAGGCTTATAATTTGGCCAAAGACGTGATAGACAATGGTCCTTTTGAGTTGGCTAAAGATTTTGCTTCTATCTGGGATATGAAGAACAGTGATGGAAATTCCAATAATGAAGTAATATGGTATGTCGATTATTCAACAAATCAGCTGTATAATTCGGAATTGGATGATAAACCGGTTATCAGAAATGGAGGAAATAATGCGCATCTGCTTTTCTGCATGAAATATGATGATCAACCGGGTATGACACGTTCCATAGAGTATGGACGTCCGTTTAACCGTTACATGCCAACCCGTTATTTGATTGACTTGTTTGATGAGGAAAGAGATCAACGTTATGGTGGCAGTTTCCGCCATCTATGGATCATGAATAATGAGAAAGGAAAAGGTAAGTACACGGCAATGGCTGATACGGCTATTTATATAATTAAAAGGGAAGCAACTGCTGCGCAACGTGCCTGGGCGGAAAACCGTTACCAGCTGTTTGACAGAAATGATATTTATAATGCAGACGGTTCTACTAAAAACATGAAGCAATCTTTAGAGTTATGTAAGTTTGCAGACCCTGCACGTGCTTCTAAAGATGAAGATAGAAGTACGCGGGACGGTTTTATGATTCGTATCGCTGAAATGTATCTGATTGTAGCAGAAGCTGGGGCTCAAACGGATAAATCTGATGCTTTGGATTATATGAATAAGTTACGTATGACCCGTGCAGTTGCCGGTTATGAGGAGGATATGTGTGTCAACCTGTCGCAGATTCAAGATATTGATTTTATTTTGGATGAACGTGCGAGAGAATTGGCAGGGGAACAACTGAGGTGGTTTGATTTAAAGCGTTTTGGTAAAGAGCAGTTTGTAAAAAGAATAAAGAAATGTAATCCTAATGCGGCTAATGTTGATGAACACCATTGGGTACGTCCATTTCCGCAGACATTTTTGGATGCAATTGAAAATAAAACAGAGTTCACTCAGAATACAGGTTATAAATAATTAAGTATTGTTTTATATGTATCCGGCTATGGAAAATGCTTTTTTCCATAGCCGTTTTTTTTGAAAAACAGTCTTCAAAATATAAAGAAAAGACTTGTACTTCTTGCTCTTTCTCTTGTGAATATAATGACATTTATCCTACCTTTTGGGTATCTTCCTGAATAAATACTAAATAAAAGTTCTTTGGAAAAGCAAATTGACAGAATAGAATTTGCAATTTGTCATGGTTTCTATAAAATAGCCATTATCCAATTGTAATTTTTTATGGCAGTTTATAGAGTGGATAAACTGAGTTTTTATATCTTTGGACATCATTAAACCACAATGAACAATGGATGAAACATTAAGGAAACAAATTGATGCTTGGACAGAAACTGACGAGCATGGTAGAATTGTTGATATGTTAGGACAGATTTCGCCTGAAGAAAGAGATTCTGAAGCTACAGGTTTGCTGGCACGTGCATATAACAACCTGGGTGAATATGAAAAAGCTTTGGAGTTACTTGATTCCATCGAGGAGGAAGAAGCCGGAGATACTAATTGGAACTTTCGGAAAGGGTATGCACTTTACTTTCTCGACAGATACAAGGAAGCTTTGGCTTGCTTTAAGAAGGCGGACGAACTGACTCCGGAAGATGAAGATACGATTGAGTTCATCCGTAGTTGCAACAGTCACCTGCCTTTCCGGAAGCGGGTGAAGGACTTTTGGAAGTGGTTTACCGATAACGAGGAGGAGCTCTCCCGGATTGTTGAGAACCGCGGGCAGCTTGACGGTGGTGATGCTGTTGAGTTTGTTACCGCCGGTACGAATTTGATAGATGAGGATGTGCATTTTAATCTGGGTGGAGACTATGAATTCACATTCTCCGTAGAGGGCAATACACATTTGTTCTATCTCTATCCCTACATTGTGTCGCAAATGCCTGCACAATTCAAGGATAAATGGCACTTTTTTCCTTTCAATCAGGGGACGGATGCAAGTTTCTCTTTCGGCATGTATGGGGCGAATGTAGATATGGCTCAGGTGCAGGTATCTGCTGCTTATCAGGAAGATATCAATGCTTTCAATATCCATTTCTATGAAGAACAGTTATGCTCTCTGGAAGAAGCACAAAGCTATAATGCTTATTATATCATGATGGAGATTATGCTGGGTGAGGGACTTTCTTACCAGTATATTGCCAGTGTGGAGCGTGCAGATGCTCCATTGGAGAATATGATAAAGCTTCCTGAACTCAGAGCCTACATTACAGATACATTAAAGGCTCATGGTAAGGAGATATTTGATAATCCGCAGCAAGTCTATACCAGCTATCGTTTTGAGCCTCAGGAGAACGAGGAATTACGTTTTGACGTCATGGCAGGCAGCTCCTGCTTCCAGCCTTTGGTGGCCAATTATTATAATGGTTCCACAGAACTGTTCGACCGTTTGAATGGATTTGGTGCGCAGGCTGTATTTATCGCTTTCCCCTATGAAAATAAGGAAGAAGGTGATGGGAAGAAAGTGCTGGATTTCCGTTATGAACTGGAAGACCGCCTGGCGGCGGAATTGCTTGAACCGGAAGGGTTGGGACTTTTATTAGGGGGGGCTATCGGGACCATACTTTTGC
>OBVQ01000457.1_pt1 | contig 18401 bp, 13 predicted proteins | sample 1476181 | NCBI WGS metagenome assembly OBVQ01 (sample SAMEA2580020, study PRJEB22360) | human gut metagenome | reverse complement strand
CCGCTCTGCATGGAGACGATAAATATAGATGGTTTATTGATTGATTGAAACGGGGGAATATTCTGAAATACGGGTATTCCCCTTTTTATTAACTACTTAAAATTGAAAATCATGTTTTATAAGAAACTATTCATTTGGTTATTTTGGTTGATAATCGCATTGTTCACTGGTTGCCTACCGCTTATTTTGATAATCCTATGTATTCCAAGCTTTATAAAGCAGGAAGCAGAAAAGCCACCTGTAAAGTGGATGAATAACAGTAGACCAGTGAAAAGGAGATATGAACGGTATGAGAATGAAATCAAAAAATGAATGTGTTCAAATAAGTCTGCATAGGTGGTTTGAATACGCTTCTTTCTGTTATCAATTTAATCTTTGAATAATATGAAAACAAAAGCAGTGATATATGCCCGTGTCAGTTCGTCAAATGACAGACAGGACACAACAAGGCAAATAGAGGATTTAAGGAAGTATGCCGTTTCTCAGAATATAGAAATCGTGAACGTATTCCAGGAACATATAAGTGGTGCAAAGAAGAATGAGGAAAGGCAAGTTCTTACAGATTGCTTGAATTATTGCACTACTCATTCAGTCAACTATCTGTTATTATCAGAGCTTTCGAGACTTGGAAGAAGTACATTGCAGGTTCTTCGCTCTTTAGAAGTACTGCATGAGGCAAAGGTATCTGTTTATATACAGAACTTGGGGCTTTACACATTACAAGCTGATGGTAAGGTCAATCCCATTGTTTCAGTATTGACTACTATGTTGGCAGAAATGGGAAACATAGAACGGTCAAACATACAATACCGCTTAAATAGTGGAAGGGCTAACTATATTGCCAAAGGTGGAAAGCTGGGAAGAAAGAAAGGCAGTGTGAAGACAGAAGAAAAGAAATTGGAAGAATACAGAGATACCATAGCTTTACTAAAGAAAGGCTATTCAATCAGAAACATAGCCAAACTACAAGGTATTGGTATTTCTACAGTTCAGAGAATTAAGAATCAATTTATCAGAACATGAACTTTTAATAAACAATAGTTCTTGTTAATCAAGCGCAAAATTGTAACTTTGCAGCAATTTCAGATACTTAATGCGTTAAGGCTGAAAGGACATAGTTAACAAAGAGCGTTTGATATATTATCTTGTATTGAAATCTGGACAATTTCAAAGGTGAAGATAATAGACAAGAACGCTCACGTCAATGTTATATACCCACTTTATCAAGTGGATTATATATCGTTTGGCGTGGGCATTGTTTATTACTCACCTTGGGCAGTCCAGAGCCTCAATACAGTAATATTCAATGTTCCCACGCTTCTTTTTTTGTATAACAGTCAGTAGGGAACACTGACTATAATGCATACAAGTCAAGAAACAGATATTCTATTCTCTAATGTAGCAAACTATTAAAACAGTGTGCAGCTATCGCTGTGTTCCTCACACTTATTCAGAACTTACTTATTAACAGCATCTATAGGGAACATGGAGGCATAAACTATTTATAAAGATGAAAACATTAAGATTTATTGGAATGGCTATTATTGCCGTAATTATGAGTGTTAACTTTACTGCATGTAGTGATGATGAAGACGAAACTGCCACTAACCCTTTAATTGGTACATGGCAGGAAGTTGATAGCCCAAACTATATTATTTGGACTTTTAAAGCTGACGGAACAGGAACAGAGCAAGAGTACTATCAAGGTAATTGGGAAGATCCGTATTCATTCACCTACACTTATGATAGCAAAACTTCTATATTGGTTATTAACTATGGGGAACATGCAGGTGAAGATGAGATTGATAGTTATGATGTTACTATTGATGGTAGTACTATGAAAACTATAGACCGTGACTATGGTTACGAAACTACTTGGAAGAAGAAGTATTACATCATCTAATTAAAAAGACAGCATTTGAAGCAATTCATTTGCTGTTTTTTTATTTTAGGTAATAATATGCTGAGAAATATTACTATAATCGGTAATATATTGACTGGTATTATGAGTGTCTTTAATACTTTAAAAGGATATATAAGATATACCTACTATTCTTTTAGTAGCCTTTGTTTAACCATGTTGTGATTAAGTAAGGGCTTTTTTATTCATAATAGAATTATTTTCTTTGATAAGAATTTTGATTTTATAAAACAATACTCTATTTTTGCAACTGTAAGAACATTTACTAAGGTACTATATTCTGAATAGCCAGTAATAGTATTGGCATAATTTTAATTTTTTATTATTATGACAGAAGTAAATAGTTCTTTAAATGCAGTTAACGTACTAGTTTCTTACGACCGTAGTGAGTTGGGTAAAGCTTTTGGTGTTGGTTTTTACATTTCGCCAGACGATGATATAAATCAAGTTATTGCCAAATGTGAAACTTGTATCGCGAGATATGAAGGCTATATTGGACAGTTGCATACTATCATTAATTCAAGAAATATACTTGAATCTGAAATGAGAAAAGCTAGAGCCATGCGATATATCAAATCCTTGAGTCCTGAAGAAAGAGAAGCTGTGAAAAGCTTACTAGTTAGTTAAAGTGCATTTAAGGCTAGCTTCGGCTAGCCTTTTTAATTTTATAATACTAAACTAATGAGTAGACGGATTAAATTTGCAAGAAGGTTTGGTAGGATATTAGGTAGTATAGATATAGATCAATTTTATCCTGCATACCACTTTATATATGCTATTGTAATATTTGCTTTAGAAAATAATGCTGCCTTTAACTCTCTATTTAAGGATAAAAACAAACTAGCTATTGTACATTTTATAAGGATGCAGGTCGATTGCTGTTTAGAAGTTTATGCATGTTTACTATATAGAGATAAAGATAAATTTTTCAAATTCTTTATGGATGGTAAACCTATTAATAAACTTACTATAGGTAAACAGCAACTTACTAGTGGTTACCTATGTGGAGAATTAGATAGAAGATATTTAGGTATAGCGGAAATCTATAAAGAAGGCTGTAAATGGATACATCCCAATAAAGTTATATTTAGACATACTGCCCCTGTAATGACTTCTAATAACTACATTTTTATAGGATATAAAGGTAGAGAATATACTGATGATAATGAACAACTGAAGGATATATATAAAGATATGCTGCAAGTAAATCAAATACTACATGAATTATTACAAGAACTACTAGCTCTATATAAAAAGAAACATGCTGAAAACCGTATAATAGTAAGATTTACTAAAACTAAAAGAAGAATAGGGTGGAAGCGTTACGAATAAATGCTGGATGCGTATTATACTGATATATTATTAATAATCTATATGATAAACTAGTAAGTTGTTTATGTAAGTTCAGTACTATATAAACTATTACTAGAACTAGTATAACCATATAGAAGTAGTATTACTAAAGTGGCTTTAGCTAGGACAGGTATAAGATGGCTCTATATAATGGGCATATCTAATACTGTAAGCCTAAATGTTAGAAACATATCCTCTTGCTATATCTTCGTCTGTTAGAATCTCTGGATATACGTTTTTCAATATAGCTATTTCTGTTTCATTCGTAATAAGGAACATGTCTTTATTGAGTAAATGAATACCTTTCTTGTTTCTCTTTATATATCCTAGTTCTTCTGCTTTATTGATATGTCTTGAAACAGTGGATTTAGCTAATCCTAATTCTTTTGCTAATTGGTTTTGAGAATACATACATGTATTTGTACCGTTCAAACATTTACATTTCAATAAGACAAGGAATCCTTTCAATTCTCTAGAAATAGGTTCATCATATAGTGTATTCTTTATTAATACGTAGTGTTCTGTATTCAGTTCATATTCGTATCTGGAAAAAGTACCATACTGTCCCTTAATAGGGTTATTCTGTATCTTTATTAATTCCTTATCTTCAAATTTACGTAACCATCGACTAATCTGTTCTTCTTTCTTTATGCCATAAAAGCTCGTTAAATTCTCTATTTTTGTATGAGATACCAATGTGTAACAATCTGAACATAAAGCCAAACAATAGAATAAATAAGCTTCAAGTAAATCTAGTTTCCCTGCAATCTGTTCAGTTATTTTGCGATACGATAATTTTGCTTCCGTCATTAGCAACTGGATGTCTATAGTTAGTAAAATAAATATCTCCTTTTCTTACTAATCTCCTGTAATTGTGGTTGCCAAAGAATATTTTAGCTTCTTTCTGTGTTTTAAAGTTCAATCCCGTTGATAGATGAATAATCATCAAAAAATGATTTTATATTATGAAATGATAAATCTGCTATGCTTGTCCCTTACTGAGTTTTGCGCTAGCAAAATGAAGTAGGTAGTGTATTTAGTCTTTATAGGTATTTATAAGTAGCCTCCCTGTATGGAACACCCTTACCCTCCCTATATGGAACACCTTCCAAATCTGACTTTATGAATGGATAATCTTCATTTTTCTAGTAATCACTTAATAGCTTTAAGATAAAATAACTACATAGTATTTTTTGTTATTTACTTTGGCTCTTCTGTAAGTAATCATCTGGAATCCATTCTTTTATATTATCTTTTATGTGGACTGTCGTAAATTTCAGTAGTTCATCAATAAGGCTTAACACTTTATTTTTTGGTGGCTCTGGTAACTGAACCATCTTATTGGTATTCTTACCTATATTAACTTGTTCTGGTTTACAGCGTTTTATGAGGTTAACCATTTCATCCAAATCGAAATCCATAATTGGCTCAATCGTTACATAAGTATCTATACCTAAATCTGCTATCTTTTCCATCGCCATTACTCTATCTTCTATTTTTGGAGAACATTGCATCACATCTTGATAAAATCTATTTGTTTCAATCGTAGTACAAGCTGTTGAATGATGGAACACTGGATGCTTAATAAATTCTAATATTCTCTTTGGATTTTTAGATTGAAACAGATACCTGTTACTAAAGAATAGTGTATTGCATGCAGCATTGCAATAATCTAATGTTTTGACTATCCAATCATCTGGAATATTGTTGGCAAACAGGTCTATAGTACTCCCTACAAATATAAAGTTGTTGCTTCCTAAATCTGTTTTAAACTCGCTATAATCTAATCTTGGTTCGTCAACTGGTTCATTGTGATTTGCCCCCTTTTTCATATAGCAATATCTACAGTTGTGGAAACATTCACCTTTTACCGTATTCCATGTGTGTGTTACAAACTTATACATTTCTCCTTTAGCTTTATTTAAGCCCATAGTCATTATTGTTTATATTCATAGTTAAAAATCTACATGCTTTGAAAATCTTGTGCCTGTGGTGTATAATACATAGTGTACACCTTCTTCTTTATCTGTTTTCTTGTTTTAATATAACCTTTCAGACTAGCCCACATACCAATGCTGACCTTATTGTCTGAAATGCCTTGTAATAATGCTTTTTCTCTGATTTCTTCATACGTAAGTAGCTGCATGATGAATTTGAGGGTTAAAGAGTTGATATATGACGAATCTTTGGTGTGTGCGTATCTAGTAGTATTCTTGTAATTTGCTGATACAAAGAAACTAAACTTTAGGTAGCCCACCAAATGATAGTACCACAAACTGAAAAAAACGACTTGGTGCTAGTTTTACCTTTAGATTTTATATATCTGTAGGTACTAGAAAGTCTTTTTTCTAGTAGTCAAATGATTATAGAATTTTATTAGTTCTAGCCTGGTGCTATATAAAAAATGTCTAGTCATTAAACCTGTTAGTCTTTTTTTTGTATGTTTGTATGCTCTATTAAGAAAATATAGATATGGAAAGTTTAAACTTTGTTGCTATAGACTTAGAAACAGCTACTTCAAATAGAAATTCTATTTGTGAAATTGGTATTGCAGTGGTGAAAGATTCTGAGATTGTAGAAAGTAAATCTTGGTTTGTTAAACCAGAAGGCAATAAGTACGACAATTTTAATATGTTTATTCATCATATTACTCCAGAAATGACAGAGAATGCCTCTTCATTTCCTGTTGTATGGAAAGAGGTAGAAGCATATTTAACAGATGGTGTTGTTGTTGCTCATAATAGTAGTTTTGATATGTATGTTTTGAGAGAAACTTTTCTTGCTAATAATGTGAAGTTTCCTAATTTTAAACATTTTTGTTCGTACAGAATTGCTAAATATATACTAAAAGGATGTAATAGCTATTCTTTACCTAATATCTGTGAAGTTTTGTCGATACCTTTTGGTACTCATCATAGAGCAGAAGGAGACGCAATAGGTTGTGCAAATGTTTTTATCAAATGTTTAGAATTGGCTGAGATTGACTCACTAGAGGAGTTGCAGAGTAGATATGGTTTTACATGTGGTGAATTTACGATTAATTCTTTCAAGCCGCAACTATCTGTGCGTACTCGATATAGAGGCATCTTCTCTTCTTGAATATCTAAATTAAATAATATATAAAAAAACAGGCACATTTGATAACTTGGCTGACGCTGAGGCCTGCGCCTGGATTGCCCGGGAAATAATAGAATAACAAAGAAAAAGAATACGAATATGGATTTAGCATCACTTACCGCAAAAGTTTGCCGCATTGCTATGGATGCAGGAAGTTTCTTGAAAGAAGAGAGAAAAACTTTCCGCAGTGAAAGCGTGGAGAAGAAACATGCGCATGACTATGTGTCTTATGTAGATAAAGAGTCGGAAAAACAGATTGTTGCTGAACTCTCCGTTTTGTTGCCGGAAGCTGGTTTTATTACGGAAGAAGGTTCGGCAGTGTATCAGGATGAACCTTATTGTTGGGTAGTGGATCCGTTGGACGGGACTACAAATTATATCCATGACAACGCGCCTTATTGTGTATGTATAGCTCTTCGGTCTAAAGAGGAACTCTTGATCGGAGTAGTGTATGATCCCTGTAGGGATGAGTGTTTCTATGGCTGGAAAGGTGGAGGTGCGTATGTGGATGGCCAGCGGATACAGGTTTCCAATGTGCAGCAGATGGAAGATGCTTTTCTGGTAGTTGAATTGCCTTATAACTCATGTCAATATGTCCGTACGGGAGAACATCTGATACATAATTTGTATGGTAAGGTTGGTGGTATCCGTATGACTGGTTCTGCAGCTTTGGCAATATGCTATGTAGCCGCCGGACGTTTTGATGCCTGGGCGGAAGCTTTTATCGGCAAATGGGATTATTCGGCTGCCGCATTGCTGGTGCTGGAAGCCGGCGGCCGGGTGACTGACTTTTATGGGAATGAGAATTTTATAGAAGAGCATCATATTATTGCCACGAATGGATATCTGCATCCTATATTGCAACAACTGATACAAGAAGTCCCTCCGTTGGGGATGTGACATAAAGAAATAGCCTGATGAAAAATACTGTGAAATATTGGTTCGGTCCTTTGTTCCATCTTTTTTTTCCACGCTGCTGCGCAGTTTGCGGAGCATCACTTATAGAGGGTGAGGATACTATTTGTACTCGTTGCAATATAGATATGCCGCGTACGAATTACCATAAAATGAAGGATAATCCTGTAGAGCGTATGTTTTGGGGAAAGTTTCCTCTGGAACGTGCCACCTCTTATTTCTTTTATCGGAAAGGAAGTGATTTCCGCAGGATCCTACATCAATTGAAGTATGGTGGAAGGAAAGAACTGGGAGCGGTGATGGGACGTTGCATGGCGGCGGAATTACTGCCGACCGGCTTTTTTGAAGATGTAGATGTTGTCATTCCCGTACCTTTGCATCCCCGTAAACAGAGAGCTCGTGGATATAATCAAAGTGAGTGGATTGCCCGTGGCGTGTTTCAAGTGACAGGGATACCTGTAGATACTTCTTCCGTGATCCGCGAGAAACATACCAATACACAGACCCGTAAATCGATTTATGAGAGATGGGAGAATGTGGAAGGTATTTTTAAACTCCGCCATCCGGAACGGTTAGTAGGGAAGCATATTCTGATTGTGGATGATGTTTTGACTACAGGAGCTACAACTACTGCCTGTGCTGATGTATTTCGTGAGATAGGAGGGATACGTATCAGTGTATTGACATTGGCGGTTGCGGAAGCTTGATGAAAATAATTTAATATAAAAGAGGTGTACCATAGAGAGCTTTTGGTACACCTCTTTTAATTATACTCCAAAGGTATTACTGATTACCTAATCTATTTTCATGAATTTCTGTTGGATTACGTCGTTACTTGTTTTGATTGTAATTACGTAAATACCTTTGTTTAGAGCAGAAACATCAATGCCTTCATTAGGACGTACCTGATTATTCCAGATTAGAGCTTGTCCCTGGGTGTCAGAAATACGGATCTCGTCAATATTGTCAATAGTTTCCCGGATGAATAGCCGGTCGCGTACAGGACTTGGATATATCAATACACCTTCGAAAACAGGAGTGATTCCGGTTGCTTCGCCAATATGTAGACTGACAGGGGTAGTCAGGCTTCCCTGCAATGTGTTAGTCCAGTCTATCTTTTCTTTGATATTGTATTCCAATTGATCGGCAGTATCAAAAGCGCGTAATGTTATTTGCTCATCATTTTGTTCACCATGAACCGTAATGAACAGGCAACCGTTTTTCTCCACAGCCATACCTCTGCATTCGCCATTTATAAATGCACCTATCAGGTATTTTCCGGATTCGGCTTTTTGTTCTCCATCGTAGAGTTCTGCTATGATGGGCATATTATCTTCGGATAAATTGGCATCATAAGCCCATTGCGGAGTAATGTACGGTGCATCGGAGTCTGTATCACTTGCAGAATAATTGAAGGATTTTACAGATTTGGAATAATACATGTAGCCTTCTCCCGGAATCAGATGGGTGAGACTTCCTATCCATTCGGTTCCGTTGTATATAGCAAAGTTATCCAAACCTTTAATTACATCGTTTGCTTCCGCTTGCAGGTTCTTCAGACTTTCTTCCAGAGACAAAGTAGCAGTGGGTATGTACCCTATCCAGTTCCAACCTTGGTTAAGTGTAACGGTACTGTTTTCGGAGGTAACAGGTTTGCCTTTGAGCTCGAGAGTTGCATCTTTCTTCATTTTTATTTTGAAAGATGCTGTCGGACTCAGAATGTTGAGTGAACCTTGCCATCCGTTTTCGTTGTCATTTACTAAGTCACCATTTGCACCTTTCAAAGTAAGTACTGATGCTTTGATGGGTTCAAGCAAAGCGGGTAAGTCATTCAAGTGCTGATCTTGTACATTGACAGAAAGCCAGTTCCATCCTGCATTTAAGTAATAATTGAAAGCTACTTCTCCGGTTACAGTTGTGAGAACATTTACTTTTACATCAGCTTTTAACTCCATACCGTCTACTATGAAGTGTATGGTAGTGCTTCCCAGCAGTTCACCTCCAATAGTGAAGGTGGCTTCTCCATTCTCATCTAATGTAGCTTCCGGCGCAACGGTTGCAATAATCGGCGCCGAGGAGAGTGCTGTAATTTTCTTATTTACGGCAGCTTCTTTGGGCTCAACGGTAACCGTAATGTCTACTGTCCGGTTGTATGCCACTTCGATAACAGGTTCAACAACGATGGACTTGGCCTCTTTTTCAATATCTATTTCCTGGCTGAAATCACTCTCCATATTAATACCTGCATAACTTTTTACTCGTCTGCTCACTGTGAGCACAACCTTATCTGTTGTTGCAAGCGGCTCTGTAGGAGTGAACCGTACTTTAGAGGCAAATTTCTCATTATTGTTATATGGATTTATTTCTTCATTTTGCAAGAAAACTTCTCCGGTTACAATGGTCCCGTTGCGAGTTACCATAATTTGCTCGGTGGTCATTGTTTCAGGTTGCATATACTTGCTGAACTCGATTTCAATTCCTGTTTCGAATCCACGTACGGCTACAACGGTGGGTTGTGCACTTTGAGTCATACCAATGTTGACATCCAGTTGTGGGGGAGGTACGGGAAGCCAGTCGCTGTAGGTCGTCTGATATCCTTCTTTCTCGAATTTAACTTGCCATAAACCTTGAGGAACGTCCCAGGCATACATTCCCTGCTCGTCGGTGAAGAGTGGATTCTCCTGTGCATATTCGGCTGCATTCCAAAGTACGATATTCTCATGCAGCTCACCGTACATGTCTTCTACCATTTCTTTGTAGTAGCAGGTGGCAGTTACGCCTTGCAGGCGGTTGGATGGAACGGCTTCGTACACGTAGCCGGATGGGTCGAGGATAGGAGCGGATGGTGGAGCTGTAGTTATAATAGGCTTATTATTGTCATCTTCAGGGATATCCTTGCATTTTTCTGATACTTGTTTAATCCATTTCTGGTATCTACTGATATCTCCGTTTATTGAAGCTTCGAATTGCTTGTCACGTGCACTTTCAGCTCTTTCTTGTAGTATAGCCATCGCTACGCCAATAATGGGACCAAGTGCTAAATCGGCAATATTATAGAAGCTCTTTCTTCCAAATTGAGCTAAATAATAATCTTGGAACTCTTTTTTAGCTGTAAGTATATATTGATCTATTAGTGCGGCGGCTTCAGGCTTTGTTTCATAAGCGCAATAGGGAACTTCAAGTGCATCTAATTTTTGTGCCATTCCTATTACTCTATCGTGCCATCCTTTCCAGTCGTAAACGGATAAGGCAGCCTTTGTTATGTAAGATAGCCATCGGGGTATTTTTGTTACCCGTTCCATTTCTTTTTTGAGATAATTCCTTTGCCCTTGGATTTTTACCTTCTGGGCCTTTAATTCTATTTCTTTTAACCCGAAAGCGCTTTCCAATTTTTTATTTAGGGCTTTTTCCACTTCTTGTAATGACTTGTCTTTTTTCAAAAGGTTAGCAAGTTTTTTACCTGCATTTTTATTACAATCGGTAAAGATATCCTGATATATATCATAATTAGTAAGTAGCGCCTTACTGAATTCCATATATGCAGCATTTATTGTTTCAAACCAATCGGACCTATTTGGCTGTGTTTCTGCTCTGCTTAATGGAGTATCTGTAAATTCAATCAGGTAGCGGACGTTATTGCTAAAATCTATCAGACAATACATGTTTTCGTTGTATTTTTCGTAGATGCTTCCATTGTCAGTAGTTGGCAGTAAAGTGTAGCCGTCAGCTATCAGTTGTTTTTCATCAATATTTTTACAATCAGAAATAGTTCTGCTCCCCTTTACTCCTTTGCTTGTGACAAATGTCTCTTTTCCATACAAGGTATGTTTCAGGATGCTGTTTTCTACTTCATCGGAATATGAAGACGCATCGTTTATTAAAGAATCCAGATTTGAGTAGACTTCATCTATATAGGCTGTGAACTGTTTGTCGTCTAAAGTTGATAGATAATCAACGGTTTCATTGTCAATATCGGGATTTTCTGTTGGATATTGGCTGAAAAGTTTCTCAAGAGATTCAAAATCAGGAGTCTCCTTTTGTAGTTCATCCTTGATTTTGTTTTCTAAAGAATCAAGGAAATCTTTGGAGTCTTTAGTATCTTTAATGGTATTGGTGACATAAGAATAAATGTCTTTCAACTCTGAACTGTCCAACATTGGTGTCGTTGCCGCCGCAAAATCTACACTTACATTAGTCGGTAAGTTATTTGAATCGAATTTGCCGGATGCACACCATTTATCAATCTTTTCATTATAAGTTGCTTTTAATTGTTTTATTTCATTATGATCAGTGAATACATAGAGTGTTACGTCTGAAACGATGTCAGGGTTGTTGTCTGTGAAGTTGATAATAAAGGTGAAGTCTGTTTCGTGATAAAACATGTAGGACGCAGCACTATTTGTTCCATTCAATAAATCGAAGGTAACTTCTACGTTGTTTTTAAGCCATCCATTATAAAATGTCATTGTTACGGTAGAAGCTTGTATTGCATGCTTGTCATACATTAACTTTTGTGTTTCCGATTGCAGATTCATTCCCTGTTCGGTAATAACTTTGGCATAGATACTGTGTGTAGATAAATTATAGGGGTTGTTCAATTCACAGGTTGTGCTCCACATTCCGTTCGCTAAGGATGTGGTTTGACCAATCAGAATTTCATTGTCGTATATTTCTATAGTAGATTTTCCTTGTGCGGTTCCACTGATCGGTATTGTTGTTTGGGAGGCAGTGCTTGGTACGCTGATACTTAAATCCTTAACCTCATAAAATGCAGAACCAATAGGCTGATTTACTTCTCTATCGTTTAGTGTGAATTTTACAAATGCATTTGGCTGATAGTTGCCACCGGCAGTAGGTATAATGCAGAAGCGTACTGACTCAGTATAATTGGCCAATGGAATAATCAAACGATTATTATCCAACGTATAACTTGCAATACCATTACCTACCATAGCTGAGTTTTCTACATACGAACAAGTTTCAGGCAAGTCAACTACAAACTGTATATTGCTGATAGAAGAGGAACACTCCTCTTTGAAATCAATTTTTCCTTTTAATGTCAGATAATTACCTGCTACGATAGAGGGTTTGTTGACTGTAAAAGATGTGTTGTCTCCTGTGTAGTAAAGCTTGCTTTCGTCCAATTCCGGGATATGATCGTTGAAAATGGGAGAGAGAATACCACTTTTTACATTTACAGTGTTTTGTACATAATCGGTACCTTCTGTTAAGCCGGAACTTGCTAATTGAGAGAGCTTCAGAATGGAATTGAAGAAGGTACTCTTGCTCATTGAAATTAGAGTATAGCTACCGTCTGTAAGATTATTGATGGAGAGTGAAGAATCGGTGTAGGAATACTTTTTTATGAGTTCGCCATTATTTCCATAAAGGATGCCTACTATTGTAGAGTTGTCAGCAGATGATTTGTAAGATGCATTGATTCCACCTAATGCTACTATTGCAAAGTGAGTTTCTATGCGGTTCTTTTCATCAACTGTGACCAAATCTTCTACAGGCATGAATGCATTGTTCTTGCTTGAAGCCGTAATGCGAAGCTGATCGCCTTTATTCACTTCTTCCAATAAAACAATATTAGGATATTGAACTGAAAATTCCGTGATAGCCTTGTCTTTGGTAATGTTGTATATCGCATAGGCAATATTCTCGTAGTCGGAATAGCTATTCTGTATCTCGGGTGTTCCACCTTCAGTGGTAGCGTTTGTATAAGTGAAGTTCGTACTGATGGTGGTGCCGGAAATAGACTTCAGTTTGATTTCTCCAAGATTGTTTTCCTCATTAAAATTCTCTTTTGTAAATTTCTGACTGATGTAATTGGCTGCGGCAATTGTAATGGTGCTGTAATCATTGTATACATTTAATTTGAAAGTACCATCTGTACCTGTTTGAGTAGTAAATGCCTTAGAGTATTTACCATTTAATTGCTGTGATATGGAAATCACTGCATTAGGCAGAAGATTACCATCTGTGTCTTTTACCGTTCCTGATACGGTTAATGTGTCAATTGGTTGCAGATTGTAGACAGGCTGTTCTTTGTTTTCTTGTGTGATATATGATTGAGGAGCAGGAAATATGTACTGCATCCCGAGCTCTTGATTGAGTTCTATCTTATATTTCAAGCGTGTTCCGGCTATTAATCCACTCAGGCTGTTTCCTTGTGTCAGGTAAGCATCGTTTGAATCAAACCAAGTGATTCGTACACTCTTAGTGACATCTTCCTTTTGAGGTGTCAGCACTTTGAGTTCTATGGTTTGAAGTTCCAATATATTAGAGAATCTGACTGAGTCATTGCTGCTTGTGATTTTTATATCTTTGATTTCACCAAGCGTATTTCCTGTATGGTTTTTTAAATATACACTATAGACATTGTCCCGTATCAGACCATTGAATGTGTACGTCATTCTGTCGGACAGTATATATCTTTGTTTTTGAGCGTTTTTTATATTGGCAAGTTCAAGGGTCATATTCTTATATCGTCCGTCAGAAGCGGATTCAGGTAAGCTGACCGTTAGAGAGCCTACTTCTTCTGTCAAAGGTAGGATGGTATACTGACTCCATACAGGATCACTGGTATATAGAGCTAGCACTGTTTGTGGTACACGTATAATCAGGCTTTCTGAGATATTGTGAAATGCGTTTTCATGTAGTTTAGGAGGTGCTACTGCATAGCATATTATTTCTGATAAATTGTTGCAATCAGTAAAGGCATAACTCTCTATGACAGTAAGATCACTAGGAAGCGTAATGGAAGAAATACTGATATATGAAAAGGTATATTGCCGGATGGCGGAAATACCTCTTGTATTTTTCAAATCTAGAGCTGTATAGGTCTCTAATTGCTCTGCAATCCTTAAATCTTCTTCGAGAGCTTCACCGAAAACAGTCAGTTTTCTTATTTGTTCCTTATTAATATCATGCTCTCTTAATATATCATAATATGTGTCGGTCAACCTTCCCGGAATGAAATCATCTATAATGATTTCGCCGGTGGTTGCATCCCAGAAGTTAGAATTGGGGTTTCCAGAGTTTTCCGGATTGAATCGGCACACTGCTGTTAAATGAATATCGGAAGTTCCCATAGTGAGATAATATGGATTTTCTGTGGATACGATTTCATCATTAATCCTCCATTCTTTGAATTCATATCCCTGTTTAGGATAAGCATCGATACAGATATTACTTCCTTCATCCACAAGTGTCACACTGTCTGAACTGAAATGAGCGCTTTCAGTTGGAATAGCAGACAGCACTAACTTATGAGGGGTTACCGGTTCAGGCGGATTTTCAGGATTAAAGTTGTTGTTTTGTCCTAATGTGCCGATGCTCCATAAGGCAAAAAGTATACTTATTATGTATTTCATAATTTTACTCTCCTATTGTTTATTTTAAAACAATGGTTTTAAATGCTTTATCTTTTACTGTAACGATGTATGCGCCATTCCCGATAGCAATTTCGGTTTCGGATTGAGTCGCAATAACCTGTCTGAGTAGTTGTCCGGTAATGGCATATATCTTTATATCATCTCCGGTGTCAGCTTTCACGGTGATTTTATTGTATCCCGGAATAACTCTGGGTGAATCAGCTTCGGTTTCGGTCTGGATATCTGTAGGAACAATGGACAAGTGTATTTCAAAACGATCTGCATAAGTTCCTGCTTCAGCATCGAAACTGTAACTTTCATTTTTTAAGTCAATTTCTTTGTTTTCTTGTTTGTCAATCAGAATAATGTCACCTTCCAATGGTATATTTTCTCCCATGTTGAATGTATATTCTCCTTTTTTACCGATATAAACTCCAAGTTGGATGACACCTTTTTCCAATGGACGTTCGTTGATGGCGTATTGCACTCCATTTTCTATGGTGAAAAGCTGTACTACTTCTTTGTCTTCACTCATAAATTTAGAAGCATCTTTTCCAAAATCGTATTTTATGGATGCGTTAGGGGTGATGACAAAGCGAGTTTTATCAGTATAAATTTTATTTCCTAGGGTTATATTGTATACCGTTCTTTCGGAGTTTATGCTGCGAGTGTATCCTTCTTTTGTGACGATAGCTCCATCTCCCTGTCTACCTTCCGGTTGGAATGTTATATTTTCCAGATCCAGAGGCTTTTGGATGAAGAATGCCTGCATGGGGCTTAATGCATAATGATCATCTACAGGGGAATAGGCCGAGTAGCCTCTTCCATTCTGGACGATAATCGGTGCAGAACATTCCATTGATTTGATATTGAAATAGCAAGGATAGGGATTCCCTATCAGATTCCAACTGCGATTATGAGCATACTCGGAATTGTATTCATTCAGAGTGATCTTGCGACTGGAGTTGCTGAAGAAGGTGTCTTTGTTTGCATTATGTACTGCACTAACCGTGAATTGGGTAACCTTCTGGTTGAACTGTATGATATATCCCTCTCCGGCACGTAGAATTTCTCCATTCGGTACATCTTGCCAACTGCTTCCTGCTCCATATTGTGCACGGGCTGCACCATCGTAATAACGAATGACATATAGTGCATTATTATCGACTGTTATATTGGCAGGATTTACATCGAACGGGAAAGAAACAAAGTACCACTGGTAAGGTTCGCATGTATATATTAACTCTATGTTTTCTGCAGACAGTGCATTGCTGCGTGAAATGACGATAGGGAGTTTGTTGGTGTAACTTCTGTCTCCCCATTGATCATAGACTTCTCCCTGGTGAATTTTGAGAGTTTTGATAGGCATAGGTGAATTGCCTTCTACAATAAGACCGCCTCCCATGTTTATTTCCATATCGGGAGAACCGGGTATGCGTGTATTGTCTGAAAGTAGGAGGTGCCCATTCAGTATCCAGTCTTTAGGAGTGTATTCAAACGTCTCATAGTGTGTGAATTTGTTCCAGCTTTTGTCTGCACGGTAAGATGCTAAAGAGATTGCAGGAACTACTACAGTGCAATTCTCGTGGTTGATACCTCTGAAAACTTCATCCGAATCATAAATGACATTAGCGGATACTGGAGCTGGCATTCGACATACTATTTTTTGTAAATTCTTGCAATAGGAAAGAGCGCCCGCAGATAGAGTTGATAGTTTTGTTGGCAATTCTACATATACTAGTTTTTCACATTCTTCAAAAGCATAATCTCCAAGTGAGAGCAAACTTTCAGGAAGGATTAGGGAGTCTATTTGACAATAGGAAAATGCTCCGTATCCAATATTCTCTATACTGTTCGGAAGATTTATAGAATAGAGTGAACGGCAATATCTAAAAGCGTCATTTTGAATTTCTTTGAGAGTTTCTGGCAACATTATGGCAACTAACTGCTCTTTGCTATTTAAAAAGTTTGTGGGTATGCTAGTATTCGTCGTTTGGCTAAGATCGACAAAGGATATCTGTTCTATTTGATTAATAATGTAATAGTCGTCTTGATTCATTTCTCCAATGATTCTTAACGCATATATAGGTTTGTCTAAAGCAGCTAATGCGGATTCTAATGTTCCAGGAGCAGATAAAGTAATCTCAATGACATTTCTGTCTTCCTCTGTACGTTTTTCATAGGTTTCTTCCCATACTTCTTCGGGGTTATCATTGTTATTGTAACGAGTATATGTCGTTTTTTGGGGATTACCATTGCTGTCATATTCTCGATCATAAATATCCAGATAGCTATAGCGATAGTTATATTCAGTTTCGATTTTCTCCTGGCGGATGATATCACCGTATTTATTGCAGGTTACTATTAGGGTATCACGATACTCTTCGTCGTGGTCTGTATATGTATAGCGGAAACTTCCATTGCTGTCTAATAATGTTCTCTTCTCAGTATAATAAGGCGTTTTTTGATCTCCTTGTAATATGTAAACTGTACGGGAAAACGTGTTTGTTGCATCCTCATGTTCACATTCTATACGTAAATTTATGCTTCTTCCATAGCCTTCTTTCATTGTTGCATCGCAGTTGAAAAAGAAAGAATTATCCTCACCATCATACATATTGCTATCCCAATCATCTTCTGTAATGAGATAAGGATTGAAGTTTTCTGTTCCATACATAGGGGTAATGTTTGAAATCTCTGTGATGTCATATGGATCATCTTCTTCCCGATAACTGATACTAATTGTTGAAGGGAAATTATCTTTCCATGTAACACTCATTTCGGACTGCTGTGATCCATAAGAATACAAATAGTTTTCCTTTATGTATGTGACATAGCCTTTTTCATTGAAAGTTGCTTTTTCTATACCCGTTTTGTTGACGGCAGTACGGATGCCGGAAGCATTGAGGGTAGTTGTAAAGTTGGCAGCGTTTTGTGTCTTCTTCCAGACTTGTGTGGGATAATCCCATACATAGTGAGTTTCACTCAAAAGGAGCTTGCCATTAGTTTTATTGTCATATTCGTATATGACCCTTTCGTTTATGTTAGGTTCTATTAATGTGACATTGCCATAGGCGTCGTATTCGTAATATTCTTTATGAGTATACACTTTCTCATTTCCATTGTTGTAGTAGAATATTCTTGTTGCCTGAGCAGGTGCCTTCTTACCTTGCCATCCTTCAACAGAGCGGGATTGAGCAGATTGCGTATTTTGAGATTGAGTAGCTATTGGTACCGTTTTCTTTGCTTTACCAATTTTTAACCAACCTTTTTGAGATTGTTGTGCGCTTATTCCACAAGAGAATAAGAAACATAATACATAGATAAAGAGTAATTTTGTTTTCATACGCTATTGATTGTTTAATGGTTTCACACTTTTATCCCTTTTTTTGAATAGAGGCATTCTCTACAAAAATAAGATAAAGTTTCTGAAAAACAATAGAACGTGGGAAAATAGTCTAGGGCTTTATTCTTGATATTTAGCGTTTTATGAGGATGGAAAAGCAGCTTACTCCTGTTTTTTGATTGTTTATCCGTCAATTTGACCGTTTATCAAATATTGTGTTTCTTTGAAGAAATAAAAGCGGCATTTATAGTTGATTACTTTTTAATAGTGCTATGAACTCAATATCGATAAATCTGTGTTAATCCGTGTAATTTTGGGTCAGTCCGAAAACCCTGTGGGTATGTTATGTTAATACGCGAAAGTGAACTAT